>Ga0302324_100001885_pt1 | contig 49822 bp, 48 predicted proteins | sample Palsa_T0_1_FD_201949 | JGI IMG/M metagenome (GOLD analysis project Ga0302324, IMG submission 201949) | Peat permafrost microbial communities from Stordalen Mire near Abisko, Sweden - Palsa_T0_1 | ecosystem: Environmental > Terrestrial > Soil > Palsa > Peat permafrost | place: Sweden: Abisko...
CACAACGACACCGTCGCTCGTTCAACGCTATCGCAGAGTGGCCTGAGCGATGGTTTCTAAACCGCTCCACTATGACGTTATTGAGACCGCTCGCAACACACGCCCAGCCTTCGGGTTCGGCGCCAACTCAGTAGGGCATCGCAGGCAGTGTTTACAATTAGGATGAGGTCATATAATATGTTGTAGGTTATACGTTTGGACCGAGGCTAAGTATGCCGATCTCTCCCTCGCAATGCCGTGCCGCTCGGGCACTCCTGGATTGGTCGCAAGATCAGCTTGCCGAAAACGCCCAAGTCGCCAGGGCAACGATCGCCGACTTCGAACGCAATGCTCGAGTCCCGATGCGCAATAACATGGTATCGATCGTGAGTTCGCTCGAGGCGGCTGGGATCGCGTTCATTTCAGAGAACGGCGAGGGGGCCGGCGTCCGCTTCCGCAAAGTCGAACTGGAGTACAGCAACACTGTGAGGACTAGGAATCAGGACGTTCTGCTTTCCGTGCGCTATCGAGGGAAACCGTACAGAGTCGTGATTCCGCGCGAGGTCACGGACGATATTGACCGCACTAATCATCGGACAACCGACCAACGGGTGAAGGCAGTCCAAAATCGCTTGCCAATGTTCCTTCGCGCTGCTGAGGAAGCCATTATCAGCGGCCAATACGCAACCGCGGAGGAGGTCGTTCTGCACCATGACCTGTTTCCCGCTGGCACCTTCTAATGAATCCATGCCGGAGGGGGAAAGTGATAAGCTTTTTTTTGGGGTAGGTTCATGAAAGATGGTCTTCGCCTTCCGAAAACAACGAGACCACGACAAGACATCCCATTTTTGTACGATAGCTATCGCGAGCTTGTTGCGAGCCTCGGTGCAATCGATGGGCTGGCTGCTTCATTGACCATAGCCACGCTTCATTTAATCGACAGCTCACGCGAGCGTAAAGATGACCAGGAACTTGGCCTCGAACTAGCTAGGTGCAATGGTATCGCAACACGCTTTCTTGATCTTAACCGACTCCCTAACCATCTCGCGCGCCTTCTGGTGATCGCCACTTCCAAGTATCTGGAGGACTTCCTGGATCGATTTCGGCGTGAGCAGCGTGCGCTGGGGCGCCTTTGGCGTGACCGAAATAATGACGAGTCGGATATTAAATACACGCTGTCGTGCTTACCCGGTGGTTTCGACCTAAATTGTAAACATATAGGCCGAGAGCGCTACGAGCTGCTCGAATATTACCGGGTACTTCGCAATGCCTCAGCGCATTCGGGTATAGCCCCCGATAGACTTAGATCAGAATACGAGAAGGTCTCGCGTTATCGAACCATCGTATTGGAGGAGTTAGCTCTCGATGCACCGAATCCCTTCGCCACGGCGAGCTTCCAAGATCACCTTCTCCACACCAGAGTCGTCAAATATGTCGCAACTGATCTCTGCCGTCTAGTTCCCCCACTCACCGCAGACGAACTCAAGCGCGTTTTAGCAGATCGAAATAGTTTTGCCGCTTCTCCCGCCACGAGCGTGTTTCAACGGCGCGGGGACGCAGCCATTCTGACTAAAGCGCTGCGAATCTTCTTCCGCACAAATTATCGTTTCGACCTTTCGAAGGATGGCATAACTGAGAAAGCGCTGGTGCAATGGCTTAACGATTTGCCGAGCCGCAGAGAGAGACGCCGGGTCGGAAAACGTCGTTTAATCATGGCATTGGAGGATTCCCTCTCTGCTAAGCAAGATTGATTTCTTCGCGGCCGACCTACGGTTATCCTATAGCCGATGGGCATTTTCGACAAAGCTGAGCATAGAATTTCCGCGTACCGGACGTACTTCCGGATCGCTAAGATCAATCAGAACCTATTCCACAAGTGCAAGCAAACGCGCGTAGCAAGAGAAGCCAATGTCGGCGAGGACGAACTGACAAAGGCGTTTGAGTCGATAGAACGCCTGACGGAGCAGCAATGGCAGGCAGCGATGATTGCCGTGACGTTCGCCGGTATGACACTTGAGGCGTTCTTCTACGATTACGCCGCTGACGCTCTTGGCGACCAGTACGTCAGGGACCATCTCGACAAGCTAGATCTGCCATCGAAGTACCTGATCTATCCCAAGTTAGTGCGCGGTACCGCCCCCAAGAAGGGTGAGCACACGTTCGGACTCGTTAAAAATCTAGTCCGACTTAGAAATGACTTGGTGCACGCGAAGTCCAAGGCGTTCCCTCTGGCGCAGATCGAAGCCGCCGCGGAACACTACGACGATTACAACGCACGCCTGGAAAAAGGGGCCGACGACGCGATCGAGTGCGTCCTAGCCGTTATGCGCGAACTCGATCAGCTCCACGGGACGGGGTCCTTCGAGAAGTACATGCTGGCCTACTAGGTCAGCAGTGGTTACCGCTCCAGGGTCCTCGGCCGCTGATGAGTTGCGTTGTCGCCGACTTTCGCTTCCCGAAAGCTGCCCGTCACGACCGCCCGCTTAAGGCACAGAGTTACTGATCACTCCGTCCCACCGCCACTGGGTCCCTCTAGCGCCTGGGCGCACGTTGCGCGACGAAATTTATTACCGACGGCCACAACGCACGATAAGGCGCGCATTATCATTTGAAGCGATTTTGTCCGGAACCGGCCCAGACCGGGCGCTGGCGGTTCTGACACCGCAACGATGCAGCCGTTCGCTGCCTCCGGTAAGATGTGTTACAGACGGCCAAATTCACCGACTACGATGAGCGCATGATCTGCAGATCGCAAAAGATGGGCCGACATAGGCAGGCATCATCATGATCGCCTTCCGCAATAGGCTATTTGATGGTCAACTCCTCCGCACGATCGGTCACGGTACGTACGCCGGTGCCGAACTCGGCGAGTGCCTCGCGACCGCCGGCCGCGTAATTGATGGCGATCGCGAGAGTTGGCATAGCGCTTGGATGTCACTGGCTGATCGAACATTTGCCGCTGCGGAAGCGAGCGCGGACCGCGGCCATCGCGAGAGCGCGAGATGCGCTTTCCTCCGCGCCTCGAATTATTACCGCAACGCCTTTGTATTTCATCTCGAAGCACCGTTGCCCGCGCTAGTGCGTGACGCGTACAGGCGACAACGCGAAGCCTTCCGACGAGCGGCAGCCGAAATGATCCGCCCGCCTAATCAGGTGGGAATTCCCTTTGAGAGTGTGACGCTTCCCGGCTATTTCTGTGCGGTCGATGAGACTCGCCGCCCTCTGATCATTTCTGTCGGGGGCTATGACAGTACCGCCGAGGAGTCCTTTTTCTGGAACGGAGCGGCAGCGCTCGCACGGGGGTATCACGCCTTGATTTTCGACGGCCCCGGGCAGGGTCAACTCCTCATAGAGCAAGACGTTCATTTCCGTCCGGACTGGGAGAAGGTCATATCGTCTGTCATCGATTGGGCCATGCATCGCAATGACGTGGATGGATCCAACATAGTGTTAATCGGTGAGAGCTGGGGTGGCTATCTCGCGCCTCGCGCAGCCGCCTTCGATCGTCGAGTCGCATTGTGCGTCTTGGACCCTGCGCAGATCGGGCTTTTTAGGGTGATGCTGACACGTCTGCCGCTGCCAGCGGGACTGAAGCGGCAGCTACCTCAAGGTCCGCGCTGGCTGGTAACGCTATTGAAATCGCTGATGACGCGTATGGCAAGCCAGCCGACTGCCGGTTGGTCCCTTCGCCGCGGCATGTTGACTCATGGAATGGATACTCCTTGGGACTATTTTGTTGATGCGACCCGCTATGAGCAGGAGCCACTCATTGGAGATATCGCCTGTCCGACGCTGGTGTGCGATGCCGAGAACGATGATATTTCCGCGAACAGTAGGGCATTCTTTGAGCTCTTGCGCTGCGAGAAGGACTATCTGCGCTTTACCGCTGATGAAGGAGCCGGCGAGCACTGCATCAGTGGGAATCGTGCTCTATTCCACGAGCGGGTGTTTGACTGGCTGGATGTGCATATCGCTAAATAGCGGGCTCTCGCCACCAAATGCAGTGGGTCCGTGTCCAGACATTCGACACCGCATTTAACCTAAGTGGACGCTGCGAGTCGGAATTGGCAGAATCTCCTTGCGTGTTCCTGTTGACTCCTGCTCCGCGAACCCGACTGCCACTAGCATGGTCATGGATTAACTGCGATGTGTGAGAACGGCCAGAATATACGCGACTATTGTTACCACACCATTCAACCCACAGCCGCGCTAGGCTATCTCAGCAGTTGTCCCGGTAACGCCCTATGCTGATACGTTTCATGTTCATTGCTTCTTGTCCTTCGAGGCAAGCGTGGCAAACAGGCTTTCCAGAATTGCTTCCACGCGCCGTTTGCTGTGGGGCCTCTGTGTGGCCAGATCCACGACTGCCAATCCCACCGACAGAGCATGGATGAGTAGTACCTGCTCCTCGGTGCCATTGAGATGCAGATTCTCCAGCAGCTGTCGCAGTCGCGACACGATGCCGTCGGCTAATTCCCGAAACAGACTTCGCAGCGATGGCTCCTCGTCTGCCGCCTGGGCCAATGCCATCAGCACCCGCGTGTTTTCGTGTCTCCCGATCATTGCAGTTATATTCTTGATCACCGCCGCTACGGTTGGGAGGTCGACGATCGACTGAAGAGCTGCGAGTTGGCCGTCGACTGCCAAGCGCGCCACACCCTCCAAGAGAGCGAGACGGGTCGGAAAATAATAGGTCAGATGGCTTTGGCGCAAATCTGCCCGTTTGGCAACCCGCGGCTGAGTGAAGCCGGAGAAGCCATGCTCGCGCAAGGTCGCGATGGCCGCTTTCAAAATGATTTCTCTACGATCTTGCAATATGCTCTCCGATCGTTAGCTATGTCAGGCGGCTTTGGCTGGGACCAAATAGCTTTGCATGTACGCACGCAACGCCGCCCCATCGGCAGGCTGGCAGCGAAAACCGATATACCCATCAGGTCGCACCAGAATCAAAGTGGCCTCGTTGGCGCCAAGTTGCTCATGGGCGCGCGCCTCGATGTCCACCCAAAGAGGCAGGTCAGAAGAAGAAGCGGTAGGCGGATTTGCCGTCTCGGGCTTGAGGATCAGATGCGCCGACAGTATCCCTGGGAATGCTTGATTGGTTTCCTCGGCAATCGTGATCAACTTAGACACCGAATCACTGTCCTTTCCCGGCAGCAGCAGCAAGCTATGCCGCTTGCCATCGAGAGTTTGCAACAATGTCGAGGCATGTCCGTCCAGCCCGGATGCGAGCGGCGCATCGCCGAGGCGGTCGCCGGCGGCGAGGCCCCCGGTCATGCTCGGCCACTGCTGCGAGCAGAGCGGTCCATGCCGATAATTGATGGAAATCTCGGACCAATTGCGGCGAACCTTATCTCGTACGAATTGAAATGAAGTGAGGATCGGGGCGACGTGATTGCGCAGCGCCTGAGCGATCGGATTGCGCAGCGTTGCGATGGTCGTGAAGACCTCGGCGGTTTTAAGAACCTGATCGCCGATCGCGCTGCGCTCGAGAGAATAGGAGTCAAGCAACGCCTCGGTACGGCCCTGACCGCTCTGCACCAAGGCGAGTTTCCAGGCCAGATTAAACACATCCTGCATCCCGGTATTCATGCCTTGCCCGCCGGCGGGACTGTGAATGTGAGCCGCATCGCCGGCCAGCATGACTCGACCGCGCCGGTAGTCTGCGACTTTGCGTTCATTGATGCGAAAATTGGAGAGCCACACGGGATCGCTCAAGACCAACCCGCCTGGCCCGCGTTCGTCCACTTTGGCCTGAGCATCTGCTAGTGTGGGATCAGATCGCTGGACCGAGACATCCGCTTTGCCGAGATCGGCTATCATGCGGAATCGATTGCGGCTGATCGGAAAGAAAACCAACGCGCCCTTGGCGTGTAAAAACACACTGACTTCATCCTCAGGCAACGAGCCCCCGATGTGGATGTCTGCCAGCATCCAATCATTGGGCTCCGCATGTCCGGTGAAAGGCATGCCGGCGCTCTTGCGCACGGTGCTGTGCGCCCCATCGCAGCCGATAAGCCATGAACTCTCCACGGACTCTTCATGGCCGTCGGCGTGCCGAACCTGGCAGACCACCGAGTTGGGCCCCTCAACGAAGGAAACCAGTTCCACCTGACGCTCGATCGCTGTGCCATGATTTTCCAGATGTTCGCTGAGAACCCGTTCAGTTTCGTTTTGCGGGATCATGAGGGGAAAGCCGAACGGGCTGTCATCGCCGGTCAGTTCAAAATGCACGATGCGTTTACCGTCGGCGTAGACACTGCCGCCTTTGGCTTTGTTGCCGCTGTCGATGAAAGCCTGAGTAACACCGATCGGAGCGAATAGCTCTAAGCTGCGACTCCACAGCACCAGAGCCTTCGACTTGTCTGTGGGGACAGCATTTTTTTCAATCAGGCGATAGTTCAGGCCCTGATGGGATAGGGCGGCGGCCAGGGTCAGACCGACGGGACCAGCGCCGACGATAAGTGCATCAATGGTTGAATTTGTCATGTCAACTCCTTGCTCAGTTCCTGAGTATTTGGTTAGTATACCAAACAATACGCCAAATGAGCTTACAGGGCAAACGCTGCAAGGTATGGGAAGCTAATGCCGCTATCTAAATCTGCTTCTTGAAGTCAGGCTAATAAGCACGTATCGCGCGTGATAAGGCTTCGCCTATCGCGCAATACCGAATCGATGTCGATGGTCGCCATGTTTGATTGGCCTTTGCGCGGTGGAAACTCGAAACAAGCACCCTAAGGGTCCCACCGCACGGACGCCGAGCCCGCTAGACGCCAAACTCTAAGCCCAATCCGGAAGTACCTTATGATGCAAACTGAACGCTTTGAAGTCACTGGCATGACGTGCGGGGGTTGTACTCGCAAGGTGACCGATGCTCTGAAGGCTATGCCAGGGGTCGATGGAGTCGACGTGTCGCTGGCAGATCACTCAGCGAAGGTGAGTTTTGACACGAAAGTGACCTCGCTAGGCCAGCTCGAATCGGTCGTACGAGACGCCGGCTACGGCGTGGGCGCGGGTGGCGTCACCCATACCGCGCAGAGGAAAGGCGGTTGTTGCGGATAGACGCCGCGCTTCGCTATAAATGATTGTCCCGAATACCAGCACTAAACCGAGAGCCGCTGGCGACCACCCCCATCTCGGTGAAATTGAATCACGCAGGAACCGTAACATGAATCACTCATTTCTCGCCGTCGTCGGCAGCTCCCTTTTGGCAATTGCGTCACTCGCGACGGCTGACGATTCTATGATGAATCACGGGCATATGGCCATGATGCAGGCCATGGACACCAATGGTGATGGCAAGATCTCCAAGGACGAGTACATCGCCTATTACGAGAAGATGTGGATGAAAATGAAAAAGGACGAGAACGGCATGGTCGACGTCAAATTAATGGGGATGGGCGACGGAATGATGCAAGACAAAGCGACATCGAAGGACAGCATTTCTCATTGACACCGAGAGCCGCGTCGATCGAGGCTGTCAGAAGCATTGTGTGTTGAGCCGGTCCCGTCATGGAGAAGCCGCTTCGACCCGTCGCACCCCGCCTACGATTTCCACAAGACGTAGCGACTATACCGAACATTCACGGGGTAGCGCTCCCGTCCTTTCCGGCGCCAATCGTGGTCCGGTCCCAGGTTTTCATGTTTCCAGGAGAAAACATGTAACCGAAGTGGCGCGGCCGCCTTCAGCTTCGCATGCTCGTCCGCGGTTCCATGGGGTGCCAGGACACAACTGCCGAGCGCTATCGCAAACACGAAGGCGATTGCCGGGCCCTGTAGGCGGTGGACAGGGTTTTCCGGCCGCCATTCGCTGGTTTCCGCAAATCCGATGGATACCGTGCGGCGCGCATCCTTTATATGTGGGTGATTCGCAATCGGAGTGCGTTGCCGATCACGGAGACGGAGCTCAAACTCATGGCGGCGGCCGCGATGATGGGACTTAAGAGAATGCCAAAGGTGGGATAGAGCACTCCGGCGGCCACGGGAATCCCGACGACGTTATAGACAAACGCTAGCACGAGGTTCTCTCGAATATTGCGCATGGTGGCGTGACTCAAGGCCTGGGCGCGCGCAATCCCGGCAAGATCACCCTTGACGAGCGTGATGCCGGCACTTTGGATGGCGACATCGGTTCCCGTACCCATCGCGATGCCGACATCGGCTTCGGCGAGCGCCGGTGCGTCGTTGACCCCGTCTCCGGCCATCGCGACCACGCGCCCCTCCTTTTTGAGGCGTCGAACGATGGCGTTTTTCTGATCGGGCAGTACGTCGGCTTCGACTTCGGTGATCCCGAGCTTCGATGCGACCGCCTGTGCCGTGGTTCGGTTGTCGCCTGTGACCATGACAATGCGCAACCCCTCTTTGCGCAAAGCATCGAGCGCCGCCATTGTGGTCCCCTTGATCGGATCGGCGATCGCAATGATGCCGGCCGGCTTATCGTCAACCGCCACGAACACAGCCGTGGCGCCGTCCTTGCGCAGAGCGTCGGCGCGAGCCTCGAGGTCGGCGTTCGCCATCCCACGATCCCTGAGCAGCGCCGCATTGCCGACGGCCACCGTCCGACCTGCGATGGTGCCGGTGACGCCCTTGCCGGTGACGGACGTGAAGTTCGTGAATTCCTGCAGGGCCACCTTACGGTTCGAGGCCGCACTCAAGATAGCGGCAGCCAGGGGATGTTCGCTGGATTTCTCAAGACTTGCGCCGAATGAAAGGACGGCGGATTCATCAAAGCCCGCGGCCGCCACAACCGCCGTGACACGCGGTTTGCCCTCCGTGAGCGTGCCGGTCTTATCGACCACCAGCGTATCGACCTTTTCGAACCGTTCCAGGGCTTCGGCGCTTTTGATCAGGACGCCGGCACCGGCACCTTTGCCGACGCCAACCATGATCGACATCGGGGTGGCGAGTCCGAGCGCACAGGGACAGGCGATGATGAGCACCGATACGGCGGCAACCACGGCCAGGCCCAGCGCCGGAGCCGGTGCCCAAATCATCCAGGCCGTAAAAGAGAGAGCCGCTGAAGCCATCACCGCTGGTACGAACCACGCGGCTACCGAGTCAGCCAGTCGCTGGATAGGCGCACGACTGCGCTGTGCGTCGGCCACCATGTGCACGATCCGCGACAGCATCGTGTCGGCGCCGACTTTCTCCGCGGTGATGACTAGGGCGCCGGTCCCGTTGATGGTGCCGCCGATGACCTTGGCCGCCACGGTCTTTGCGACTGGCATCGATTCGCCCGTCACCATCGATTCATCGACGGAACTTGTTCCCTCCTTCACAGACCCGTCTACCGGAACCGCTTCACCTGGGCGCACCCGCAGTCGGTCGCCGACGTGAACTTGATCGAGCGACACCTCCTCGTCGGTACCATCCGCACGAAGGCGCCGCGCCGTCTTGGGCGCCAACTTCAGAAGCGCCCGAATAGCCCCGCCGGTCTTCTCCCTTGCGCGCAACTCGAGAACCTGACCGAGCAGCACGAGGACCGTCACCACGGCCGCGGCTTCGTAGTAGACCGGAATCATGCCGCCGTGCTGACGAAGGCTTGCCGGGAACAGCCCAGGAGCGAAGGTGGCGACCAAACTGTAGCCGTAGGCAGCGCCTACCCCTAACGCAATCAAGGTGAACATGTTGGGGGATCGGTTCAGGACCGACGCCCAGGCTCGCTGGAAGAAAGGCCACGCGCACCAAGCCACGATGGGTGTTGCGAGGGCGAACTGAATCCACATGGACACCGTCGTGGACACGATGTGTTCAATGTTCAAAAGCTCAAGGTGACCGCCCATCTCCAGGAAGAAGATGGGTGTCGCGAGAATCGCACCGATCACGAAACGCCGGGTCATGTCCTTCAGTTCAGGATTTGATCCTTCGGCTTCCGGAACGCCCTCCGGCTCGAGCGCCATGCCGCAGATCGGACAACTGCCGGGCGAATCACGCCGGATCTGGGGGTGCATCGGACAGGTGTAGATCGTTCCCGTTGGTACAGGTGCCACTGCAGGTGCCGGGACGCTGGGGACGCCCTTGTCGGCAGGCCTCAGAAACCGAGCCGGATCGGCTAGAAACTTCGCCTTACAACCGTCGCTGCAGAAATAGTAGGTCAGCCCATCGTGCTCGATCCGACGCTGCGTGGTGGCGGGCTTCACGACCATTCCGCATACAGGATCGCGGGCCTCTTCGGCAATGGCTGACGCCGCTACTCCTTGCGTTGCGTCCGCGCCATTGGCCGCTTGTGCGCCGCAACAAGTTTTTAGGGTTGTCGGCGTCATAGACTGTCCTCGGGGATGGTGAAGGGGCGGCATAGACTATGCCTAGGCTCCGTACCTACGGAGTCACGTGATGCCCAAAACGGCGGCCAGTCAGGTTCCCGCTACAGTCCCCTTCCGTTCATACGCCGCCGTAGTGATGATTGGGACGCTCGCTCGGGTGGCCGGCGTGGGGTTCGAAACTCTACGGTACTACCAACGTCGGCGTCTGTTGGCCGTCCCACATAGCGCTGGCGGCGTGCGCCGTTACCCGGCCGAGACGATGGACCGAATTCGTTTCATCAAGCGTTCGCAAGATCTTGGCTTCAGTCTCAAGGAAATTCGCGAAATGATGTGTTTGGAGCAAGGCGGCAGTCGCGCGGCCATTCGCAAGAGCGCTGGAGCCCGACTGGCCAGTATCTGGGAGAAGCTCGCGTCGTTACGGCAGACGGAGACGCGCCGCGTATTGACGCAACGGCGAGTAGCGCGGATCCATCTCTTTGGTTGTGTAAGCTAAGTGACCTCGCGCGGGCAGCTTCGAGTAGGCTCGGAATCCAGGACTTTATAATCACTTGTCGATTGGGCTTCTCTGAAAGGCACACTGGCGGGTTACCAACCGGCGCCCCCAATCACAGAGCAGCGTGGAAATGCCGACCCCGACGACGATGACGCCAATGGTCGCGAGGTCTGCGGGAAAGCCCCCCAGGGTAATCAAGAGGGTCGTCGCCGTGGCGGGCGCGTGGCTCGCGCGAACCGGTATTTGACCACCGATGGTGAGTCCCACGGCCAGCATGCTGGCTACGATGCGCGCTAGAGTAACGTGGTTGCCGATCATTGCACTGGGCGCATGCAGCGCGCCGCAAAGACCCAATGACACGAAAGCGGCCGCGACGCCAATGCCGTGACCTACAAAGGTATTCCACGGGCGCGCCGCCTTTTGATGCGGTGTCATTGTGTGAATAAATATCGTCGGTCCCAAACTGGGGAATAGCCAGGGTTGATGAAAGGCGAACCCGAGGCCGCCAACGATCCCCGTGATCACGAACGCCGTCCAACCACCATACAGCGCCCGGCGCCACTGCCGGGTAGGCCAGGGTCTTCCGGATGCTGCGGGAATCAAATCGGTTCCCGATAACCGTAGAACTCATGATCCTCGTTGTAGCCGCCCTGACCGGCCCCAAGATGGGCAAAGTCGTGGACGAACTCGATCGCGGCAATCCATTTCACCTGCTTGAAACCGAGCTCATTTTCACACCTCAGTCGCAGGGGCGCGCCGTGCAGCACGCTGACCGCCTCGCCATTCATGTCATACGCGAGGATCGTCAACGCGTGACGCATATTGGCAATCTTGTGTACATCGTAGTATCGACCGCCCTCACCCCCATCCGCGAGCGAATAGAAGACAAGATAGCGTGCATCAGACGTCGGCCGTACGAGATCCAGAATGTGTCTCATCGCAACACCGCTCCATTTGGCGACGCCCGACCACCCTTGAATGCAAAAGTGCGTGGTAATTTGATCCTGCATAGGCATCGACCTGAGTTCCGCTAGCGAAAACTCCTGCGGGCGCTCGACCAGCCCACCGATCCGTAGACGATAATCCGCAAAGCCCCCGGCGAGCAGTGACTCGAACTCCGCAGATTTCGGCATCGTGCCATTGGGCCAAAAGTAGGGAGAGATGTCCTTCTCCGTCAGCTCACTCTTAGGATCCCATCGTTCACCCCAACTCTTGATGCCGCCGATCATGCACTGGCCGACCTTTTGTACGATACGTGCATAGCGCAGCGTCATCGGGGATGCAAGACACCAGGTGACCGTGACGACGGTCATCCCGACGGCAAACACCCACAATCCGCTCCATGAGCTGTCGTTGACGCCGGCCCACATCATGTTGAGGTTGACTCGCATGCCGGCGACGAACACCAAGGTCACGTGGACCAAGATGTAGAACAGAAACCAGCAAAGCGCGAAGAAGTGGATCGAGCGAGCCCGCTGTCGATTTAGAACGCGTCCAAACCAACCGGAATGATTCGACAATGCGGGGCTTTGCATGAATCCCGTCAGGATGGAAGTCGGCGCCGCAATGAATACCGTGACGAAGTAGGTCAGCTGCTGCAAGCTGTTGTACTTGGTCCAGCTATGCTCGGGCGGAAAATTGAGCGATAGGTACTGGAGTGCGGTAGACACGGCGTTCGGGAACACTTCCCACGTCGTCGGCACGATTCGCTGCCATTGGTCCGTCGAAAACAAGAGGACATAGATGGCGACACCGTTGAGGGTCCAGAGCAAATTGATAGAAAAGTGCCACCAGCGTGCGAGGCCAATGGAATGACGTACGCCGGGGATACCCAGCCAGCCAGGGATCGTCACCGAATCATCCTTCGCGGTCCAAATCCTTCCGGTAGGCACGGCTTTTTGGAATCGAAACCATTCGGTGCCCGGCGTACAGTCCCGCTTCCAGTAAAGTCGCGGATGATCCGCCAAAATCTGCAGCCCAGCGCGAATGATGAAGGTCATGAAGAAGAGATTGAGAAAATGCGTCAGCCGCAACCACGCCGGGAACCCCGAGTTCACGGCGTGGGCGGAGGCTGGCTCTCCGGGGTAGTGAACGATGAACGCTTGAATCGATGGCAGGTGACGTAAGGCTTGAGCTAACGCAACGCCGGCGACCAAGACGACAAAGGCGATCGGTAGAGCCCACAGGACGCTAACCCAGCGCTGACCGAAGCGGATTTTGGGCATCACGCCGGCTTGCGGCGGCAGCCACTCGTTCAACCGAACCCGGTCGTCCGCGGCACTGAGCGCTCGCGCGAGGGGATCGTGAGCGGCCAAGCCGGCAACAGGTTCGGCGCTCACGGTTGAGCCTCGCTAAGACCCAAGATGGCCACCTTCCCCGTCACGACCTCGGTCGTCCAAGGAATCGACGCGAAGCCTACTGCGACCGCCGCCTTTTGTTCACTGTTCGCGGAATAGGTGATTACACCCCCGCCGATTGCGCCGGTGAAGAGCAGGACCCCGGCGACTGGCAGGATCTTGTTCTTGCTTGTCACTATTGCTCCTTCGTGCATCAACAACCGCTGGATTGGCCGGAGCATTTCTCAAGCTAGGAATGTGATCAGCAACATATACACACGCAGGCGCTCAAGGTGTCCGTCTGGTAACGTACAAAGATGCAAGACAGCAAGTGGCGCTGTCTGTGCGGCGATCGATGGGATGCAATTCTAAATGTGTGCTTGAAACTGAATATAGCAGCGCGGATCGATTTCGCGGAGTAAACCGGGGCCAGTAAGTCAATAGTCCAGATCCCCTCTCCATGCCGCTGTAGAAGATGCAGACTATTATAGTTAGTGGTCCACCGTACGGACGACGGGCCGCTGTTTGTGTATCGTCTTCGCAGTTACTCATCGGCCAGCTGAACCAAAGCACCGCCGCTCCCAACGCCTGCTCTCATGGCTCTACGCCTGAGCGGTGATCTTTTTGTCCAAAAGGATACTAATGTATGAATGAAGCTACTTCGGTTACGTCCGGTAATCTCATTGCCGCCGACAAGGTAGACGGCACGAGTGTCTATAATTTCGCCGGGGATAAACTCGGCACAGTCGAAGACATTATGATCGATAAAATTAGCGGCCGAGCAATCTACGCGGTCATGTCATTCGGCGGATTTCTAGGTATGGGTGAGAAGCACCACCCGCTGCCTTGGGCCACTCTCAAGTACGATACTCAGAAGGGCGGCTATATGATCAATATGGATAAGAAACAGCTGCAGGATGCACCGAACTACGACATCGATTCGGAGTTCGAATGGACACCAGAGTACGGCCGCAAAGTGGACAGTTATTACAAGACGCCCAGCTACTGGAACTAGCTGGGTGTAGCGCTACACCCAGCTACTGGAACTAGCTGGGTGTAGCGCTACACATTTTGCAGCGGCTTTTCTCGATCGTTAAGCCGGGGACCAGAGATCTGGTTCCCGGGTCGATTCGACGGAGAATTGGCGAGCCAGCCAACTTCGATGGCTAGTCAGTCCCTTCCCACCACGGCGCGATAACCAGCATCAGTGTTTCCACTGACCGTCGGCGGGACAAGGTACACACATGGCTGCGACGAATCCTTCAACGTTGGTCGACTCAATACCCGCCAAGTCTCCGGTAGCAGCAATCTCTTCACAGAATGGGCTGTCAAGCAATGAGGCGCGGGAGCGCCTCGCGAAAGTCGGCCCCAACGCGATGCCAGACACGGCCGAGCATCCGCTGCGCAGGGCCATCGGCAAGTTCTGGGCTCCGGTACCTTGGATGCTCGAAGCGGCCATCATTCTTGAAGCGGTACTTGGCAAATACGTGGAGGCGGCCATCATTGCCGCGCTACTGGTGTTCAATGCGGTTCTTGGGTTGTTTCAGGAAAGCCGCGCGCAGGCAACACTGAGCGCCCTCAAGTCGCGGCTCGCGATGAGTGCATCCGTCGAGCGGGATGGGCATTGGAAGACAGTTCCGGCCACCGAACTCGTTCCGGGCGATGTGGTAAAGCTCACACTTGGCGGCGTCGTTGCCGCCGATGTCAAGATCACAGGCGGAGAGGTTCAACTCGACCAATCCATGCTGACGGGCGAATCAGTCCCGATCGAAGCGGGCGTGGGTATTGCTACATTTGCCGGCGCCTTGGTGCGTCGGGGAGAGGCGACCGCGGAAGTGACCGCGACAGGGTCGCGTACCAAGTTCGGACGAACCGCAGAACTCGTCAGAACGGCGCATGTCGTGAGTTCTCAGCAGGAGGCGGTGCTGCGCGTGGTACGCAATTTGGCCGCCTTCAACGGCCTCGTCATCCTGATGCTGGTCGGATACGCCTACTTTCTCAAAATGCCCTTCGGCGAAATCATTCCACTCGTCTTGACCGCGATTCTGGCGTCCATCCCGGTGGCACTGCCCGCCACCTTTACCTTGGCCGCCTCGCTCGGTGCGCGTTCTTTGGCAAAACGAGGCGTTCTTCCGACCCGCCTGTCCGCTGTGGATGAGGCCGGCACGACCGATGTGCTGTGCGCTGACAAGACCGGCACCCTGACCCAGAACGCGTTGACGGTAACCAGCATCAATGCCATGCCGGGTTTCGACGAGGCGCACGTTCTCGCGCTGGCGGCGCTCGCGAGCTCCGAGGGCGGCCAGGACCCAGTCGATGGGGCGATACGGGCCGCGGCGGCGGCTAAGTCGGTGCCGGACGCTCCTAAGCTCGTGAATTACGTGCCATTCGACCCGGCGAAAAAGATGTCCGAGGCGAGCGCAACCGATTTCAGCGGCGCGGCGATTCGGATTGTGAAGGGAGCTTTCGCCGTGGTGATTGCCCTCACTCAGCCCTCACCGGCGAGCGCGGCAGCCGCCAAAGAACTCGAGAGCAAGGGATATCGTGTCCTCGCGGTGGCCGCGGGGCCGCCGGCGGGGCTCAAGCTGGCAGGGCTCATCGCTTTAAGTGATCCTCCGCGTTCGGACTCCGCACAGCTCATCACGGAATTGTATGGGTTGGGTGTCGCAGTAGTCATGGTCACGGGCGATGCGCCCGCAACCGCGGGCATCGTCGCGCATGACGTCGGACTCGACGGTCCCGTCTGTCCGCCCGGGCCGATCCCCGAGGGCGTTCGTCCCGAGCAGTTCGCCGTGTTTGCCGGAGTGCTACCGGAGGATAAATACAAGCTGGTTAAAGCCTTTCAGAAGGGAGGACACACGGTGGGCATGTGCGGCGACGGCGCGAATGACGCCCCGGCCTTGAGGCAAGCGCAGATCGGCATTGCGGTGTCGACAGCGACCGATGTGGCCAAGTCGGCCGCAGGTGTGGTGCTCACCGAAGCCGGACTCGTCGGTATTGTCGCGGCGGTCAAGGAAGGCCGCATCACCTTTCAGCGCATTCTCACCTACACGCTGAACGCCATCATCAAAAAAGTGGTGACGGTGCTATTCCTGGTCGTGGGCCTTCTGATGACGGGGGAGGCCATCCTGACTCCGATGCTGATGGTCATTGTGATGCTTACCGGGGATTTCCTCTCCATGTCCTTGACGACAGACAATGTGCGTCCCTCGCAAAAGCCCAACGCTTGGAGCATCGGCAAGCTCACGGTGGCCGGCGTGATTTTGGGCGTCTGCCTGCTCGGCTTCTGCACGGCCATCTTGGCCGTGGCCAAATTCCTCCTGCATCTGGAAAACGGCGCGCTTCAAACGGTTGCCTTTATCGTACTGGTCTTTGGTAGCCAAGGGACCATTTACGCCATTCGGGAACGGCGGCACCTATGGAATTCGCGACCGAGTCTCCTGCTCACCGCGTCCTCCCTCGTCGATATCGCAATTGCCTCGACTTTGGCCGTGGTGGGAATTGCCATGGCACCGATACCGGCCGTCGTTGTCGCCGGTTTGCTCGGCGCAACGGTCCTGTTCGCATTCGTTCTGGATCTTATTAAGGTTCCCATCTTTGCCCACCTCGGGATTGCCGACACCACGGCGACCTCCGACACCGCACGCCAACCGAAGAGCAAGCCAAGCCCCAAGACGCCAATCACTGCAAAGCAGTCCACGGTATCCGATGCAAAGCCTCCGGTCACAGCTCAGATCCAGTCCGACAGCAAACCAGAAGATTCAGATAAACCACAAGACAGCCTGGACGCCAAAAAAGAAGTTGCGCCCGTGATTAAAGCGGCCGACTCACCTGAAAAGACGCCTGGCGCGCCCGCCGCCGTGTCGAGCGATCCGACACCGCAGATGATCAAGCGAGTCCATCAACTCTATGAGGCCCTAGGTCGCGAGGACGTTCAAGCGGTACAAAATTGGGACAAGACGCATGAGAAAGTGCCCGCGGAAAACAAGTGAGCGCCGACATGCGTGAGCGCCCGCTATGACGAATCGAACCTCGCAGCCGGCCTTCAAAGTTGACGGCTTGAACATGACGTGCGCCATACCAGAGCAATCATCGTCTACGTTCCCACTGAATTGACCGAACCGCTTATTATGGGCCCCGCTGGCCGCCGCAAAATGCCTCACCTCGGGCCGGGTCAAAATGCCTCACCTGGCAGTGGCGGGACGAAGGATGATTACGCGGTTTGACTCGCTTTGGCAAGGCGCTCAGCGGATTCTTTGAGCCGCCAACTTTTGCCGACGAACTTGAGCAGGTTGCCGTGATGCATGAGCCGATCCAGGAGCGGCGCGACGATAACCACATCGCCGAGTAGTTTGCCCCAGTCCTCGATTTCACGGTTCGAGGTGATCAACGTAGACGATTTCTCGTAGCGGCTCATGATGACGTCGGCGAGTTCATCGCCGGCGCTCGGCGGTAGCTTGCGCAGGAACAGGTCGTCGATGACCACGAGATCCGCGGCTTTGAGCGTGGCGCGATATTTTTTGATCTCGCCGAGTTCGCGTGCCTGGTGGATATCGTCGATGAGAACATGGGCTTCGCGATAGATGACCGTATATCCGCGTTGCACCGCCAACAGCGCAAGTGCCTTGGCGGCATGGCTCTTGCCAACGCCGGGTGATCCGATGAACAACGCATCCTCGCGCCCGTCGATAAACTTCAGCGCAGCGAGTTCGAGGAGTTGGCGCTTGGGTATTTTCGGATTGAACTGCCAGTCGAAGTCCCTCAGATCCTTTCGCTCCGGCAACCCGGAGAGGGAGAAGCGTCGCTCGATTAGGCGTGAACGGCGCCGATCGAGCTCATCTTGAACGAGGGCCGAGAAGGCTTCAATAAAATCCATCTGCTGCTGTGCGACTTGCATCGCCCGGTTTTGCAGCGTCGCCGTCATCCCCGAGAGTCGCAGCGCCCGCAGTGAGCGTTCCAGTTCGGTTATAGACATTGTCATCGCATGATCTCCTTCGGTTTACGTGTTTTTGGTCGCCTGATCGTCAAAGCAGCGTTGTGCGTTCTCGAAGAACCGGTGGTATTCCTCGATGTCGCGGATGTGAGGCCCGGTTTGTTGCAGCTCGGGTAGCGCCGCGCGCCGCTCTGTCTCGACTGCCTGACGTTCGAGGATGCGCTTCAGCGCGTGATAGCTCGGTTGGCTCATCGTCAACACGCGCGCGGCCGCCGACTCAATGTCTTCTCTCGAGTAATGGCGCGGTAAATTGGTCATGCCGTACAGCGCTTTCTGACCCGTGCGGCCGAAGCGCAGGAAGATATCGCGTGCGAGTTCGAGGCTGTGAGGACCGAGCTTCGCCGCTCTACCCAACAGGCGCACGGTTTCGCGCGAGGGATTGAAGATCCGATCCGACTCCTCCATCGCGAAGTGTCCGGGCACGGTGGATCGCGGATGGCGTCGCAACAGTACGCCGGCGCCGTCGAAGATCTCGACATCGTGATCGTACAGACGCACGATGACGATATCGCCGGGCGCGGCCGGTAGCGCCGCATAGTACGAACGGGCCACCTGCACCGTTCCACTGTCATCGACCGTGTTGGAGGTTTCGCGAAAGTAGCGGAAGCGCTCGGCCGGCAGGGCTTTCAGCATCGGCTTCTCCTCGGCGAACATCGCCAGAACCTGGCGTTTCTTGCGGCCATGGATGCGCGGCGCCGCCCAGCGCTCCTCCCAGTGCGCAAGCCACGCGTTTTGCTCCTCGATGGATTCGAACTTGCGACCTTTCAGTGCCGTGGACTGCGTATGTTGTATCGCCGATTCCACAGTGCCCTTTCGATTCGGGTCCGCGACCCGCGCGGCGTCGGCCACCGCGCCGTAGTGCGCGAGCATCGCCGCGTACACCGGATTGATCGCCGGCTCGTACAGATCCGGTCGCAGTACGCCCTGCTTTAAATTGTCGAGCACGACATATTGGACCGATCCACCGAACGTTCGGAACGCTTCCTCATGCAGCCGCGCCCAGCTTTCCTGATCCGCTTTCCACACGACCTTGCGAAAGCTCTTGCCCGAGTACTTGAGCGTCATCACGAACAAATACGGTCGGCGATATTTCCCGTTCGCCAGTCGCGTCAGTGCACCCTCGCCGAAGTCCACTTGCGCTTCTTCGCCGGGCAAGGCCTCGAGCACGTCGAAGCGCTCCGGTTCGCGGGCCTTGAGCGCGCCCACGAAGCGCTTGACCGAGTTGTAGGCGTGGGTAAATCCGTGCTCCTCGACCAGGTCTTGGTAGATGCTCATGGCGTTGCGGCCGAGCAGCACTTGAGCCTCGATCCATTCGCGGTGGATCTCGCAGGCCGAGGGGGTGGCCGCCGGTTTCGGAGCCGGTGGCCGGGGTGGGGCATTTTGAGCATCGGCATCGACTTTTCCCGCAGAAAAGCCGGTGGCCACCCCGGGGGATTTTGCTTCCCGCGCGATCCGGCGCACCGTTCGCGGATCCACCCCGATCACCCGCGAAATCTCACGCTGCCCCTTGCCCGCCTGCAGCAGCGTTTGAATCGAGATCCGTAAATTTGGCTTCAAGACGTTCAACTCCGGGCCCCTTTTCATTGCGAAAAGGGCTCAGCGTAACGTCCCGCCGCTGCTCTCTAGCTCGGCGCCGACCGGCGTCGATTTACCGCGTTAGGTGAGGCATTTTGACCCCACCAGGGGTGAGGCACTTTGGGTGGCCACCGGGGATTATGGGCTCACATTGACGCCCGCTACGCTTACCCGCCGCCCTCGGGCGAAGGTAACCGCCTTACCAACCGGAAACATTGAACTAAGACAACTCATACGGCGTACCGGCAGCAGTCGTCATGACAACGTGCTCTTTCATAACGTACCCTCGTGGACCGATGTCATATCTATTGCCGAGAGGTCGCATTGCGGAAGAAAAGGGTCAGACCGAGCTTCGGCGAAAGCGCCTGGCAGTGCAGGGTTAGCACACCGAAGACGGCTGGACTGGCATAGCTAGACTTGACGCTCGTCGGTGGGGTCGAAAAGCTCCGTAGGCGTCACGCTGCGAACTCTGGATGTGTGATAGCGAACAGACGCCGCTGACCGTCGAAGCGCAGGCTCATCAGGGTTCCGCCAGTCTGCGCAGCCTATCGAGGATCTAATGCCTCGACATCCTTCCACAACGAGACAGCTATGTTACGCAGCATGAAGGATATGGAACATTACACGCTTGGTGCGACTGACGGCATCATCGGCTGGGTAAGGGATTTTTATTTTGATGACGAATCGTGGGTCATTCGCTACTTGGTCGTAAATGCGGGCGCGGGGCAGGCCCAGCGCACGGTTCTCATCTCGCCCCTTTTCGATCGGGCAGCCCAATTGGTCCGAAAAGATCCTTCCCGTCTCGCTCACGAGACACGCGCAAGCCGCAGCTCGGTTGTAGCGATCATGCTGAGTTACAAGATTGAACGTTGCGACTGCCCCGCGCGACGGTAAGCAAGACATGCGTCCCTTGATCGCCGGCAACTGGAAGATGCACGGAAGGGGCCCGCAACTCCCGGAAATTGCTGCAATTGCGGCCCGGGTCCGGGCAACGGCTCCAACCGCCGACATTCTAATCTGCCCCCCCTCGACGCTGATCACGCGCGCCGTACAAGCGGCCGGCGGCGGGATCGCGATCGGTGGGCAGAACTGCGCCGCGGAAATCTCTGGCGCATTCACGGGGGATGTGAGCGCCGAGATGCTGAAAGAGGCGGGAACCGCCTGGGTCATCGTCGGCCACTCGGAGCGGCGCCAGCATCACGGCGAGACGAATGCGATGGTGGCCGCGAAAGCGAAGGCAGCGTGGCGCGCCGGACTCCTCGCGATCATCTGCATCGGTGAGACCAAGGCGCAGCGGCGAGCCGGCAATGCACTCGCCGTGTGCACCGATCAGATCGCGGGCAGCGTACCCGAGGGCATGACCGCATACGGCAATGCCATCGGTTATGAACCCTTATGGGCGATTGGAACGGGCCACACACCGAGTCTCGAGGAGATTGGGCAGATGCACTCGCATATTCGTCAATGTCTCGTCGCACGCTGGGGAGCCCACGGCAGGGAGGTTCGGATTCTCTACGGCGGGTCGGTAAACCCAAGGAACGCGCGCGCGGTCCTTGCGGTGACTGAGGTCGGCGGCGCGCTGGTCGGTGGCGCGAGCCTGAAGGCCACGGATTTCGAAGCGATTTTCAGCGAGATACCAGCGCATGTTTAAGGACGTTCAATCGACTTCGGCGCCACCGGTGAAGCGGGTGGGAATTGCGGCCGACCATGGAGGGTTCGTGCTGAAGGCGGAATTGTCGGACTCGCTGCGCGCCGCGGGCTATGAGATCGAAGACTACGGCGCGTACGAAATCGATTCGGCTGACGATTATCCCGACTTCATTATTCCGTTGGCGCGCGCGGTGGCCGATGCGCGCGTAGAGCGCGCCGTCGCACTCTGCGGCAGTGGAGTCGGCGCATCGGTCGCCGCGAACAAAATCCCTGGGGTGCGCGCCGGGCTGATACACGATGTGTTCTCCGCCCACCAGGGCGTCGAGGACGATGACATGAATGTTCTTTGTTTAGGCGGCAAGGTGATCGGGTCCGGGCTTGCCCTGGAACTGGTTGAAACCTTTCTCCATGCTCACTTCAGCGAAGCCCCTCGCCACCGACGTCGATTGGCGAAGGTCAAAGCACTCGAAAGTAGGAATCCCGAATCATGACAACCACCACTCTCACGCCTGAACTGCTCCGCAAGATTAACGCTTACTGGCGCGCCGCGAATTACGTATCGGTCGGACAGATCTACCTCTATGACAATCCTCTGTTGAAACGACCCTTGCAACTGTCTGACGTCAAGCCGCTCGTCGTCAGCCATTGGGGCACGACGCCGGGCCAGAACTTCATCTACGTGCATTTGAACCGGGTCATCAGCAAATATGACTTGGATATGTTCTACGTTGCGGGACCCGGTCACGGCGGCCCGGCGATCGTGGGCAACGTGTATCTCGAAGGCACCTGGAGTGAGGTGTACCCCAACGTCACCCAAGATGAAGCCGGACTCAAGGAGCTGTTCAAGCAATTTTCCTTTCCCGGCGGTATCTCGAGCCACGTGGCTCCGACGACTCCCGGATCGATTCATGAGGGGGGCGAGCTGGGTTATTCCTTGAGTCATGCCTTTGGCGCTGCTTTTGACAATCCCGGGCTGATCGTCGCCTGCGTGATCGGTGATGGTGAAGCGGAAACCGGTCCGCTCGCAACCTCCTGGCAATCTAACAAGTTCCTAGACCCCGTGACGGATGGCGCCGTATTGCCGATCTTGCATTTGAATGGCTACAAGATCAGCAATCCCACGGTGCTCGCGCGCATCGAGGGCGAGGAATTGGAACAGTTCTTGCGCGGTTGCGGCTGGGCGCCACTCTTCGTTGAAGGCGACGATCCATACACGATGCATGAATGCATGGCAACCGTGATGGAATCCGCGATCGAAGATATCCGGCGGATTCAGGCGAATGCACGCCACGAGCAAGATCCCTCCAGACCACGCTGGCCGATGATCGTGTTGAAATCGCCCAAAGGTTGGACGGGGCCAAAAGTCGTCGACGGATTGCAGATCGAAGGTACTTTTAGAGCACACCAGGTTCCGATGCTGGTGGATCCGGAACATCCCGAGCACGTGCCGCTACTCGAGAACTGGATGAGGAGCTATAAACCGGAGGAATTGTTCGACCGGAGTGGCCGTTTGAATCCGGAATTGGCAGAGCTTGCGCCGAAAGGCGATCGGCGGATGGGCGCGAACCCACACGCGAACGGCGGTCTGTTGCTGCATGATCTCAGGATGCCCGACTTTCATGACCACGCGGTGCATGTGGCTTCTCCCGGTGCCGTCGAAGGCCACGATACCCAGGTGTTGGGCACCTTCCTGCGCGACGTGTCCAAGCTGAACCAAGGGCAGCGTAACTTCCGCATCTTTGGTCCCGACGAGACGCTCTCGAACCTCTTGGGCGCCGTCTTCGAAGTCACCAACCGCCAGTGGGACGCGCGGGAAGTGAATAATGACGAATTCCTCGCGCCCCAGGGGCAGGTGCTCGATTCGATGCTGAGCGAACACCAGTGTGAGGGCTGGCTCGAGGGGTATTTATTGACCGGACGCCACGGGCTTTTCAACAGCTACGAGGCCTTCATTCGCATCATCGACTCGATGTTCAGCCAACACGCGAAGTGGCTCAAAGTGTGCCGGCAACTGCCCTGGCGGCGGCCGATTTCCTCGCTCAACTATCTGCTCGCCTCGCACGTGTGGCAGCAGGATCACAACGGCTTCACCCATCAAGATCCGGGGTTCCTCGATCATGTCATCAACAAGAAGGCCGATATCGTGCGGGTCTACCTGCCGCCCGATGCGAACTGCCTGCTCTCGGTGTTCGATCACTGCCTGCGCAGCCGCAATTACGTCAACGTCGTGGTCGCCGGCAAACATGCCCTGCCGCAGTGGCTCACCATGGACGCCGCGGTGGTCCATTGCACGGAGGGCATCGGCATCTGGCAATGGGCCAGCAACGATCAGGGCGGCGAGCCGGACGTGGTGCTGGGCTGTTGCGGAGACACGCCGACACTGGAAATACTGGCCGCGGTGTCAATCCTGCGAAGGCACTTCCCGGATCTTCGGATCCGGGTGGTCAACGTGGTCGATCTGATGAAACTGCAGTCCTGCTCGGAGCACCCGCACGGGTTGAACGAACTCGATTACGACTCGCTGTTCACCAAGGACAAGCACATCATTTTCGGTTTTCACGGCTATGCATCCCTCGTCCACCGCTTGACCTACCGGCGTACCAATCGCAATCTGCATGTTCGCGGTTACAAAGAGGAGGGCACGATCACCACGCCATTCGATATGCGGGTGCAGAATGACCTCGACCGATTCCACCTGGTGATGGACGTGATCGATCGGCTGCCGCAACTCGGGAGTCGGGGCGCGTATCTGAAACAGACGCTGCAGGACAAGCTCATCGAGCACAAGCACTACATCAATCAGCACGGCCAAGACATGCCGGAGGTTCGCAATTGGAAATGGGATCCGCACGAGAAGGATGCAGGAAAAGCCGATGGTAACGACCAGAGCGGTCTCGAAGCCAACAAGTCGGCCGAGCCCAAGACCATGCGAAAAGCCAGTTAGTCGCAAGTAGCGGCACAACGCGAGTCCGATAGACATGAATAGCCAGCAGCTGATCGACATCGCGGGATCCCTGGTTGGGACCGGCAAGGGCCTGCTCGCGATCGATGAAAGCAACTCGACCTGCGACAAGCGGTTTGCAAAGCTGGGAATTCCTCAAACGATGGAGGCGCGGCGCCGTTATCGTGAATTGATCATCACAACGGCCGGCCTCGGCCACGATATCAGCGGCATCATCCTGTACGACGAGACGATCCGTCAGCAGAAGAACGATGGCGTTTCGTTTCTCGACGTGTTGAGCAGTGCCGGGATCATAGCCGGCATCAAGGTGGATACCGGAGCGAAGGAATTGGCAGGTTTCCCCGGGGAGAAAATCACGGAAGGCCTGGATGGGCTGCGAGATCGCCTGCACGAGTATTTCAAGCTGGGGGCGCGCTTTGCCAAGTGGCGCGCCGTGATTGCCACCGACGATCGCCGACCGAGCCGGGGTTGTATCGAGGCGAATGCGCACGCGCTCGCGCGTTATGCCGCGCTATGTCAAGAAGCAGGGCTCGTTCCCGTGGTCGAACCCGAAGTATTGATGGATGGCGATCATACCCTGGAGCGATGCCGCGAAGTGACGACGGAGTGTCTGCGGACCGTTTTCGATCAGCTGCATGGGCAGCGCGTGCTATTGGAAGGGATGATTCTCAAGCCCAACATGGTGCTGCCGGGGTTGACCTGTCCCCACCAGGAATCAGCGAATGAGGTGGCGCTTGCCACGGTGAAATGTCTCCTCGAAGTCGTGCCGGCAGCGGTGCCCGGGATAGCGTTTTTATCGGGGGGACAATCCGGAAAACTGGCCTCGGCCCGGCTGAACGCGATGCACGTGAGATCCGAGTCGGTGCCATCGCCACTGCCTTGGGCGCTGACCTTTTCCTTCGGCCGCGCGATTCAGCAGCCCGCGTTGGGGATTTGGAGCGGCGAGGAGACGCACCGCGGGGCGGCACAGGAAGCGCTGCTGCATCGCGCACAATGCAATCGCGCCGCGCGCCGAGGTGAGTACGGTATTGCGATGGAACTGCCTTGAGCGCCGCGCTGCAACTATATCTGATTCGACACGGGGAGACCGCTTGGTCGATCACGGGCCAACATACCGGATTCACCGACATTGCGTTGACCGCGCACGGGCAGGAGGAGGCGCACGCATTGGCGTCCCGCTTGGCAAAGGTGCAGTTCACGCGAATCCTGACCAGCCCGTTGCGGCGGGCGCGACAGACCTGTGAGTTGGCAGGGTTTGGGGCCGCAGCGAAGATCGACGCCGATCTGGTGGAATGGAACTACGGCGATTACGAAGGCAAGCGTACCGTGGATATTCACGTGAAGAGACCTGACTGGAATGTGTGGCGCGATGGTTGTCCTCACGGCGAAACGCCCGCAAACGTATCCGATCGCGCTGACAGGCTTCTAGCCCGTCTGCGCGAGTTGGCCGGTAATGTTGCGCTTTTCACGCACGGCCAATTTGGCTCCGCTCTTGGATCGCGATGGATCGGATTGGCAATCATCGAAGCTCAACACCTGGCCCTGAGCCCGGCATCGATCAGCATCCTCGCACATGAAGCTGGTCACCCGAAGGTCCCGGTCATCGCGCTATGGAATGCCCGCGCGGATCATTCGCTGTCCCCCCAGTAGGCGGCTTTACTTTGCTCGATCGTCAAAACATTCATGCAGAGCTCCTAGGTTTACGGTCCGCATGACGCCGCGCCCGGTACCGACTTATCAGTGCATTGGTGGAGCTGTCGTGGGCGAGCGCCGGCTCGCGGACGCTCGCAAGCTCCGCCGCGGTACGCTGGGCGAGGACCTTGCCCAGCTCGACGCCCCATTGGTCGAATGAATCGATATTCCAGATGACGCCCTGGGTGAACACACTGTGCTCGTACAGTGCCACGAGAGCGCCCAGCGTGAAGGGGGTGAGGCGCTCCGCGAGCACGGTATTGGTTGGGCGGTTGCCCTCAAAGACTCGGTGCGGCACCAAGGCCGCTGCTACCCCTTCGGCGCGAACCTCGTCGGCCGTCTTGCCAAAGGCCAGCGCTTCGGTTTGGGCGAACAGATTCGCCATCAGTAGATCATGCTGGGTTCCCAAGGGATTCAGGGTTTGGCAAAAGCCGATGAAATCGCAGGCGACCAGGCGTGTGCCCTGGTGCAGCAGTTGGTAGAAGGAATGCTGACCGTTGGTGCCTTGCTCGCCCCAGACGATGGGCGAGGTGGGTTCTGTCACGGGCAACCCCTCAAGCGTCACATGCTTGCCGTTGCTTTCCATCGTGAGCTGCTGCAGGTAGGCGGGAAAGCGCTTCAGGTATTGATCGTAGGGCAGCACCGCGAGCGTCGTTGCGCCGAGAAAGTTATTGTTCCAGATCGACAGCAGGCCCAACAGCGCCGGCATGTTGTTTGCGAGCGCGGCCGTACAAAAATGCTCGTCCATAGCCCGCATACCGTGAAGTAATTCGCGAAAATGTGCATCCCCGATCGCGATCATGGTCGACAGCCCGATCGCGGAATCCATCGAGTAGCGGCCACCGACCCAATCCCACATCGGAAACACGTTGGCCGGAGCGATGCCGAATTTCGCGACCGCGTCGGCGTTCGACGAGACGGCCACGAAGTGCCGGGCAACGGAGCGCTCATCCCCTAATGTTTGCAGACTCCAGGCGCGTGCCGCCCGCGCGTTGGTGAGCGTTTCGAGCGTCGCGAAGCTCTTCGAGCACACGATGAAAAGGGTTTCCTCGGGCTCGAGGTCTCGGGTTGCTTCAATGAGATCGGTGCCGTCGACATTGGATACGAAGCGCAGCGTGAGGCTCGGTTCGCTATAGTGGTGCAGCGCCTCATAGGCCATCACCGGCCCTAAGTCGGAGCCCCCGATGCCGATGTTGACCACGTAGCGTATACGTTTGCCCGTGTAGCCGAGCCATTGGCCGCTGCGAACCTTTTCGGCGAGCTCGGCCATCCGATCGAGCGTTGCATGCACCTCCTCGACGACGTTGACGCCGTCCAAGAGGATCCGCTCGCTCGCCGGGGCGCGGAGCGCCGTGTGCAGTGCGGCACGTTTCTCGCTGCCGTTGATCAAGTCGCCGCTAAACATTGCGGCGGTGCGCCCAGGTAGATCGCAGTCCAGGGCCAGCGCAATCAGTAGTCGTATCGTCTCGGCGTCGATCCGGTTCTTCGAGTAGTCAAGGTAGAGGCCGGCGGCCTCCAGCGTGAAGCGGGTGCCACGCTGCGAATCGGCGGCGAAGAGCTCGCGCAGATGCTGGCCGCCGATGTGAGCGTGATGCGCGAGAAGCGCCTTCCAGCTGCCCCGGGAGACCAGATCGCTCGCCGGGCGGCCTGTCGCAATCGCCACGGCCGCACTCATGGGGTCACCGCGGACGCCACGGGATGCGACTTTTCACGAATCCGCGTGAGCAGCATGCGCCAGGACTTCGCAAAGCCGTCAACGCCTTCGCGTTGGAGCCGCGACGCTAGTGCATTATCATCGAGCCCTTCGTCCCGAAACTTGGCGATGATGTCTTCGGCGTAGCTTGTTTCCTTGAGCAGTGGGTCGCTCAATTTCCCGTGGTCCGCAAACGCCAACAGCGTCTTTTCAGGGATCGTGTCGATCGTGCCCTCGGCGGCTAGGGCCTCGACGTACAGCGTGTCTGGCGCCGCAGGGTCCTTGGTGCCGGTGCTGGCCCAAAGGAGGCGCTGCGGACGGGCACCTGCGGCCTCGAGCTTTTTCCACCGGTCAGATCGTAGCAGCTCGCGATAAGCCTTGTAGGCGAGCGTCGCGATCGCGATGCCGAGCCGGTTGCGAAAGGGACCGGGGATCGCCTTGTCGGCGGCCACGTCCCAACGGCTGACAAACAGCGAAGCGACCGACCCGACCTTCAGGTCGAGACCCAGCGCCGCCCGGCGCTCGAGACCCCGCATGTAGGCGTGCGCCGCGGCGAGATAGTGGTCACCCGAGAAGAGCAATGTGACGTTGACCGGAATGCCCGCAAAGATGGACTGCTCGATCGCAACAATCCCCTCGGCGGTGCCCGGGATCTTGATCAGTAGGTTGGCGCAAGCCGCTTGCGCATGCAGCCGCGCCGCCGCGCCGATGGTGCCGTTGGCGTCGTGCGCGAGTAATGGCGAGACTTCAAGCGATACCCAGCCATCGACGCCTTCACTCGATTCAAATACGGCCCGGAATAATTGAGCGGCCTGCGTGAGATCCTCGAGCGCAAGCTCGAAGAATAGCCTGTCATCGGACATGCCGGCGATAGTCAATTCCCGAATACTTTCGTCGTAAAGCGTACCCGTCGCGATCGCATGCTCAAAAATGGTCGGATTGGAGGTAAGTCCAGTCACTGACAGTTCGCGAATGTAGCGAGCCAGCGTGCCGCTTTGTAACAATTGCCGTGTGATGTTGTCGAGCCAAAGTCGCTGGCCTATATCGTGTAGTGCAAGAGTACGGGGGTTCTTCATCAAGCCTCCAGGCGGTCACGGATCGAGGCGCATGCGTGCGAGTCGCGCAGATCAACAATGCGCACCGTTTACGTGTACCAATCCTCCTGGGCCATCGTCTGTTCGGTGGCTGACGGACAGCGCGTCGATGTTGCTTCATACGTCACTCCGAGAGACTTCTCGGGAAGACCTGGTGGCAAGGTGTGGTGGATGTACCTCCGTACGGCAACGAACCGACGGTGCGCACCTGCCAAGTTATCGTCCATGAGCTCATTTGGTCGGAGGCTCGTATGCTGGGTGCCGTTTCAACTTCTCGTCTGGGGTGCCAGTTCGATCGGTTTCTCCATGCATCAGTGGGTGATGACACAAATGGCATGCCGCTGACAGTACTCTCAGCATTGGCGAGAATGGACGTGGATCCCTGGGAGGAGGCCGCAAAACTCACGCAATTGCCGCAAGCGAGCGCCGTGACGCATCTCGCGACGCTCTTGGGCGCGCTTCAAAATGCGCCCGTGGCCGGCTTGGATCCCTCACGCATCGCGGCCCCCTTGATTGCGCTTTTGCCGTGCCCCCGCGATCGTGCGCCTCTCATGCTCAAAGCCTTCGCGAAGGCGGCACCCACCAAGCATCCCACGGCCGTAGCAACTGTGTTGACAGTCTTGACTTATGTGATCTCAATGCTGGTGGTCCAGTGGTTGTTGGGGAGCCTTCAGGCGCCGAGAAAGGTACAAGCACCCCCGACCTCGGCCTCTGCGATCGAATCGCCGGGCGCGCCGACTTCGAATGAGGGACCACAAGGTCCCATCAGGTGAATGCCGAACGAGAATTGCATGTGCTCGCGCTGAACAGCGGCTCCTCATCCCTTAAGTTCGGCCTCTATCAAGTTCGCTCTTTAGGCACCCAACGGCTGGTCTCTGGTGAGGCGGAGTCGATCGGCACAGCGGCGGCCGTCTTTCACGCGGAAGGCTCGACCGGGACCTCATTGCTCCGCGAGAGTGCTGCGCTGCCCACCCAACAGGATGCCGTGATCCGCATCGCACGGCTGCTGACCGACCAGAAAATGCCCGCACCTCAGGGCATCGGGCATCGTATCGTGCACGGGGGACCCAAGCTCAGATACCACTGCCTCATCGATGGTTCGGTCCTCGACGAGCTCAACGCGGCCGTAGTCTTTGCCCCGCTGCACATGCCATCGGCCCTGTCGGTCATCCGATTTGCCGAGGCACATTTTCCCACCCTGCCGCAGGTCGCGTGTTTCGACACCAGCTTTCATGCACACATGCCGGCCATCGCACGCGTGTTGCCGATTCCCCGCGCCCTGCAAGCGGAAGGGGTCGAGCGCTACGGGTTTCACGGCCTTTCCTGCGAGTCGATTGTGCGTCAGCTTAAAGGTGCGTTGCCGAGCAAGCTGCTCATTGCCCATCTCGGTAACGGCGCGAGCATCACGGCGGTGAAGGACGGTCAGTCGATCGACACGAGCATGGGATTGACCCCAACCGGCGGAATCATCATGGGGACGCGAAGCGGAGACCTTGACCCCGGTGTGTTGGTTTACCTTGCAAGGCAGAAGAAGCTCGATGCGGGCGAGCTTGAGGAACTGGTCGACCGGCGTAGCGGTCTGTTAGGGGTTTCCGGCGTCTCCGCAGACCTGCGGGACTTGCACGAAGTGGCCCGCTCCAACACTGATGCGCGCCTCGCCATCGACATGTTTTGTTATTCAGCAGGAAAGCAACTCGCGGCCATGAGCGCGGCGTTGGGCGGTGTGGATATGATCATATTCACGGGCGGCATCGGGGAAAACGATGTCGAAGCCCGCGCTCTCATCTGTGGCCATCTGGGCGTGATCGGTGTTCGCCTGGATGCCGCCCGCAATCGTGTTGCAGGTGATCCGATCAGCGACGTGGCATCGCGGTGCCAGGTACGCGGCCTGCATTCACAGGAAGACGAGCAGATTGCCCGACAGACGTGGGCCCTGTGCCAACCGGCCCCGGGTTTCTCACCAACCTGAGCGGCAACCTGCCGATCTGGGTCATCGGTCCGTCCTTTTGGGTGCGCCGGCGTACAGACGTACGAGCCAGGTCCTGTAGGCTGAATATGGCGTATTACGCCCGGTGGTAAGTGTTTTTCCGCAGAACAAGGCACGCATATGAGCGCATCTCGGCACGCGCCGACAGAAAGAGCGTCCGAAGCCGCTCCGCGACCGGACTCTCCAAGCGCCTCCTCGTCGGAGCTGCAGCTCTTGTCGAATGGCAACTATCTCGTGATGGTGACGAACACCGGGGGTGGTTACGGTCGGTGGAAGACTCTTGCCCTCACGCGATGGCGGGAAGATTCGACCTGCGGTAATTGGGGCTCGTTCTGCTATATGGAGATTGTCCTCGGAGATCCTGCCGCGGACATCGCCCACCCCGCCTTCGAGAAACTATTCGTGGAGACCGAGATCCTGCGTGATGATCAGGCGATCCTGTGCAAGCGCCGTGCCCGTACCCCAGAGGAGCTGACTCCGTGGATGTTTCATCGGCTCATTCATCACCGAACCTCTGATGGGCACATTTCCTATGAGACCGATCGAATGCGGTTCATCGGTCGCGGTCGTGCCCACTTCGCTAGCGGCTGAGCCAATCTCGTGACGACATCCATCAGCCCGCTTGCCGGCAAGGCGGCCCCCTTATCCTCGCTCATCGACGTGGCGAAACTAGTGACGGCGTATTTTGAATTGAGGCCGGATCCCGCGATCGCAGCACAGCGCGTCCTGTTCGGCACCTCGGGGCATCGCGGCTCCGCGTTCGAGGGCTCGTTCAATGAATGGCACGTGCTCGCCATCACGCAGGCGATCTGCGATTACCGCCGGGCGCATGATATCAGCGGGCCTCTGTTTCTCGGCATCGATACCCATGGGCTTTCCGAACCTGCGTGTGCGAGCGGCATCGAGGTGCTCGCCGCCAATGGCGTGAACGTCATGCTGGCGACGAACGACGAATACACGCCGACACCGGCGATCTCGCATGCGATCTTGACCTACAACCGTGGTCGCAGCGCCGGCTTGGCGGATGGCATCGTTATCACGCCCTCGCATAATCCGCCGCGCGATGGCGGCTACAAGTACAACCCGCCCAACGGCGGCCCGGCGGACCAGGAAATCACGGACGGGATCGAAGCGGCGGCCAACCGCTATCTGGAGGCGGAGTTACGCGGGGTCCGGCGGATTTCGTACGCCAAGGCGCTCCATGCCGCCACGACTCACCGCCACGACTATCTTGCCGCTTACGTGGCGGATCTGGGGTCCGTGATCGACATGGATGCGATTCGCGATGCAAAAATCCGCATGGGCGTCGATCCCTTAGGGGGTGCCGGAGTTCATTACTGGGCGGCGATCGCCGAACACTACAAATTGGATCTCACGGTGGTAAGCGAGACGGTGGACGCGAGGTTCGCCTTCATGACGCTCGACTGGGATGGACAAATTCGCATGGACCCATCCTCGCCGTACGCGATGCAGCGCTTGATAAACATCAAGGACCGCTTTCAAATCGCCTTCGCCTGCGATACCGACCACGACCGGCACGGTATCGTCACCCCGGGGACGGGCTTGCTGCCCGCCAATCACTACTTGTCGGTCGCCATCGACTACTTATTCCGGCACCGCCCGCAGTGGGGCACACAGGCGGCCGTCGGTAAGACGGTGGTCAGCACGCGGCTGATCGATCGAGTCACGGCGAAGTTGGGGCGCCAACTCTTCGAAGTACCCGTCGGGTTCAAATGGTTTTCCTCGGGGTTGCTCGACGGCAGCTTGGGCTTTGGTGGCGAGGAGAGCGCGGGCGCCACGTTCCTGCGGCGCGATGGGTCGGTCTGGACCACCGACAAGGACGGCATCATCGCGGCGCTCCTTTCCGCGGAAATCACCGCGCGCATGGGCCGAGATCCCGGTGTCCTGTACGTCGAGTTGACCAAGGAATTAGGCAATCCCGCGGCCGATCGAGTGCAAGTCACGGCGAGCGCCAAGCAGAAGCAGCAACTGGCGGCGCTCTCCTCGCACGACATTACTGTCACGGAACTCGCCGGAGAAAAGATCGACAGCATCATCGACCACGCTCCCGGGGACGATGCGCCCATCGACGGAATCAAGGTCAGTGCCGCGAGCGGCTGGTTTGCCGCGCGCCCTTCGGGCACCGAGGACATTTACAAGATCTACGCCGAAAGCTTTCGCGGACAAAACGAGTTGCGCCAGATCCTCACTGAGGCACAAGCCACCGTCGACGCCGTCTTCAGGCGACCCTGAGGCTGGCGCCGGGGACTCGGGTCTCCAATTCCAAAGCGATCCAAGAGACCAATATATGAACTCCAAAGCCCCATCGAAGCCCGCGAATCCGGACAAACCTGATCCCAAAGACGATTTGAAAACGCTGCCGATTGCGGAAGTGGAGAAGCGGCTCGAATCCTCTGCGGACGGCCTCACCGGAGCCGAAGCGTCGAAACGGCTGACGAAGGACGGGCCGAATGAGCTGCCGGTGAAGAAGAAGAATGCGCTGCTGAAGTTCCTCTCCTATTTTTGGGGACCCATCCCATGGATGATTGAAATCGCCGTAATTCTGTCGGGTGTCGTCAGACATTGGCCGGATTTTTTCATTATTTTGGTTCTCTTGTGCACCAATGCAGTCGTGGGCTTTTGGGAAGAGCGCTCCGCGGGCAATGCCATTGCTGCCCTGAAGGCCAAACTCGCCACCAAGACCCGGGTGAAGCGCGATGGCAAGTGGATCACACCGCCCGCGCGGGAACTGGTCCCGGGCGATGTCATCCAATTGAAGCAAGGCGACATCGTGCCGGCGGATGCCCGCTTGCTGGACGGGGACCCAATGTCGGTGGATCAGTCCGCGCTGACGGGGGAAAGCCTCCCAGCCACTCGCAAGCCTGGCGAGGCGGTGTTTTCCGGCTCCATAGTGCGCCGCGGGCAGAGCAACGCGCTGGTCTATGCCACCGGCACCAACACGTATTTCGGCAAGACGGCAAAACTGGTCGAGCAGGCGCATACGGGCAGCCATTTCCAGAAGGCGGTCCTGAAGATCGGCAATTACCTCATCATCCTGGCATTGAGTCTGGTGGCGCTGATCATCGGATTCGCGCTGTACCGCGGAGATCCCATTCTCACGACCCTGGAATTCGCCCTGGTGCTAACCGTGGCGGCGATTCCGGTCGCAATGCCGACCGTGTTGTCCGTGACGATGGCCGTCGGGGCGCGCTTGCTCGCGAAGAAACAAGCGGTGGTGAGCCGATTGGTCGCCATCGAGGAATTGGCCGGCGTCGACGTCTTATGCGCGGACAAGACCGGTACCTTGACCCAGGATACGCTGACCTTGGGGGATCCGTTCTGTGTCGAAGGCGTGACCGCGGCGCAAGTCATCCTCGATGCCGCGCTGGCATCCCGGGCCGACAATGACGACACCATCGATCTGGCGGTGCTGAAAGGTGTAAAGGACCAGGAAGCCCTGAAGACCTATCACATCGGTCACTTCACGCCGTTCGATCCGGTGCACAAGCGCACCGAGGCTGAGGTCAAGGGCAAGGACGGCAAGTCGTTCAAGGTGACGAAGGGAGCGCCGCAGGTGATCTTGGCGCTCGCGGCCAACGCAGGTCAGGTGCGGGCCGCCTCGCAAAAGGCGGTCGATGGTTTCGCGGCGCGCGGCTTTCGGTCCCTGGGTGTGGCACGAGCCGAGGGAGACGGACCGTGGCAGCTGGTGGGCGTGTTGCCCCTATACGATCCGCCGCGCGATGACGCCAAGGCGACGATCGCGACCGCCATCGCCATGGGCGTGAAAGTCAAAATGGTGACCGGCGACGCGATCGCCATCGCCAAGGAAACCTGCAAGAAGCTGGGCATGGGCGCCGATATCCTCGACGCCAGCAAACTGGGGGACGCTAAACAGGTGCACACACCGGCAACGGCTGCGCTCATCGAGAGTGCCGACGGATTCGCCGAAGTGTTCCCCGAAAACAAGTACGACATCATCGACATCCTGCAAAAACGCGGCCACATCGTTGGCATGACCGGCGACGGCGTGAACGATGCTCCGGCGCTGAAAAAAGCCGACTGCGGCATCGCCGTGTCGACGGCGACGGATGCGGCGCGCGCGGCCGCGGCCATCGTCCTCATGACGCCCGGTCTCTCGGTGATCATCGATGCGATCAAGGAGAGCAGAAAGATTTTTCAGCGCATGAACAGCTATTCGATGTACCGCATTGCCGAGACCCTGCGCGTGCTGCTGTTCATGACACTGGCGATTCTGATTTTTAACTTCTATCCGGTGACGGCCGTCATGATCGTAATGATCGCCCTGCTCAACGACGGTGCCATCCTATCGATCGCCTACGACAATGTTAACTACAGCAACAAGCCCGAAGCATGGAACATGCGTCTGGTGCTCGGCATCTCCACGGTTTTGGGCGTCATCGGGACGGTCGCCATTTTTGGCTTGTTTTATCTTTCGCTGAAGGTTTTTCATCTCGACCATGCGCACACCCAGACCATGATGTACCTGAAGATGTCCGTGGCGGGGCACCTGACGATATTTCTGACCCGCACGCGCGGTCCTTTCTGGTCCATACGCCCGGCGCGGATTTTGTTGATCGCGGTTTTTGGCACACAGGCGGTGGCTACGTTGATCGCGGTGTACGGCGTGTTTATGACGCCACTTGGCTGGAAGTACGCCGCAATCGTATGGGGTTACGCGCTCGCCTGGTTCCTCGTGAATGACCGCGTCAAGCTGCTCGCGTACCGCATTTTCGATTCGCCCAAGGCGGCGGCGGCGGCGAAGGAAAAAGGCATCGCTGCCAGAGCGAAGGTGGAGGCGAAGCCGGATGCCAAAGCGGCATCGTTGCCTGAAGCCAAGGCGGAGGCCAAGCCGGACGCCAAGGTCGCTCCGGCGCCTGAAGCCAAGGCGGAGGCCAAGCCGGACGCCAAGGTTGCTCCGGCGCCTGAAGCTAAGGCGGAGGCCAAGCCGGACGCCAAGGTTGCTCCGGCACCTGAAGCTGAAGCGGCAGAGAAACTGGATGCCAAAAGCGCGGGAGCCTCCGACGTCAAATCCAAAACACCCTCCGATTTGACGCCGAAGCTGGTCGAGCGAGTCCATGCGCTGTACGAGGAACTCGGGCGCCGGGACGTGCTGGCGGTACAGGAATGGGAGCGAGCACAAAAGACCTCAAAGGAGAAGATCGTCCCTTAGGAGCCATCTGGAGATGCCAGTGCGCAGTCTCCACGGAATTTCGACATGAGCCGGCTCATCCATCAATGCAAGAGAAACCCTCAAAGGTGTAAAATTGAAAATTAATTCGAAGGATTTCCGCGTTCCTCCCGGGAAAAAAATCCACCTCGATAAGTGGCCGACCACGGTGGAGCACTATTTCAAATCCAGGGAGCAGTATCAGGAACTGCTGGCAGCACACGTCGTTGCGTCATTCAACACCTCGGAAAATGGTTCACGCATTTTATCCTATGCCGCGCATTGCACCGGAGCCCGCCCGGTGGGAGCGGGCCTTCAGGGCTTGGGTGTCAGACCTTTAGACCCTCGGTCGGGGGTGCCGGCGTCGATCGTTGCCGCAGCGATCGGCCCGCGTTCGGGCACCGCAACAGGTGCGTCACTCGCACCGTCGGTGCCCCTGTGCGACGTTACGGGGGGTGGCGATTTCTGCGGAATCATTGGCGCGGGCGGAATCGCCGGCCAATCTCGGCGCCACGCATCGGGCTCTGCTGTTCCCCCATATTCGATCCGCACCGGCATTTCGCTCAATCGATCGTACAGCCGCGCCTCCGTGCGGATCGGCCACCAGCCGTAAAGAAGAATCTCCAAGGGGCGCCACATGGCGACCCAGCCGCAAATCACGAGGCCCTGTCTCAATAGCTCCCCGAAGCGACCGCCTTTCATCGCGCTGGCGATTACACCCCCCAGAGTGACCGCGAGGGCGAGAAACACCAGCCCGACCATCAGGCTGATGCGGCCAATGCGCAGCAGCTGACGCAAATGTCGCCTCGTGGCCTCCGCGCGGTGCCGGAAAAATTCATGCACGGCGTCGCGCAGTGCTTCCGCTTCCTCAGAGAGGCCCGGAGCCCGGTCCAGAGCCACTTGCAGGGCGAGCGTTGTGCCTCGCGGCGCTTCGCGGGCCCAGCCGACGATGAGATCCTCCGCGCCCGGATCCAGATCCCGCTCGCGGAACGGGGAAGCGTCCATCGCATTGAAGAACTGCTTAAGCTCCATGACATGCACCTCGATCAGCTCGGAGCCTTTCGGAATTGGATCACCCGCCGCTTGAGGCATTTGATGCACGCAATGTCCTCGCTTTGTCGAAGATTGCCGTCCTGTCACTTAGCCCGACCACCGACTGGGTTGACCCGCCGAGTGAGATGCACTGTACTTGTCTTGCCTGCGGCTATTTTGCTCCTGCAGGCTGTCGCGTGCGAGTTGGCATGCAATCCCGGAGTTCAACTGGCGCACCCTGCACCTCCAGGTCTCGAACAGCGGACGTACCCGCCCGCGTCGTGCTCCAGTTTCAATGAACCTGGCGACTGCCCTGGTCGAAGCCCGGGAGATGGGCGATGCCCCGACTTTTCCGTGCAGCATTTTGTGGCTGAATTGCGAGCGGGGCTATTTGAAAGCGTTGCCGTCCTGATACTCTAGCTAGGGGGTCGACGTATCGTTTTTCCTGGCGTTATAGCGTGGCTCGACTGAATGTCGATGTCCCCTCGATCGGAAAAATCGACGCGCCAATTCCAGGAGGGCTGCGTCAACTGGTTGGTCGAGGGTCTCTACGCCTGAGATATGGCCGGCCAAATCCGGACGATGCTGATCTATGTAGCGTTGCAATTCAAACTTCACACGCTGCCTGTCGGCGCTTACGCTCCCGATTGGAATTAGAACTGCTCGCGCCCGCTCACACGGTCGCAATCTCTGTTTTGAGACGACCATACTCTTCCCGACTAATATCGCCGCGCGCGTATCTTTCGTTGAGGATGTCCAACGCCTTCGGCGATTGCATGCCGTATTTTCGATGTGCCCCGTAGGTATAACCCCAATTCCCGATGCTCGAGAACATCAGGAAAATGATCCCGAACCACAGAAACCAACCCCAGCTCAAATACCAATCATTCCAATAATAGTGTGTCATCTCACAGCGCTCCGATTAACGATGCCTTGTAAGTCACCAGCTTGCAACGCGCCACTCTGTCCGTCGGTTCGCTGGCCCACATTGGGTGGCCGCCTAATCAATCAATGATTATTCGAGCTAATGCTAGTTGTGGGGCCATGGCCCTCTACGGTAGGGGGAGACCGACACGCATTCGCGACGCGGACTGACAATATAGCTCGCTCAAGCGCACATGCTCGAGCCAGTCTGCAATCGAACCGGTCCACTGAAGGAGATCACAATGACAAAACTAACCGCCGAAACGCGCAATGAGATTGGGGACAGGCAATTCGCGTTTCCCGCGCAACGCAAAGAGCCTCTGGAGAACGCGACTCACGTGCGCAACGCCGTTTCCAGATTCAATCAAGTGCGGGGAGTGACCGATTCGGAGAAGGACGCGGCTTGGCAGCGAATTCTCGACGCGGCTGGCAAATACGATGTCAACGTGCCAAAGTCCACGTGGCGTGATCGGCCTAGCGACCGCTAGTGCCCGCATCCGGCGGGCAGTCGCAAGGGGTTCGCGTGTGCCGATGAAACCCACAATATTAGATAGCAAGATTGTTTACAGCGGCTACCTGACAGTGGAGAGGCTCCGCATCCGACTCCTGGACGGGGCGATCGTGTCACGCGAATTGGAGCGTCATGGAGACGCAGCCGCCGTGCTGCCTTACAACGTGGAAATGCGCTGCGCACTCGTCGCGCACTTGTTCCGTGCGCCCGTGTTCAGTGCAACCGGAGCGGCAATGCTGGAAGAGGCGTGCGCTGGCATGATCGAGCATGAAGACGACGAGTCGGCTGCGAGGCGTGAAGCCAGTGAAGAGCTCGGAGTGAGGCTGCGCGCGCTGGAATTGGTGACTCGCGTTTGGTCGAGCCCGGGCGTGTCCGCTGAGCGCCAATCGCTATTCCTCGCAGCCTATGTGCCTGCGGATCGAATCGGTGTCGGCGGCGGTGTGATCGGCGAACATGAGGGAATCACAGTTGTGGAGCGCCCACTGTTGGAGATCTTTCGTGACCTCGAGAATGGACACGTCGTCGACGGCAAGTTGGCGACATTAATCTTTGCGCTGCGCTTGAGAAGACCCGCGCTATTCCAATGAGCGTCCAGGCCATTGAAACCGTAGTGTGCGAACGCACCGACGTTCGATCGAAACTCCCTTACGGAGAACCCCCGGGCATGATTTGCCATCGAGGGCACACCTACAATCGAACTGCCCGATCGTTCTGCCAATAGGCGTCTCTCTCGTAATGTTGATAGAGCCCCAATTCCACGTCCCGGTCCAGTGGCGCGTCCTCGTCGTACACCGGTGCGTCCTTTATCGACTGACGGCTGAGACCCACCGTGACCTTCGACTCGGACCAACTCACGTCCTGGATCCATTCCGGCGAGACGAGCACTTCGTGGCCGATCCACCAATTGCTGGTGTTGACGACAAGATAACGAATCGCCCATGAATGGTCATCTAACACGAACCCTTGAACGTGTCCGATTTCGCCGTCGCTGGCAAGAATGTGGTAGCCCTTCACCGCATTGCAGCTGCGCAGATGCGGGTCGCTGCCAGAATCCTCCGCCGAAGGTGAATGCAAATATCCTCGATACTGGCTTTCAATCAGGCCATCCGAGAGGGTGCCTGGGTAATTATAGTCACCCCACAGTCCGAACCCGCCCCAATAGTAAGGATAGTCGTAGTACCCAAGGTATGTTTTCTCATACTGCCGCGAGATCGGCTTGTCCGTGTCGATGCTCGGACTGTTGCGGATCTGTTCCCGGGTGACGGAGACCGGCAGCGTTCCCACGACGGTCGACGGCTCGCGGATCGCAAAAGGCGACACCAGCACTTTGCGGCCGCCGAGCCACGTGCTCGTGTCGACGACCGCGTAGCGAATCACCCACGCTTCGTCATCGAAGTAAAAATCCTTGAGCTTGCCGATCGTACCGTCAGTGGCGCCCAGGGTGTTTCCTTCCAAACTCTTGACACTGCGTAACATGACGGGATCTCCTGACGAAAGTGGCATTTCATGATGGGGCGCAGAGTGTGCCGATCCGCAACTGAGTGGTCTGTGCGTTGGCAAACGCAGCCGGCGAATGTGGGGCATCGAACCGAGTCGAGCACTGGGAATCTGATTGAATATCCGCGCGACGCAATGACGGGCACAAGAGGTGTGCCTTTGGATATTCTGAACAGCAGAGTTGCATTGAAGGCATTAGGCAACAGCAATTAAATGGCTTTTCGCAGGTGTTGCTTGGCTGGCGCCTTATCGGGCAGCAGACGGTCGTATTCCTTTTTGACCACTGCGTAACACTCACAACTGCGTTTCTCCAGACCCTGCCGGTCGAGCACCGTGATATGCCCGCGCGCATACCGAATCAGCCCCGCCTTTTGCAACCTGAGCGCCCCTTCCGTTACTCCTTCGCGCCGCACGCCCAACATGTTGGCGATCAGTTCCTGCGTCATTACGAGTTCGTGACCCTGAAGTCGATCCAGGCTCAGCAGCAACCAGCGACATAGCTGCTGGTCGAGGGAGTGGTGACGGTTGCATACCGCGGTCTGTGACATCTGCGTAATCAACGCTTGCGTGTAACGCAGCAACAAATGCAGCACGTCTCCCGCTCTATCGAATTCGTTCTTCATGGCCTGCGCTTTGAGCCGATAGCCCTCACCCGCACTTTGCACCACCGCACGACTCGGTGTGGATCCACCCCCCATAAAAAGTGAAACACCGACGATACCTTCATTGCCGACGACGGCGATCTCCGCTGACGCGCCGTTTTCCATGACATAAAGCAGCGACACGATCGCAGTGGCTGGAAAATACACATGAGTCATCGTCCCGCCGGACTCGTATAACACCTCTCCCAATGGCATGGCGACGAGTTCAAGTTGTGGAATCCATCGTCCCTGCTCCGCGCTCGAAAGCTGTGCGAGCAAGTGGTTCTGAAGGGGAGAGGCAACTTGTGTATTCACAGAAAGTCCGTCGTGGATTTAAACGCGGGAAATCGCGCGCACGTAGTCCAGTGTGCGTCGCGAGACATTCGACTGAGGGAAGGACACCACCCATCTGGGCGTCCATTCACATATACAGTATACGAATCTAGCGTCAACGGTAATCGGATGATTTATCATTCGCGGACTAAAAGCGGTGCATTTGTGCGCTACCGTACAGACGCCGACCTGACGCTATAGAGTGGATCGGGGAGCCAGTCTACGCACTACAACGCAACGTTTGTGCCGCGTTTCCGTAGCGCAACGAGGCCCGGCTGCAGGGGGCCATGGCGCCGCGACCACGGAGAGTTCTTGCGGGCTAGATTCTCCCGGGAACCTCGAGGACCACATGCGCGCGGTCGCTCTACGGCTTCGGCTCCTCGGAAATTGTCCTCAGCGCCTGCGGAAATGCCTCCAGCCTCGCAATCGGTATCGGCGCTCCGCTGACATCAGAGAATCCGTAAGTACCCTCGTCAAGCTTCGCGAGCGCCCGATCGATCGCGCTTCGTTGTGGAGCGAGTTGACTCGACAAAATCCGGTCATTTTCCGCGATGGTGAGGTCCTGCGCTCGGTCGTCGATTTCATTAGCGTGATCCTGGTCCGCAGACAGCACCTGTCTCGCCTCATCGGCATCGCGATCCCTCGAGCGTGACAGATCGGTGCGTAACGCGACCAGCCGGGTACGTTGGGCGGCGAGGAACGCGGGATCGAGGAGGGGCGGGGGAGTGGTCATTTTGGGGTTTCCTTTAGTAGGGCAAGCAGCGCCTGCGCGGCGGGGCCGGACGAGGCGGGATTCTGACCGGTGACCAGCAGGCCATCGGCCAAGACGTGTACCTGCCAGTCGGGCGCCTTGGAGTACTGTCCACCCGCGGCGATCAGCATGTCCTCGACGCGGAACGGCACGACCGCCGTCAATCCGACCGCTGCCTCTTCCGTGTTCGAAAAGCCCGTCACGGATTTGCCATGTACCAGCAACTCGCCGCCCGCGGACTTGACGTGGCGCAGCACGCCGGGTGCATGACAGACGGCTGCGACCGGCTTGCCGGCCGCGAGCATCGCCTCGATCAATGCAACCGACTCGGGATTCTCCGCAAGATCCCACAGCGGGCCATGGCCGCCGGGATAGAACACTGCGTCGAAGTCTCGCGCGGCAAGGCCACTGAGCGGCAGCGTATGCGCCAACTGTGCGTTCGCGCCGGCATCCGCCTTGAAGCGCAAGGTCGCAGCGCTTGCCGCCGCCGCGACGTCGCTGGCCGGATCAAGCGGTGGCTGTCCGCCCTTGGGCGAGGCGAGGGTGACGCTCGCACCGGCGTCCTTGAAGACGTAGTAGGGCGCCGCGAGTTCTTCAAGCCAAAACCCTGTCTTGCGGCCGGTCGTGCCGAGTTGGTCATGTGACGTAAGCACAACCAGTATCCGCACCGCCGTCCGACCATCGGTCCGCAGCCAGCGCAATGCCGCGTCGCGTTGGCCAAACGGAAACAGCCGGATATCGGCGGCCACGAACGGTTCGGCAAGCAATTCCACGACATAGGCGATTGAGCTGTCGGTTACGAGTGCAAGGCGTTCGATACGTCGCTGGTGATCGCGGACGAATCGCAGGTGAGCGGACAAGGCGGCGAAGCTGTCCCATCCGGGAAATGCCTTTGCCTCGATGAGCAATCCGCCGAAGGTGCCGTGCGTGTTCAGGTAGGCGTCGGCGAAACGTGCAAGGCCCGTGAAATCTTCCGCGGTCAATGCACCCGATGGGGCCACGCGCAAGATGCCCCCCGGTTCAACGATCGAATATTCAAGCATGTGTAATCCCCGGCCCGGCAGCGCCGCGCCATCCGGTTGCGAAATGATGCGGGATCCATCATACGGCGATAGTCAGCATCCGTTGGTGCGGCGGCGCACCGAGAGTCGTAGGTTGCGCCGCCCGAGTCACTTTCTTAGGAACTTCTCCACGTTCGCCCGAGATTGGAGGCGTAGTTCCTCCTGTGGCTGCCCGGCGCCGGCGCGCGATTCGATCTGGCTCTTTGGAATAGCAGGCAAACGCTCGAGCCCCACTCTGGGATCCAGCAAGGCCGCCGACGTCTACTATCCAGCAGAGGTAAATGCCATTTCGAACCGATAGCGAGACTCAGCAAGACCCGATGAACGAATGACGTGGGACGCCGGGGTCGATGCAAACAATCGGAGACTCGAAGCTAATGAGCTCGGCCGTCATAGCGATCGGCCGTATGCTCGCTCCAGGCCATCCCGGTCGGCATGCCGGCGAACGTATTTCCGCAGCAGCGACACCCCAGGGCTGGCTCTGGATGGCGAACTCACCCGATCGATTGCCCTGAATGCGTGGACCGCCGTTGCGGATCCAAAGCCATCATGTTGCCCTCCGGTTGCCTGCCAATGGCAACCTTTTCAACTAAGGATAGTCAGCGCGGACAAGCGCGACTGTCTGGCAACGCACACGCAGAAAATAATTGTGCCTTCAACCGCTGGTAAAGCGGGCCATCGCACAGATCACTCGCCATCGCGAGAGCAACATCTGAGAAGACGCTCAAAAGAGGGAAAGAAACCATGTCGAATGCCAACGACTCTGCATCATGCCAGGATTCCAACCGCCGCGCCCAGCGTGTCGACCGCGTTTCGGCTATACCGGAGCGGCTTGGTTCCGCCTGTGATTCGCTCTCTAGCGAGGACATCGACGCGCAAATCCGCTGGTTTTTTGAAAATGCGCTGGAGCGGAAGGCACCGCGATTTTGACGCAGACTACCCGTACATCACGCGTTCACTCAGCGTTCCCGGCGAATGGTGATAATAAGCACGGCGCGAAAGCGAGTAGGTTGATCACCCTGCCCGCAAACACCATCACCAGGGCAATTGGCAATAGCAGTGCACGTGAGCCGGCAATACTTTCAAAAATATCGCGCGGTGTGTGTTGCTCACGTGACCCGCCAACGCGACTATTTCGTCCTTCACTTCAACACCAATGCCGGTGGCATCGACAGCAGGTTCCCATCTGAACTCGTCGATGACGTCTTGCTGAATTCGTGAGTCCGTCTTCATATTGGTGTGTCCATGCGACCAAATTCCGTTGGTTGCGAATCAGTGCCCGGGCACGGTGGCGCAGGGAGGTACCCAGGCGGCTCCGGTGGCGGCGTCAGACGCAAGATCCCTGCTGACTTCGTGGCGCGGATCAATGGAATCCTGCCGCCGGCAGCCACGTTTTTCGTGACTGATGAAGCGCTCTACGCGCAGACGGCGGGACCGATCGTCCAAGTCGTGGACGCGGACCCTCCGACCAATGAGTCAGCCCCTCCACCCCTGGGCGAAAGGAGCGATGGGCGTCTTGAGCAGATCCGCGCAAACTCTTCGAAAACGTATGAAATCTGCAGCCGGCCTTTGCAGATACACTGATCCGTTTGGGCTTACAATCGGGATTCAACGCGACGGACGCAAGGAGGCCCTCAATGAACCTAAAGTCGATCCGCGACAATCTATGCTTAGCCCGCCTTGCGCTGGGCCCGGAGCATCCGCTGTCGGTGCGCCTCGAGACGGTCGAACGGCATTTGACGCCCGGCGATCCCTTGTTTCGCAACGATGCCGTCAGCGCGGAAAATGATCTTCTCGCTATATCAGCTGAGCTCGAACAGCTACCTAAAATCATGCCGCCACACGTTGTGTCGGCCGCGAGAGGAATCACCGGGCGTGCTGTGGCTGAAGTTCCACCCGGTGTGAACGATGCCATTAAAAAAATTGCAGACGCGATCGAGTTGCTCTAGCGTGGGACGGCGTGCAGCCAACGTCTGTTAACCGTTTCGGCGCATTCGTTACTCGTCTATCATCGAGAAGCGTCTTTCGGATGATCTGGCGTTTAGTAAGCGTGTGGTGTAGGCGGCATGGGCCTATTGAGGCGCACCTGCCGCTGTTACGGGTTGCGGGGTGGTTTGATTTCCGGCAGGATTTAGTCAACGACAATATGGTCAGCGAACGACTTCGCGAAACAGGTATCCTGGCGTTCTAGCAGATTGGCAATCGTCTCATTGTCGCGGCACACGAGGGTTACGCGCATCTCGTTCGCAACTTATTGCGCACGATAATTGGGCGGTTAGCGTGACACGATTTCTCCGCCCCTTGCCAACCGCTCACGATACTGAAATGCTTGCGGTAAAGACTGATGGCGAATCAGCGTGGCTTGTTTCTAAGTGCGGCAGACGGGACAGCGATCGGTTTGATGCCAAGCACATCGCGAAAATCTCGCGCGCGAACGATCTGGGTGATGCCATGTGTGCCAAGCGCCAGCACACCGCGCCGATCACCGGAGACCAAATAGTTAGCGTTGCCCGCCTCAGCCATAGCAAGTAGGAAATTATCGGCAGGATCCGCTGATCGCTCGACTGCGTGCAGGCGTGTCAGGACCTCGGCAAGTTTGCGTAGATCACGGATTAAGCGACCCACCGTTGATGGCAAGATGCGGGCCCGCAGCACTGGGCGGCGCGCAGCGTCACCCAGTTCGATCAGCTGTTCGGTGGAGGTGACGAGATCGTAGCGGCGCTCACGCCAACCCGTGATCAGTTGCGCAGGCGTGCCGTGCCGATTAATGAGTGCGCTCAGCAGAATGTTCGTATCAAGAACAACCCGCATCACGCACGTTTCGCAAAGCGTTCCTTGCGCACTTCCGCGAGGGCCTGCTCGATTTCATCCTCAATCTGCTCGGATGGCACATCGAGGTTATGCGCTTGCCCTGCCTCCAGATTGAGATGAAAGAGCTGCCAGCGCACCGCATCGGCGACAAACTTCGAAATCGCGCCCTTGCGCATTCCGGTTTGCGCCAGGTGAGTTCGTAGCAACAGATCCGTGTCCTTCGGAACAAAGATCGTCAAACGTACGCTATCTTCTTCACTCGATTTCATAGGTTCACGCTTAAGCGTTTAAACGCTGATATAGTACCAGGGTTTGATTGATGACGCACGCGTTCCGGAATAACCAAGCAGAAAAATAGAGAATTAATGATATATTTCAATCAGTTAAGTCGAGATGAACGATAGCGTTTTGTTGCCGATTGAGCCAAGTGCGCAGATAATATGCGCACTTGCCGCCGGACTCACTATGCATACTACTACCCTTGATCGACCCCTGGCCTTTGAATCCGAGGAGGAGACCCTCCCCGCGCTCACCGCTCAGCTACTGGGCCTCAAAGCCGTGCATTCGGAGGTCGACCTGATCGAGCGCTTGGAGAAGGGTCTGACCATCGCTACTGTGCACAGTCTCCAGGTTCGAGCCAATCTTACCGATGCTGAAACCTACCAGCTCATTGCGCCGCGCCGGACATTGAACCGACGCGAAGCCTCCGGGCAACTGCTGTCCTCTGAGGAAGCCGATAAGACTGTCCGTGTTGCGCGCGTCACGGCCCGCGCCCAACAGATCTTCGCTGGACAGCCCGCGCATGCCGCGGCCTGGCTGCGCGAGCCCAAATCCGCATTGGGGGATCGCACACCGTTACAATTGCTTGCCACGGAGTCCGGGGCATTAGCTGTCGAGGAGCAGTTGATCGGGATCGAACACGGCATGTTCGCCTAGCGTGATTGTCTGGCGATTCTCCAGGCACGAATCGCTCGACGGACGAGGGGGTTTGCTCGCTTCCGCGCGATGGCACACACGAGGCCGGGAGATTTTGTATTGCGCACCCAACCCCGCGACCGCGGTGCTGGAGATTCTGGTGCAAGCCCAAGTCCGTGAACCCGCGGCGCTTGCTCGCCACCGTTTCATCAAACTGGATATCCCCGATAAAATTTCGTGCGACTCGGTTGATGAGTCACAACTGCCGACCGACTGGTCGCGCCGAGTGTCGGTGACGCGTGCCTGGGGCGACCGTTGGCTTCGAGAGGGTCATGCCGCTGTCTTGACGGTGCGTTCGATTCTCGTGCCCGAAACTTACAATTTCATCATCAACCCGCGACACGCCGATGCCGCGCGAATCAAGCGCCTGACGAGTTTCCCGTATCCGCTTGACTCGCGATTGCCGAAGGAAATAAGACGAACTTAATTCGATCCGTCGTGCGCGGATAGACAAACACCCTCGACTGCTCATGACAATTGTCAGCGATAGTCGAATTTCGTGCGCGAAACAAGGGGTTGAAGCCGCCGCTACCACTCGCGATAAGGCGTCGCTTAGCGGCCGTTATCGATCAGCTGAGCCAGTATTATCTTAGCGTTTACGAGAGGATGGCCATTCAAGCGCGAGACGACGCTAGTCGCGCAGACCTAGGAGGAAATAGCAGCCGTGGCCATGGCAGCCTGGCGGGCACAGAATCCGCGAGGGAGGCACGCCTGCCGGGAATCAATTGGCAACTTATAACCGGTATATTAGGGCCTCGCGAGTTCTCGCCAGACGAAGCGAAGCTCAGCTGGGACTTGTAATCCGCAAGAACTCCACGAGCTGCTCATTGACCAGGTCAGACGCTTCGTGTTGTACCCAGTGTCCGACGTTGTCGAGTTCGAGTCCTCCGATTAGACCCGGAAGCCCGCCTCGCATTTGCTCTATGCTCAGCGGATAGAGTTCCTTCAGGCCATCTGCCTTTCCCCAAATGAAGAAAGAAGGTTGAGTAATCTTTGCGCCCTTGTAGGCAGCGGATAGATCAAAGTACGGTTCCGCGGCGCGATAATAGTTGAGCGCGCCGTGAAAACCGGTGCGCTTAAACTCGGCGATGTTATGAATCAGGTAATCAGCCTGCACCCAATTCGGTACTGGACCGGGAGCGGAACGGTGCAGACTGCGTGCCGGATCTAGCGGACTCCAGCGTTTTTCGGCGGGCGCAGAAGCGGAAGCCCAATATAAGATCCCTGGAAGGGTGACATCTGCATCGGCCCATATTTGATCGGCATCGGGCCTCATCTGTTCGAACATGTAGAAATCATTCGCATGGCCTGACTTTCGCATCCTCTCGAAGACGCTGACGTCGCCTCGGGGAACGTAGGGCACACTCAGACAAAAGACCGCGTTGAAGCGATCCGGACGCATCATGGCCGCATTCCATGCATGCGTGGCACCCCAGTCATGCCCGACGATAACAGCGCTCGGGATCTTCAACCCGTCCAATAGCCCAACAAGGTCGCCTGTCGTTTGCAGCGGCGTGTACAGCGATGCCTCCACCGGGGCGGAGCTGCGGCCATAGCCACGCATGTCAGGTGCTATGCCTCGATACCCGGCCGCAGCGATTGCATTCATCTGCCGGCGCCACGTGTAGGCGGTATCGGGGAATCCGTGGCAGAAGAGCACGATGGGCCCGTCTCCTTGCTCTGTGACGTGCAAGGAGATGCCATTTGTTGCGATGTCATATTCTTTGATCGGTGAACTCACCGTACCTCCAGGGTTGAAGCGCCTCAGTTCTGCCTACCGAGCAACTGGGTGAACTCGAAAAAATTACCCCACGGATCTGCGATGAAAGCGACACGAATCCCCATCGCGACAACATCGTGGGGTTCGGATACGACGGTTACGGCGCGCTGCTTAAGCTGCGCGATCACCTCATCGACATTGTCGACCCTAAAACACACGTGATGCCATCCCGCGGCCTTGTAGCTATCGTGAAGATCCTTATACGGGGGGCGGCTGCCCGAACCGGGACCCGCTAGAAATTCGAACACGAAACCATCATCTCCAGCGGGAGATAGAAATGCGAACGTCAGCCCGGCAAAGGACACTTGTTTTCTCAAGCGAAAGTCGAGCTTTTCCGTGTACCAAGCAAGAGCGGCATCGAAGTCTGGCACACGCACGGCCGCGTGATCGACCTTCCAAGAAGCGAACGGACTGGAGCTATTGGCAGGTGTCATCATCATCCTCGCTCGATATTGGTGTCGAGCCACGAATGTATGACTCGGGTGAGTTCAAATTTCCGCTCGAGAGGCACCCAATGACCGGCGGCCATCGTGGTTACGGAAAGAGCCTGGCAGGCGTTTCGCATCGGCTCTCCGAGGCGGCTGCGGTTAATGTCGCAGACCGGATCGAGGTCGCCGTTGACAAACAAAACAGGCTGAAGCAGTCGACCCTGGTGCGCGGCACCGCGCGCATACTCGGCATTGACGGTGTCATTCAAATACCAAGAATTGGCTGGCCGAAAGCCGGTGGTGCGAAACGCGGCGACTAAGGCATCAAAATCAGCGGTAGGCCAGAGCGTTGAATCAGGAGTCGTGGGCGGTGCGCGATGCGCCGAGCGGTAGCGACCACCGTTGGCTGTGATTAAGGCGGACGGGGAGATCTTGCCCGTGGCCGCGGCAAAGGCGGGGTTTCCGGGCCGATACAGCGATGCCAGCGTCGCCGCAATATCCGCCTCCATATCGCTAACGCTCTGATTGAAGTGAGTCAAATAGAACCGATAGTAGTCCCACTGGCCATCGGGAAATCGCTCGGCGGGGTAGAGATTCCGGTCAATCAAAGGTATGAGGCTCGGTAAGCCGAATCTGTGAGGGAAATAGGGCACGGAGATGAGCACGATGCCCCGACTGCGATGGGCGTGGTGTGCTGCAAGTGCTGCCGCCACGGGGCTGCCCCAGTCGTGGCCGACCCAAATCGCTGGTTGCGCGCCCAAGTAATCGTGGAGCTCCGCCATGTCATCAACGATTTCCTTAAGTGCGTACGTTTCGGATGGACTCGGCGCGGTGGACCGTCCATAACCGCGCATGTCCGGTGCGATGCAGCGCCAGCCTTCCGAGGCGAAGGCCTCCATTTGCGCGCGCCACATCAAACCGATTTGAGGCCAGCCATGAAGAAAGATCATCAATGGACCTTCAGCGGGCCCGGCCTCCCAGTAGCGCGACGTATGACGGGAAGAGGCGAAGATTCGGGCGGTTAACGAAGCCGACGGAGCATGGCCATAATGCCCGGAGGTCATTGCGTCAGACATCTAGCCAAAACACCACAGTCGTGCGCGGAGTGCCGACAGAGACCACTTTGGTTTTTGACCTCATTGGTACTAGTACCTCTGCACGTTGATGTTGACCGGTT
>Ga0302324_100001886_pt1 | contig 49818 bp, 28 predicted proteins | sample Palsa_T0_1_FD_201949 | JGI IMG/M metagenome (GOLD analysis project Ga0302324, IMG submission 201949) | Peat permafrost microbial communities from Stordalen Mire near Abisko, Sweden - Palsa_T0_1 | ecosystem: Environmental > Terrestrial > Soil > Palsa > Peat permafrost | place: Sweden: Abisko...
ACGATCCGGATTTCCAATTTCTCCTTTTTTCATGCCGCCGCGCTCGAAGACGCGCAACACGTTTCCCGGTTGGGAAACCTCCCAGCGTTGGAGAGGAGTCAGTTCAGCAACAACGCCCTTGTCGCGCGTTTCGTCAACTGTCGGGGCCGGGATCGTGCGTATCGCCTGAGGCGTGCCATCCGCTGAATAACTTTCGCCAAAATGAGCATTCTTTAGGGGAAAGGATCCGTTGTTATAAAGCGCAGCGCCCCACAGCATTCCGCCGTGGGTCATCATGCTGGTCTTTACTTTTAGAACTTCCGCTGCGTGGCATCCATTTCCGCCGCAGGTTTCGGCTGCGACGCGCAAATCGCCAGGGTTCACGAAGCGAATGTATTCATAGCTTTCGCGCAACCATTTTGTGTAAAGGCGGGGAGGATTTGCGGAGGTATCGGCGAGCGCAGGGTCGTTCGGTTGCGGATGCGCGCGCTTTTTGATCCCTTCATACTCAGCGGAGGAAGTTGTCACTCCGACTGGAGCAATTGCAGTTGTGTCGCCGCCGTGACAATCGATGCAGGCCAGGCGCACGGTACGCGTGGCATGCATCGAAGGCTCATCCGTTGTGGTGTGACAAGAAACACAGCCGGTATTTTTCCCATCGACTTCAGATTGAGTTTGTCCAAGCAGGCCGGGCTTCTGCGAATCCGACTGCGATGCACGCATGCGGCCTTCGAAAATCGCCATCGCGAACAGGACACCGCCCACGGCCACGAGGGCTGAAAACATTCGCGCCGATCGTTGTATTCGAAAGCTTGTGCTGGCAGTGAGTCGGAACATAGTCGCGTCTTGTGCTTCTTCGGGCAAAAGGCCCGGCATTTCCAGATCAGAATTGGAATCGCACGTCCGTAAAAATCGACAACATGATCTTGCCCGTGTAAATGTCCTTCAAGCCTTGCCCCGGCACCAGCGCCGCGGCACCGGCGGTGATCGAGATGTTTTCGGTTAGCGGCGGCCGGTAACGCACCCCAAAACTTGAATCCACCCCGATGCCGTGATGAATTGGAGACTGAAACAAAATTTGCTCCAGCGTTTCGGTTCGTTCGAAACGCAGGTAATTTACGTTAACGAACCCTCGAAGTTTGGGTGTCAAATCGAAATCCGTCCCCGCATTCGCCAGAAACAACCCCGGATTCTCAAAATTGGCTTGGCCCTCGTTCTTGCTGGAGCGAAGATCGGGCAGAAGACTGTCACCCGCGGTTAACGCCACGCCGGAGCCGGTCAGCCGAATACTTTCACGTTCCCACAGGCTGAAAATGCCGCCGGCAAATTCGGGAAAATCATCAATCGAATCAAAGCCACGAGCGCGCCCACTCGCCGGATTCGCAGAACCCGAAGCGTAGAACGCCGAACCTTTGAAACGAATCCAGTCCTTATCCAGGGAAAGTTCGAGCGCGGCCATTTGCGCGTTAATCACCACCGGACGCCCGGCAATGGGATTAAAGCTGTCGTTGCCGAAGGCCTGGTAGAACGCATGCGTCAGATTGACGGGTCCGATGTGCCCATCGCCAGTCCAGCCGACGTACGCGGCGTGAACGCTATGGGGCCGAATCATCCCGCCGGAAAATACAGCGCCGACAGGGGAAGGGCGCACGAGAAACCCATTGTCGTCGTAATGAATCGTCGCCTGGTCGATGTCATAATGGACGCTCACCTGCGCGGCGTAGCCCTGAAACAGAAAATCCTGGCGATAGAGATTAGCGATAATCACTTGCTGGCCGCGCAGTGCCATGGAATTCAGCCCGCTGTTGGTATTCTTTTCGAGCAAATTGAAATACGCGGCATTATATTGCCACCGATTTGAATCCAGATTGCCGAAGAAACGCACGCCGGGTTGTTCTTCTACAAACAGAAATCCCCGGAAGTCGCTGTTGAATCCTTGGATTCCAGCGCGCACCGAAACGAAATCATAATTGGGTCCGATGTCGTGCAGCTTCAATTCGCCGAATGCTTCCTGCAGGCCGATGTGCGAATCGAATCGAGACGTGCCGTCACGCACGTCCACATTGACGATGCCGAGTTCCCGCACTTTCAAGTAATTCAGGCTTATGACCGGCGTAATTCGGATCCGCCAATCGACCGGGCGGAATGATGTGTCGCCGTGAAACAGATCAAATGAAAAAAGAAATACTTGATCCAGAAAAAACTGGCCGCCCTTGCCAAAGAAATCGCTGCTCCCGGGCTGGGCCGAGCTCACATTGCTTGGGACGGGCAAGCGCCGCCCATCGACGAAGGTATCGCTGATCATCGTAAGATTTAGAAATGTTTGTTTGCCGATAATGGGCACATCGCCCTTCAATTTGTTCTTGTTGAAGGGATCCCATGTTCTGCCTTTTACGTAGGGGTATTCGCCGCCGATCCCGTAACGATCCCAATTCGGCATAGTGACAATCCATCGATCCGGTTCAGTCCGAAATACCTGATCGGGGGACGGCAGAGGCACAGACCTTTGTGCGTTGTCACTTGGCGGGATGCCCTGCAGCGCGGGCGGTACTTCCGGCTGCGAGGAGGAACTTTGAGTGGCGCCAGCGATTAAGTTTCCGGAAGGTAGTTCAGGAATCTGCGTCGGCGTCGGGGCCGTTATCGAAAGCTGTTGCAATGCAATCTCACAAACAACGTCGTCGCCAACCTTCAATTGTATTTCCGGATTGGAAAAAACCTTATAGCCGGAGGCGCGAACGATCAAGTCGTACAAACCCGGCGGAACCGAAACAAACCGGAAGACTCCTTGGGCGTTGCTGACCGTTGTTAGGATGACCTGCGTGGACATATTTTTCAGCTGCACATCGGCGCCCGGGAGTGCTTTTTGGTCTGAGCCGCGCACGATGCCTTCGACCGCAGCTTTGTTTGAAAGTTTCTGTCCGGGCAGCCTCTGGTCAGGCACGGATTGCTGCGGCTCGGGCGGCCGGCCCGCCGCCGCGAGCGCCGTGCCGGTGCCCATAATCAGGCAGGCGATTCCGCAACGGAACACGGCTCTTGTTGTTCTGGAAATGAAAAATGCGGAGTGCAATCTAAGGGTCCTCGTGTGCGAGCCCACCTATCCAGAAACCTGGCAGTAGCTAACACCGTTATTTCACGGTCGACAAGTGTTTTCGAGATGAGGCGTGCTTATAAATGAGGGAGCAATTTCCACTTATGGCGCAGACAACTTTGGGCACGTTACCCAAACATTAATTGAGCCTGATTTGCGAGTGTGGTAGGAATAACACAACCATTCCATGCAAGCCAAAAGCCAACCCACTGCAAGATCAGGGAGCCGGATACCGAGTTCTGTCGGTGATGATTTGTCGCGCGTTGGCATGATTCTGACTCTGTGCTTCGCGCTGGGGAGTTGCAGTGGAGGCGGCTCGGCCAATGTAATGCAACCACCGCCCGCGACTCAAACTCTGACAGCAGCCGACGTCACAATGATTGTGCAAGCGGCTGCCGCAGCTGCGCAGTCCCAGGATATGGTCGTCGCCGTGGTAGATCGGCTGGGCCGCGTTCTCGCGGTGTACACGGAAGTGTCCGCGCCGGCAATGCTCCCCGGAAATTTCGGCGCCGCAATTCCCTCCGACGAACTTGCGGTGAATCTGGCGCGCACCGGAGCTTTCTTCAGCAACGACCAGGCCCCGCTTTCGTCGCGTACGGTGCGATTTATCAGCGGCATTCATTTTCCGCCGGGAGTAATGAATTCCGCGAGTGCGGCGCTTTACGGAATCGAGAACACCAATCGTGGCTGCACTCTTGCGCCGGGTTTGGCGGCTACTGTTCCGCCGAGCACTACTATCGCTGGCGCATCTCCCGGATTCGGAATCATAACGGGCAAAGCGGATCTAGATGACACGCAGCCCGAGGCCGTAAATCCCGGAGGCGTGCCGATTTTTAAAAATGGGCAAGAAGTGGGCGGGATCGGGGTCGCCGCCGCAGATTCGGCGCTTGCAGAATATGTAGCGTATGCTGGCGCAGCCATGCTCGCAAGCGGTGGTCCAAGTCCAGCCACCGATGGGGTCGGATTTCCGATTTTTCCGGCGCCGGGTATCGTTTCGATTGCAGGAATTACGCTGCCCTTCGTGAATCAGACTTCGGCGCCCAGCGGCGTGACGACCGGCACATTCGACCCTGCAGATTTTACGGTGGGGCCGATTGCGGGCCCAGGCGTTCCGCCGGAAGGAAATTTGATCACCACAACCGCCGGTCCGATTGGTGGCCTCAGCGCTGCGGAAGTCGCACAAATCATTAACAACGCTATTGCGACCGCCAATACGACGCGCGCGCAAATCCGCTTGCCCATAGGAGTAAAGGCGAAGATGGTAATCGCGGTAAGCGATCTGGACGGCACTTTGATCGGCTTGTACCGCATGACAGATTCCACGATTTTTAGCATCGACGTGGCGGCGACGAAGGCACGGAACGTAATTTATTTCAGCGGGACGACGCGGCAGCCAGCGGATCTGAATCAAGTACCGATGGGAACCGCGGTGACCAATCGAACGATTGGTTTTGGCGCGCAGCCTTTCTTTCCTTCGGGAATTGATGGCACTCCGGCGGGACCTTTCTTCAACCTGTACACGATGGACACGGCGAATCCATGCACGCAAGGATTGCAGGTACCTGGCGCGGCGTGGCCGAAAGTGAACCAAAGCGGGATCGTTTTCTTTCCGGGATCGGAGCCGCTGTACAAAAACGGAGTCCTGGCTGGCGGGCTGGGAGTGAGCGGCGACGGCGTGGATCAGGACGATTACGTAACGGCAGGTGGCGCGGCGGGATTCGAGGCTGACCCAACGATTCGCGCCGATCAGATCATCATTGATGGCGTGAGACTTCCGTTCCTGAAATTCCCCCGTAATCCGACGGATTAAGCAGTTTCCTGCCACGACGATTGGAATGCCGCGCTATCCCTGACGAACTTTATGGCCGGACAGGTTCCCAAGTCCGTCGTATGCCGCGTATTTATACATTTCCGATAGCGTCGGATAGTTGAAGACAAAGTCAATGAAGACGTCGATGGTCATCTTCGATTCGAGTGCCATCATGCCCAGGTGAATCAATTCCGTGGCCGTGTCACCAATGATCTGCACGCCGAGCAACCGTTTATCGCTTCTGGCGAAAAGCAGTTTCAGCAATCCCGCCGAATCGCCGATGATTTGGCCGCGCACGTTATTTGCGTAATGGGCGCGGCCCACTGCAAAATCGATTCCTTTTTCCGTGCAGCTTTCTTCCGTTTCGCCCACCGCCGAAATTTCCGGAATTGTATACACGCCCATGGGCAGAAGCGAGGCGACTCGCTGCTTGTAGCTGAAACCGAAAGCGTGGCACACCGCGACGCGCGCTTGCTCCATGGACGTGGACGCCAGCGCCGGGAACCCAATCACATCCCCGGCAGCGTAGACGGTGGCCGCGGAGGTACGGTAGTCGTCGTTCACTTCAATGTATCCGCGCTTATTCAGCGTCACGCCTGCTTTTTCCAATCCCAGCTGGCTGACAGCGCCGCGTCGCCCGGCAGCGAAGAGCGCAGTTTCCACCGCGAGCGTATTTCCGGATTGCAACCCGATGCGGACGCCGTTCGGCGTTCGTTCGATCTGCGTGGTTCGTTCGCCCAGATGAAAACGGACGCCAAGTTGCGTCAATCTTTCGCGCAGGCATTCTGAAATTTCTTTGTCGAGAAAAGGCAAGACACGGTCGCGTCCATCTACCAGGTTAACCTCAACGCCTAGCGCTGTGAAAATCGATGCGTATTCGCAGCCAATCACGCCGCCGCCCACAATGGCCATGCTGCGGTGTATCGAGCCCATTTCGAGAATGGAATCCGAATCAAAAACCACTTTGTCGTCGAACGGAATGTCGGGCGCGCGATGCGGCGCCGAACCGGTTGCAATCAACACGGCGGAGCCTCGGATGCTCTGCCTCTCTCGACCCGATTTTTGCACCGACACGATGTTTGCGTCCTCAAAGGACGCTACCCCGCGCATCAACTCGACACCATGGGCGACCAAATTCTGCAGCACCTTTTGGCGTTGCGCTTCGACGATCACGTCTTTGCGATGCATGAAATTCTTTACCGTGAGCCCCTCTTTTAGTGAATAGTCCAGACCGTAGAGCCCACGCTGTTTGATTCCCGAAAAGTACAATGCCGATTCGCGAAGGATTTTACTCGGAATCGTGCCGGTGTTTACGCAGGCCCCACCCAGGCTAATGTCATGTTCGATGAGTGCGACACGCTTGCCGAAATATGCTGCTTGCACGGCGCCCTTTTCTCCCGCGGGGCCGGAGCCGATTACGATTAGGTCAAATTGCTGCACTTAAATGTCTCCAGGACTAACGCAACAATGCATTCACTTGCTGCATGCGCGCGGCAAATTTCGCGGGATCGTATGCCGACGGATTTTGCAATTCCTGAAACAATCCGCCGATGGCGGCGCGAACTTCGGACGAATTGGGGAGCTTCTCGTTTCGATCGTAGGCCACGAACAACGATTGCATGGCCATGGCAGCTTGCGCGGCGGCGTGTTCGCCTTGCGCGGAAATGCCGTCGGCATCGCGGGAAATTGTCCGCATCATCTTTAGGGTAGTAGCTGCGTCGCTCGGCGTCGTGTCGACCTTCGCGGATAAATCAGAAACAAGCTGCGCGGAATTGGTTGCCGCGGATGCCACGGCCTCCCTATCAGGATTCAGCTGACTCATCAGTTTCGCGAGTTCCGCAAGTTCGGCGTCAAGCTTCGCGGTTCCATCCGTGTCTGCCTGCGCGATCAATTCGTGAAAAATCGTGTAACGCGACGGATTCCACGGCGGGTCGCCCGGTCGCCGCCCGGGATATCCACGCGCCTGCCGCCAACTGTCTTCGGGCGTGGTAAGACTGTGGTGACAGGAGTAACACTGCAATTCAGAATATTCCGGCCACGGTTTGCCGTGGGCACGGGAGGCGAGACGCAACAGCGACTGCTTCAACTGCACGGCCTGTCCCGTGCTCAATTCATGTACGTCATACCACGGATCGGTGCTCGGAGCTTCCCCGGGTTCACCGGGTTCCTTCCAGTGACGCGGCATCACCGCCGAAAATGAATCGAGTTCGAAATATAAATCCGGGTGGCCGGCGGCGATCATTTCGTGGTCCACGGATTTTTCCTCGTTGCCCAAATGGCAGCTCAGGCATTTTTCCGCGCGCCTGGTCACGTCGCGCACGTCGTACATTCCTGCCGCGATGGATTGCTGATGCGTCCAGCCACGTTCGGTGTGCGGACCCAGCCAGGCGGCCGCGGGACCGTGGCAATTTTCGCAGCTCACGCCTTCACTGAGATCAAATGTGCGAGCGCGCTGCGCAACCGGAACGTCAAGCGCATGGCAGGCCAGGCACTTCGGCGCCGTTTCTGCCTTCTTTAGCCCCAGGATTTGAGCCATGCGCTCGCCCGTCGCGCAAGTAAGTGCTGAGTAAGCTTTCGAGTGCTTATCCTTCACCACCCACGTGCTGTACTCATTCTGCAAGACGCGATTGTCGCTTCGGGGAGTAAGACTGCCATGACACGTGGTCGAAGCACAGGAACCGGGACCCGTGTACTGCACGGAAGGAGTGGCTTGCGCCTCGGCCGAAGAAGGGACGAGAACAAGAGCAGCGAAGAATACGCCAGCGGGCACGAAACCGTGGTCGGAACGCCGGCGAGGAGTGCTGGATTTATTCTTCATCTTCGACTGGACAGAGCATTTACGCCAAAGCGCGCGGTAAATCCGGCTTCTCGCGAATTTCCGAATTTGTACTACCGGATTCTATCGCAGTCAACCGCCTTGATAGCGGTTTCCGCAGCAGCCTTCGCGCAAGAATAAACTCGATCGCCGGCCCACCGGCTCGTCAGCCGGACGTATTATCCTTTACTCAACGAAAGTTCGCGTAACAGTTGTATTCACAGGCATGAACGAATAATCTCCCCCGTCAGGGGACCGTCCATTGATTTTCACAAAGCTCCGGGAAATTCAGCGGCAGTTCGGCTACCTGCCCGCTGACGAGCTGAAGGCGCTGGCCTCGAAAATTGATGTGCCGCTGTATCGACTGCACGGCGTGGCCAGCTTCTATCCTCATTTTCATCTGACTCCGCCACCCAAAGTGGACGTCCGCGTCTGCCGGGACATGTCTTGTCATCTTCGCGGCGCTGACGAACTTCGCAAGGAACTCGATAAATCAGCCTTGCAATCCGCCAATCCGGACGTGGCAATCTCCAGCGTGTCATGTCTCGGGCGCTGCGATCGGGCTCCGGCCATCGCTATTAACGACCAAATATTCACGGATCTCGCGGCGATTCAGGTCCACGCAATGATCGGTGAATTGCTCTCAGGCGTGCCGTTGTCGGCCGGCCCCCATGCGAATCACCGCGTATCGTGCGCGATTGATCCGTATCAATCGGAAGCGCCATATCAAGCCGTCAGAAATTTCCTAAAGAGCCGGGATTTTGCCGGGGCACTAGAAATTCTGAAGGCGTCCGGCCTACGCGGTCTGGGAGGCGCGGGCTTTCCCACCGAATCCAAGTGGCAGATGGTTCGTCAGGCGCAGAGCGCGGAAAAATTCGTGGTGTGCAACGCCGATGAGAGCGAGCCCGGAACATTCAAGGACCGTTTCATACTCTCCAAGATTCCGCATCTCGTTCTGGAGGGCATGATTCTTGCCGGGTTGCTGACCGGGGCGCGAAAAGGAATTGTGTACATCCGCCATGAATACGAAGAGCAGGAACACATCCTGGGTGAAGAAATCGCGCGTTGCAAGAATATGGGGCTGCTCGGCGCGAATATTTTGGGTACGGAACTATCCTTCGACATCGAACTTTTCGTCAGTCCCGGCGGCTACATTTGCGGTGAGGAAACCGCGCTACTCGAAGCTCTCGAAGGCAAACGCGCCGAGCCGCGCAACAAACCTCCGTTTCCGGTACTAGAAGGTCTATGGAGCAAACCGACTGTCATCAATAATGTGGAGACATTCGCCAACGTCCCGCCAATTCTGCTGCGGAGCGTGGATTGGTACAAAGCGCAGGGGCAGGGCGGTGCGGCGGGCCTGAAATTTATCGGAGTGAGTGGTGATGTGGTCCGTCCCGGAGTTTACGAGATACCGATGGGCCTGCCAGTATCAGACGTGATTTTCAAATACGCTGGCGGCCTGCCAAACGGCAAAAAGCTCAAGGGCTTTGCGCCATCGGGACCATCTTCCGGCTTTTTGCCCGCCTCGATGGTGGACGTTCGGCTCGATTTCAAATCCTTGGCCGATGCGGGTTCGATGCTGGGCTCCGGAGCACTGGTGGTGTGCTCCGAGGACCGCTGCATGTTGGACCTCGCGCTGAACACGACTCAGTTTTTCAAGAATGAATCATGCGGGAAGTGCGTTCCCTGCCGTGTGGGCTCGCAAAAGTTGGTTGGAATGCTTTCGGCGTGGACCCACGGAAAAGCTTCGGCCAGCGATTTAGCGCTGATCGATGAACTAACGAACGCGCTGCGGTTGACCTCTATATGCGGGCTGGGACAAGTTGTGCCAGCGCCGATTGCGTCCGTACTGAAACATTTTCGCGAAGAAGTTGATTCTCATATCTTACGACAGGACTGCCCTTCGGGAGTCTGCCCGTGCGGCACATCCCCGAGGCGCGAATCCGCTTTTGTGGCGAGGCCAGCGTGAGCGCGGCGGCTATGATCGAATTAACCGTCGACGGGAAAAAGATTTCGGTGCCAGCCGGAACCAGCGTTTTCGACGCCGCGCGCCTCAATAACATTGAAATTCCAACTCTCTGCCACCAGCAAAATGAAAAGCCTGTGGGCGTGTGCCGTGTGTGCGTCGTGGATGTTGGCGCGCGAGTCTTCACGGCGTCGTGCGTGCGGCCCGTCGAGCCGGGAATGGTTGTCACTACCAATTCAGAAAAGGTGAAACAGGCTCGCAGCACGCTGGTGGAGTTGCTCATGGCTGACCACCCGAGTCCCTGCGCGCGCGAACGCCAGTCCGGTGACTGCGAGCTCGAAGCTCTGGCCAAACAGAATGGCCGACTGGCCTCGCGCTACGCTCCGCTGGACGCGCGGCGCGGCGTTGACGAATCTTCGATGAGCATCGGCGTGGATTTCGACGCCTGCATCCTCTGCGACCGGTGCATTCGCGGTTGCAGCGAGGTTCGCGAGAATTTTGTTCTTGGGCGCATGGGCAAAGGCGCGACGACCCGCATCGCCTTCGACAACAATCAACCCATGGGCGAGTCTTCATGCGTATCCTGCGGTGAGTGCATGGTTTCCTGCCCAACGGGCGCGCTGACCAACAAAATTGTCAATCAGACGCAAATTGCGGAGCCGGGAGCGGAATCGGTCGCTCTTGAACAATTACAGGAACTTCCATTTTTCGAAAACGTCTCCGGCACATTCCTGAGCCTGAATCGAAACGCAGTGGTGAAGAGGCACTTCAAGCGCGGTGAAGTGATCTGCCGCGAAGGCGAATACGGCTCTACTGCATTTTATATTTTGGATGGCGAGGCGAGAGTGTCAATCGCGAGCCCCATCGCGCACGTAAAAACCAAAGGAGCGGTGAAACGATTCTTAGGCAAACTTTCCAGCCGCCTGACTCAACGACAAAACGATGAGCGCGAGGAAGAGACCAGCCAGAATTGGATTCATATTGATGCACCCGTGGATTTGAACTACGCAAACCCCGTCGCGATCCTGAAGGCCGGGGACCTTTTCGGCGAAATGACGTGCATGAGTTTGTACCCACGCTCCGCAACCGTGCGCGCCGAAACGGACTGCACCATGCTCGAGATGCTGCGCAACGTGCTCGACATCATGCAGCGCAACAAGAATTTTCGCGCGCAGCTCGACCTATCCTACCGGCAGCGCGCGCTTGGAAGCCACTTGCGCGCGGTACCGCTATTCGCAGAACTGACGGATGAATTTATCGAAAGCCTCCGGGACAAGGTCGAGCTATTGCGATTCACGCCGGGGCAAGCGATCTGCCGGCAAGGGGAACCCGCTGACAGTTTTTATCTGGTTCGGATCGGATTCGTGAAAGTCTCGCAAACGCATCCAGGCGGCGAGATGGTGCTCGCATATCTTTCGCGCGGCGACTATTTCGGGGAAACCGGGCTGCTGAAAGGCGATGTGCGCACGGCCACCTGCTCGGCGCTTGACCATGTGGAAGTGGTGCGCATCAGCGCGGACGATTTTGCCAAGATGAGCGCCGAATTTCCGCGGGTGCGCCAAAAACTGGAGGCTACCGAACAAGAGAGGGCGAAGATGAATCGCGACCGCCTCTCGATGGTAGACAGCACGCCGCTCGATAGTTTCTTGAAGCAAGGCTTGATGGAGGCGCAGAGCCTGCTACTTCTCGATCTGGATAGTTGCACGCGCTGCGACGCTTGCGTGAAAGCATGCGCCGATGCACACGATGGCGTGACGCGACTGGTTCGCGAAGGGTTGCGCTTCGATCACTATTTGGTGGCGACATCGTGCCGGCAATGCCTGGATCCACTGTGCATGGTGGGATGCCCTGTGGGCTCGATCCGGCGGCGCAACTCGCTGGAAGTTATTATTGAAGATTGGTGCGTCGGTTGCGGACTGTGCGCGGATAACTGTCCCTACGGGAATATCAATATGCACCCGTTCAATGTTTTTGCGGACGTGCCCGGAGCAACCGGGAAAAAAGTGGCGATGGTCAAGCAGAAGGCGACCTCCTGCGATCTTTGTTCAGATTTCGCGGAGCCCAGTTGCGTGTTTGCCTGCCCGCACGATGCGGCGCATCGCGTGGATCCGCGGCAATTTTTTGCGGGTTTGTTGCAAAAGGCTTCGGACAGCATTCCGAAGGAATGATTTTCTGGGTGACGCTCCTCGCCCTGCGGGTGCATTTGCGAATTGACAGCACACACCGAAAATGGCTAGTCGCGTCGCTGATCATTCTTGGCGTCTCAGCGATTATTTACGCCATTTATGCGGCAAGCAGTCCCGTCGGCCCGAGCGGCGGAAGCGCGACAGGACTGGCGTTCGGAGTGGTGGGGTCCGCGTTCATGATATTTGCCGGTCTGCTGGCCGGGCGCAAAAAAGTGGCGGTGTGGCGATTGGGCCGCGCGCAAACCTGGATGCGTGGCCATCTCTGGCTTGGAACCCTCAGTTTGCCCATGATTGTTTTTCACGCCGGATTCCACTTCGGCGGCACTCTGACCACCGTGCTGATGATTTTGCTTATCATTGTGGTAGCCAGTGGAATTTGCGGGGCAGCGCTCCAGCATTACATGCCGAGGATGATGACCCGAGAGATCCCGATGGAAACCGTGTTCGAGCAGATCGATCACGTACGCGCCCAGCTTGTGGGCGAAGCGGATGCAATCGTGGAAAAAGCCTGCGGGCCGATGGCGCTGGAAAATGCCGCGTTCGCTAACGTTGTTGGCGGGAATCTCCTTTCCGCGTCGAATACACCTGCCCCACTTATTCCGCTCCGTGATTTCTACGCGCGGCAGATGCGCCCGTTTCTGGTGCACGAGCATTTGCGCGATAAGCCCCTGGGGACCCGTGAAAAAGCAGTCGGCGTATTCGAACGTTTGCGTACGCTGCTGCCCGAGACCGCGCACGAGCCGACGCGGGGCTTAGAAGCAATATGCGAAGAAGAACGCCAGTTGCGGCGTCAGACCCGGATGCACCACATCCTTCACGGCTGGCTGATGTTGCATGTGCCGCTGTCGCTGGCGCTTTTATTGCTGGGATGCATTCACGCGTTCATGGCTTTGCATTACTGAAACAAAAGAGAAGCGAGTCAACGTGGCACGAGCTAAGCTCACAACCAAGAAACTTGCCCAGCGCATCGATCTGGAATATTTCAAGCGCCCGCATCCATTCCGCCGCATGCGCTTCATTCTGAGTGTGTCCGCTCCGCTAGCGGCTCTTCTGTGGCTTGGTTGGTACGCTCTGCTCCGCGATAATCAAGTCTACAGCGGCGGCCGCGTTTCCACCGCGCACGCCGTGCTTTCCACTCGGTGTGATGTATGCCATGTGAAGCAGGCGGGCCAGTTCAGCGCCAAAGCGACGGACCGGAGCTGCGAAACGTGCCACGATGGCCCGATTCACCACGCGAATCAAGCCTTCACGCCGAATTGCTCGTCGTGCCACCAGGAACACCAAGGCCGAGTGCGATTGGCGGCGACGCGAGACGTCAGTTGCATTCAATGCCATGCTCATCTGCACTCGACGGGTGGTGCGACGCGTTTTTCTGAGCGCATCACAAGCTTTGACGGAGATCATCCCGAATTTGCGGCCGTGCGTTCGCCGAACAGCGATCCCTCCACTATAAAGTTCAACCATGCCGTGCATTTGAAACACAACCTGCGCGGGCCAAATGGGCTGGTTGAACTGGATTGTCAAGATTGCCACCGTCCCGCAGCCTTAAACGCAAACTGGAAGTATGGGATCGGAGCAGCGGACGATCCGCGGGGTGGCGATTCCCTCGTTTCGCGCCCTCGTGTGGAGTTCGAGAAGTCCCTCCCGCCGTCGATGGATTACAAGCGCGCCTATATGTCTCGTATCGCATACGATAAACACTGCGTCGCTTGTCATACGCTGCAATTCGATTCGCATTTCCCTGAAAGCGCGCCGCACGACACGCCGGAAATCGTCCACGCCTATCTGGTGGAGAAATTTCAGGACTACATCCCAAACCATACATCCGAATTGCGTATTCCCGCGCCAGTGCCGGAGCGCGACTTGCCACAGAAGCCGTTACCCGCGGCGTTCGTGTTGTTGACGCAACAACAATGGGTGGCGCGCCGCGTCGCGGAATCCGAGGAACTCCTATGGCGAAAAACCTGCGCACAGTGCCACGCTCTGCGATTCGCACAAAACTCTCAGCTACCGATTGTCGCACCGACGAACATCACATCGCGCTGGTTCAAACACGCAGAATTCAACCACGATTCTCACAAATTTCTGACGTGCACCGAATGCCACACGCGCGCCAAGACGAGCCAGGAAACATCGGACGTTTTGCTCCCAGGCATTCAGAATTGCCAAAAATGCCATCGTGGAGGTTCGGCCTCGGCTGAGTCGCGCTGTTTCGAGTGCCACAAGTATCATGACTGGGAACAAGCGAAGGAAGTAAAAGGGGGTTTTCCGTTGTCACGGCTTGGGCGCGGGGACTAGCCGGTCTATTTTGTCTTCATGACGTACACGCCATCCCATTCGCCTTCTGGGGCGTGTTCGGAAAACTCCACAGCGCGCTCCAGGAAAACTTGTGTGGGTCCGTCATTGGGAAAAGTGGTGAGGATCTCCGCGAACAGATTGGCCGCCTCATTCCAGTTTTGCGCACGATAAGCCGTCATCGCACCATCGAACTGGCTGAGCAGCGATTCATACGTAGAACGGTTTTCGGCGATATCCATTAGCTCGTAAATGTTTACCGGATGAGTTTTCCCTTTCACGCGAATCTTATCGAGTTCCCGGCAGACAAATTGACTCGCAACATGGCGATAGGTTGCTTCGCTTATGATGAGCTGCACGTGATATTGCTTCGTGATTCCTTCGAGGCGCGAAGCCAGATTCACGTTGTCGCCCATCACAGTCCAGGAAAGGCGCCGCTCGGACCCCATATTTCCCACATTCACGAGTCCGGTGTTTAATCCGATCCCGATTCCGATCGGCGGCCGGCCTGCAGCTTGGAGTTTTTCATTGAGAGTTGCCAGCCCCCTGACCATCTGCAAAGCGCACGAACAACTGCGGAACGCGTGATCCTCCTGCGGGTAAGGCGATCCCCAAAAGGCCATGATGGCGTCACCGATGTATTTGTCGAGTGTTCCATTCGTGGCAAAAACAATTTCGGTCATTTGACCGAAGTACTCGTTCAGCAGTTTAACGAGTTCGTCAGGCGTCAGGTTTTCGGAAATCGTGGTGAATCCACGGATGTCGCTGAAGAGAATGGTGAGTTCCTTCATCTCGCCGCCGGTGCGGATGTACTTTTCCGGGTCCTTTTCGATCAGCTCGATTACGCCCGGAGACAAATACTGCGAAAACGTCTTGCGGATTTGTCGCTTCTCACTTTCTTCGCGCACCATGCGCACGCTGGTGATTCCCGCGTAATTCGCAGCCAGGGTGGCGGCCGGAATCACGAAACTCAACCATTGCACCTTGTCCGCGAAGCTGAAGTACACGAACCATCCAAATGCGAGCAATGTGACGATCACGAGGACGGTGGAATACAGCGGTGTGATTCGACTGAACAAAAATCCAAAGACTACGCCAAACAGTAATATGAAACCGATGTCTACCATCTCCTCGCGCGCCCCGCGTTGTAAAAACCCCCGGCCCTTTTCTTCGCTGTGGAGCAGGTTATCGATGATGTTTGCGTGAACTTCGACTCCCATGTAGGGCTCGTCTTGCGCTTGGTATGGAATCGTACGAATATCGCCGATTCCGACCGCGGTTCCTCCAACCAGAACGATCTTGTCCTGAAAGGTACCGGGTGGCAGATCCCCAGTCATCACATCCCACATCGAATATTGTTTGTAGGTGTGATACGGGCCCGCGTAATTGATCAGCGCGCTGCCGTCGCGCACATGGTGGATCGTATGTCTGCCGAACTGAATTCGGTCTAAACCATTCGGTGAAATGTATGCGGCGATGTTCTGATCGGGAATGTTTTCATAGAGCCTCACGGCTTGAAAACCCAACGCAGGGAAATAATCCTGATCCTTATAGCGGACGATCAACAATCCGTGACGCAGCGTTCCGTCCGCGTCGGGATGAATATCGATGAACCCATAAGAAGCCGCCGCGCTTGCGAGTTTGGAGATGTTTGCTTCGACGCCGGCTGCGACCGTGCCATCGTTTTCGCTCCACCAGTTCGCCATGTCGGGCTTCTGCCCTTGTTTCACGTTCACCGGGAATATCTGGGGGAAGGCGTGCGCCCATATAATATTGAAATATTCTTCAGCTGATTTTGGGTCGGCCGATTGCGCACGCTGAGGATCCAGAAATAAATGACCCAGGACAACGTTGCCACCCTTCTTCATGGCCGACGCGAACAAGGCGTCCTGGTCGCTGGCCGCCTCCAACTCATTCATTTGCCGCAGGACCGCGGGAGGCGCGGTGGCGGCCGTTTCCGTCCGCAATTTATCCAAAGCTTCTGTAGCGGAATTGCTTTCGGGCACCGGGAAGGTCGCGTCAAACGCGATCACGCGCGCTCCGCCCGCATTCAATTGATTCACAAGGGTCGCATAGGCCTTTCGGGGGAGCGGGAACGAACCGATCTTCTGTAAAGTCTTCTCGTCAATACCGACGATTACGATGCGATCGTCATGCAGGCGCCTGCCGCGCATTTCGAACCGCAAATCGAGGGAGCTTTCTTCAATGCTCTTGAGGAAAACGAACCCGGCGTGCTCGCTGCTGGCAAGACCCGAAATCGCGAATAGCGCGAGGCCGACCAGCGTGACCACGGCGGCCACTTCCAAATCAAGGTAACGGAGTGCGAAACGTCCCAGCCACTCAAGCCAGCCAGGCGTTTGACGTCGCTGCAATGTCATAAAGAATGCGGATTCAGTTCCACGCCTGCTTAGATTTCTAGGGATTCGGGTTCGGGGCGCGGGTTTTGGTGCTACCCCCGCCGCCGCTGACTGCGAGCCCAATGCCTACTCCGAGCCCGACCGCTACGGCAACGCCGATCACCGTCCACCGCAGGGCGTGACCGTGATGCGCTATTGTATTTCCTCCGCCCGTAGGTATGTCAGTTGAAGATAGGCTCGTCTGCAAGACGTCTGGGGGCGTAGATAATGTTTGAAATTGCGATGGAGGAACCTCGGAAGTGATTACCACCATTTGACCGGCGCCGACCGTGATTGCGTTCGATCCGCTGCTCGCGTGGCCGGAATTATTCGTGGCGGTGGCGTTACCCAAAGGGGTTACCAAAACCTGCCCGTTGTAGCAGATCACTGTGGTGCGATTCGATTCGAATCCCACATAAAAGTCGGTTCCGATTACGCCGATCACCGCGTTCGGGGTCTTGACCTCAAACTTGCCTCCGGGCTTGGTAATCTTCACCACTTGGCTTCGCACTTTTCCGAAATCCATTTCGAGCGAGGTTTGCTGGGCCGCACTGTCGTGCTGCACGATGCGAAGCTCACTGTCTGAGCCCAGGCTGAGTATCGAGCCATCCTTTAGGCCGGCGCGAACGCGCCCCGCATGGTCGGTCTGAAGCAGGTCGTTCCAGTTCAGCTCGTCTTTCGCTTTTGCGGCCTTCGAATTCTTCGTGGCAGCGGGAATCAGCGCATTAATTTGACCTGCTGACTGGCCTGTCTGCGGGCCTGCCAACGCGGGCAAACCGACCAGCAACAAACACAGTACGACCGCAGTGCAGCGCCGTAATAGCATCATCCGGAACTCCTTTTGTATCGCGACGTTCTGATTTAAGGCAATTTTGACAGACGAGCAGAAGCTGTCAATCGTACGAGCAGAACAGCGCAGCGATGTGGTTACTACGGCGACGCTGGTTTCACAAATTGAGCCAACGTGTCGCAGCTCGTGGTGAACTCCGCGCTCCGGTTGAAAGTGTGCGCTACCACCGGCAAGGGTTCTTTAAATTCTAGTGGAGCCGCTGGCGTAAGACGATTTTCATCCGGCGGGTAGCGCGGCCTTCCTCTAATACCAGATATCAAGGCCTGCTGAACGCGGTTAAAACTGAGTCCGCGCACCACTCCCGTGACTATTGGAACTATGTCCCTGTACAATGCTACTTTGAGTTCGTCGAAATGGATGCGCAGATTTCGGCGATCCAATTGTTAGCGTCGAAAAACTGGAAGGAGAGAAGCATGTCAGCCGAAGCGAAGTGCCCGTTCCCTCATGGCGGCAGCCCCAGCAGAACGAATCGCGACTGGTGGCCGAACCATTTGAATCTGAGTCTGCTCGCTCAGCACTCATCACTGTCCGATCCCATGGGCAATAATTTTAATTACACAGAGGAGTTCAAAAGCCTCGACTATAACGCCTTAAAAAAAGATCTCGCGGCGTTGATGACCGACTCGCAGGACTGGTGGCCTGCTGACTTCGGCCACTACGGTCCGCTGTTCATTCGCATGGCCTGGCACAGCGCGGGTACCTATCGCACTTTTGACGGCCGCGGCGGCGGCGGAAGAGGTCAGCAGCGTTTCGCTCCACTCAACAGCTGGCCTGACAACGTAAACCTCGATCGAGCGCGGCGCCTGCTTTGGCCCATTAAGCAGAAGTACGGCAAAAAGATTTCGTGGGCCGATCTGATGATCCTCGCAGGGAATGTCGCCCTCGAAACGATGGGCTTCAAAACGTTTGGTTTCGCCGGCGGACGTGCCGACGTTTGGGAACCCGACCTGGATGTTAACTGGGGTCATGAGACGACCTGGATGGGAACGGACAAACGCTATGGCGGTGAGCGCGATCTGGCGCGTCCATTCGGCGCCACCACCATGGGCCTTATTTACGTGAACCCCGAGGGCCCGGAAGGCAAACCGGATCCGCTTGCGGCGGCGAAGGATATCCGCGAGACTTTCGCGCGGATGGCGATGAACGACGAAGAAACCGTCGCTTTGATCGCAGGCGGTCACACCTTCGGAAAAACCCACGGAGCCGGACCCGGCGCCCACCTGGGTAAAGAGCCGGAAGGCTCGCCGATTGAGGAGCAGGGCATCGGCTGGTCGAGCGCCTACGCCACCGGTATCGCAGGTGACGCAATCACGAGTGGCCTGGAAGTCACCTGGACCAGCACGCCAACGAAATGGAGCAATAATTTCTTTGAACACTTATTCAAGTACGAATGGGAGCTTACCAAGAGCCCCGGCGGCGCACACCAGTGGAAGCCGAAAGGTAATGTAGGGGCGGATACGGTACCGGACGCTCACAATTCCTCCAAGCGTCACGAACCGGCGATGCTGACCACTGATATCTCCTTGCGAGTCGATCCCGTCTACGAAAAAATCTCGCGGCGTTTCTACGAAAATCCAGCTTTGCTCGCCGATGCGTTCGCGCGGGCATGGTTCAAGCTGACACATCGCGACATGGGCCCGCGCGCTCGCTACCTTGGCCCGGAGGTTCCGCAGGAAGAACTGATTTGGCAGGATCCCATCCCGGTGGTAAATCACAAATTGGTCGATGACAAGGATGTCGCGGCCCTGAAAGAAAAAATTCTTGCCTCGGGGCTCACGGTCTCGCAACTCGTCACAACCGCTTGGGCGGCGGCGTCCACTTACCGTGGGTCCGACAAGCGGGGCGGCGCAAACGGCGCGCGCATCCGCCTCGCCCCACAAAAAGACTGGAAGGTCAATCAGCCCGAGCAGCTTCACAAAGTTTTAAAGGCGCTGGAAAAGATTCAGAGCGATTTCAACGCCTCGCAGTCCGGCGGTAAGAAGGTCTCGCTGGCCGACTTGATCGTCCTGGCGGGTGGCGTGGGTGTTGAGCAGGCCGCGAAAAATGCGGGCGTCGCCGTCACTGTTCCCTTCGCTCCAGGCCGCATGGACGCTTCGCAGGAGCAGACCGACGTCGAATCTTTCGCCGTTCTCGAACCCGCGGCGGACGGCTTCCGGTCTTACTCCAACGGCCGCCCTCATGGAAGCGCCGACGGAACCGCCGAAGTTGAGCTGCTGGACAAAGCACAGCTGCTCACGCTTACCGCTCCGGAAATGACCGCGCTAATCGGTGGCATGCGGGTGCTGAACACCAACTACGGGCAGACCAAGTTCGGCGTCTTCACCAAGAAGCCGGAGGTGTTGACCAACGATTTCTTCATCAACTTGCTCGATATGCGCACGGCTTGGAAGGCGACCTCGGAAGCCAACGATACGTTTGAAGGACGAGATCGCAAGACGGGCGAAGTCCGCTGGACGGCAACACGAGCCGATCTCATCTTCGGCTCAAACGCACAACTTCGGGCTCTGTCAGAAGTTTACGGAAGCTCGGACGCGCACAAGAAATTCGTCCAGGACTTCGTGGGAGCCTGGACCAAAGTGATGAACCTCGATCGTTTTGACCTGCCCGCATCCCGGACCGTGGCGGGAGGCCAATAAATCGAATTCGACGCGGCGCGCGGAATGCGGCTGTTGCAAAGGGAACTGATGGCTGGGTCTGGCTCTACATTTCGGCAGCCACTTTTGCGCGGAATCTCAGCGGGATGTCGTCCTAAACAACGCCCGGAATCGTTTCACTTCGACGATTCGTCGGCTCAGAGGAAACTTCGGCGCGCCGGGAAAATCATTTTGAACGAAGCGCTTGTATGACGTCAACGCGAGCGGCGCGCGCCGCCGGGAGCATCGAAGCGACCACCGCCGCGCCTAACAGCACAAACGCAGCGACGATCACGGGCAATGCGCCCGGCATTTTCAATTCGTCCAAATAACCGCTGGCCACGCGCGCAATGACGAACCCGAACGCCGCTCCGGCGAGCAGGCCGGCCCCAGCCATAACCGCTCCTTCCGCGATGACAGTTCTGAGAATGTCTTGCGGCTGGGAACCGAGCGCGAGGCGGATGCCGAATTCGCGGGTACGCGCGCTTACAGAAAATGCCAACACCGCAGCAACACCCACGACAGCAATCAGCAAGGCCACTGCGGCGAAGACGCCAAAGACCAGCGAGCTCAAACGGTCCGGCGCGAGGACTTCGGCACGGATATCTTCGAGGGTGGCGGGATGCTCGACGGGCTCATCGGAAGACAACTGGTGAATGATTTTCGTCACCGGAGCCACAAGCGTGTAGGGATTTGCGTTAGTGTGGATGAAAAGATGGCCGCCGAACATCTGAGCGTCTGCGAAATTCCCATAGATCGTGACGGTGGGCTGCGGAACAACATGTCCGTCGTCAACATCGGCGACCACGCCGATGATGCGGTGGGGCGACTTGAATCGCGCTTTTTCGGCGTCGCTGCCGGGGAGGAACTCGAGCACGGGATCGGTCCAATAGACGTGGCGGCCGATGGCGTCCTCACCGGGGAACATGCGCTGCGCGAGAGTCTCGCTGACGATCGCGACGGGTTCGCGATTCTGGTCATCGAGTGAATTGAAATCGCGGCCTTCAAGAATGGGAACGCCGAGCGTGGCGAAAAAGCCGGGAGAAATGGTGCGCCACATCGCGTGAGGATCGTTTTTGCCGTGCGTGTGCCCATCACCGGAGAATTGGAGGCCCAGGCCGGTGTCGCCGCGCCAGGGAGCAATCGTACTGAAGGCGGTCCCAGTGACGCCAGGCAGCGCGTCGATTTGGCGCATCGATTCCTTGTAGAAATCGACGACTTGCTCGGGCGTTTTTCCGTAGGACAACGCGGGAACGTCGATGGCTAGGACGTGGCGAGTGTCCATGCCGCTTTGAGTCTTTTGCAGCGCGATCAGCGTAGTGACCAGCATGCTGGCGCCGGCGAGCAGCACGAAGGAGGCGGCGATTTGCGTGACGGCGAAGATGCGCTGGCGGCGGCTGGTGCTGCTGGTGATGCGGACGCTGCCGCTTGCGAGGTTCATGCCATTTGACGCGTTCGCCGATGGCAAGCGCGGCACAAAGGCCAGGATCACGGCGGCGACGACCGCCAGCGCCGCTCCTACCCACAGCAGGCTGGAGTCCACCGTCAAATCGAGGGCGCGGATGGAGAAACGCGAAGCGTATCGAGCCAGCATGGAGACCAGGGGCTGCGCGATCAGCACGCCGAGCGTCGCGCCGGCGCCGCAAAGCAGAAGGCTCTCGGCTAACAACATGCGGCGCAGCGCGGCAGTGCTGGCACCGAGCGCGGCGCGGACGGAGAGTTCACCCTCGCGGCGAACCGTGCGCGCGAGAATCAGGTTGGCGACGTTCGAGCACGCGATGATGAAGACCAGGGCCGAGGCCGCGAGAAGGACGAGCAGAACGGTACGCGCGCCGGAAGTAATCTGGTCCCGAAGCATCCTGGCTTCGATATGGAAGCCGCCGTTATCGGGATAGGCCTCGGCGTGGTCCTTCTGCATCGAAGCGTACACGGTGCGGAGTTCGGTGCGGGCCTGTTCGAGCGTGACGCCGGGAGCAAGCTTGCCAAAAAGTTCGGTCATGCGATGGACGCGGCCCGTAACCATCGTGGCGGAAAGATGATGCGGGCTGATGACCAGGTTGCCGAGGATTTCTGTGTCGGCGGGGTAGGGAACGCAGGGTTCCAGGACGCCAATGACCGTGGCGGAACGATCGCCAATGCTGCTGAGGCGAACCGTTTTGCCGATCACATTGGGATCCTTCTTATAAACAGTGGACCAGAACCGATAGGTCAGCACGATGACGCCGGACGCATTCTCCCCGTCGTCTTGAGGCCCGATGAGACGCCCGAGGACAGGATGCAGGCCCATGACGTCAAAGTAGGTGCCGCCAACAACACCACCTTCCACTTCGCGAGGTTCGCCGAGTCCGATCATGGTGAAGCCCGTCTGCGAGAAGTCGCCGAACTCGCTCACGGAGCGGACGCTGGCTTCGATGTCCTTGATCTCGGGCACGGAGAACGTTGTGTTGTCGTCTCCGAGGCTGGGGGCGCTCTGGCGGATGTAGATGAGACGGTTCTCGTCACGGTTGACGAGCGGCTTGAGCAACACTCCCCGCACAAGCGTGAAGATGGCCGCGTTGGCCCCGATGCCAAGCGCCATTGTGAGAACCACAATGGCCGCTAGCCCTTTACTGCGCTTCAGCGATTGGAACGCTACCCTTAGATCGCGGAAAAATGGCATGCTCTTCTCCCCTCGGCGTTTATCAGCACCACGCGTGCCAATAGTAAGACCCACATTATAAATCGCTTACCACGAGGATGAGTGTTTGGAAATGCTCGTTTTCGGCAGCCAATGTCCAAATTCGGACACCGGCTCGGTTGGAATTCAACGGGGCTTAACCTGTCGTCGAATGAACGAATGTCCCAAGTTTGAGTTCCGGGGCGCGGAGGACGGCAGCCCACTTTCGGTGCCAATGCGCCTCTCGCTAGAATTGGGTTGGACTTTTCGAGGCTAGACCTATTACATTTAGCGGCCCTTAAGGTGCGGACAAATGCTCATACGATCGCAGTGCTTTCCCATTGTGATCGACGTTGAATTCCCGATCTGAATGAACTTTGAACACGCACTTTTTCCGCGAATCTTCAAATGGACGCCCATCTACATACGGCGCTAATTGGCTCCGAGCGAATCCGCTTCTACGAGCGAGGTGTAGGAATTCCGCTGGTATTGATCCACGGAATGTTTGGGGATCACCTCGATTGGGAGTCTGTGCTCGAACCCCTTTCCGAGTCTAACCGCGTAATCGCGTTCGATCTTCCGGGATTCGGTGAATCCAGCAAGCCCCGGCGCGACTATTCAGAGGAACTGTTTACGCAAACTTTGGAGGAGCTTCTATTCCAGCTTGGAATTGACAACGCGATTTTGGCCGGAAACTCCTTTGGGGCGGAGGTCGCCATTTTCTATGCCTTGCGGCGTCCCCAATCCGTCTCGAAACTGGTGCTGGTAGACAGCGGCGGCTTCCGCGAGATTGCTGAGGAGGAAAGGCGGTTCGTCGAGGAGCGTTTCAGCGAGTCAGCAATTGCATCCTTGACGCCGGAAATCAACGCAGCGATGTTCGCGCCGGTCTTCAACTCGCCATCGAAAACGAGCACTCGTTATCTGGAAAGGCAGAATGAAAAACTGCGGCGGCCGGACTACCCGGCCTATGCCTATGCGCTTTCGCGTAGTATTCGACTGGTGATGAACACATATCTTCTGGATCGGCTGCAGGACATTCAATGTCCCACACTGATCGTTTGGGGCGAACAAGATCGCGTGCTTCCCGCGGCGCAAGGTCACTTGGCTTTGAGCAGGCTGCGAGAGGGCCAAATCAAGGTGATACCCGGCTGCGGCCATGCACCGCAAATAGAATGCCCGCAGGCGTTCCTGGACGCGGTGCAGCCATTCCTAAGGGAAACAACAGAGGGAACTCCCCCCAACAAGACTTCGACCTAGAACTCCTGCCTTTCACGGATTGCCTGCCCCGGTGCGGTTCCAAAAGAATCCATTGACAGAGCCGCGCATTACAGTATAAAAAACGAGCGTTCATTTTGTATTGCGGTGGCCCATGCCCAAACTCCGATTACAAGACGTTGAGCGTAATCAGAAGAAGATCGAAGACGGTGCTCTGCGTGTATTCACGCAACAGGGCTATCACGGGACTTCCGTCCGTGATATTGCCAAGGCCTCTGGCATTTCCATCGGGAACCTCTACAACTACTACCGCACCAAGGAAGAAATCTACGTCAGCGTCATACAACGTTACGAATCGCACATGGAAAAGCTGCGCCGCAAGTCCCTGGGAGAGATGCAGGGCGTGTTTGACCCCATCGTCTTGCGCCGGATGGCACACGTGATCCGGGAAATCGTGTATGACAATCCGGATTACTGGCGGCTGATGTATATCGACATTACGGAATTTGGAAACAAACACTTCGCAGGAACCTTTCGTTCATTGGCAAGAAATCTGAAAGACAGATTAGGCTCGCAGCTGGAAGCGTCCACGCGGGATGGAAACTGGAACCACGGAGTGGAACCAGCTTTGGCCTTCGCCGCCATTTACCTCCAGTTATTTACATACTTCCTGGTTGAAAAGCTTTTCGGAGGCAAGCAGCACCTGGGCATGTCGGACGATCGGGCTATTTCTCAACTGATACGGATCGCGACCGAGGGCATTTGGGTCCGTCCGGGAAAAGCAAAACGTGGTGGATTGAGGAGGACGGAAAAATGAAACCGAAGACTTTGATGGCTTCGTGCGTAGCTTCCATGTTCGTGCTCGTACTATTGTTTGGGATTCCCGCACGCGCACAATCGCCGACCACTGGGCAGATAGCGGGTGTGGTGAGGGACCCAAGCGGCGCGGTAGTGGCAGGAGCTAAGGTCACGGTCACGGGTTCCTCGGGCGCCACGCGGGAGACGACCACGGACTCGGCCGGACGTTTTGCCGTTGTGTCGCTCGAGCCCGGACCGTACGACATGAAAATCGATGCGGTTGGTTTCGCGCCGGCGGCGACAACCGCGGTGCAGGTTCGCATTACCGAAACGACCACGATCGATTTCCAACTCACCATCGCCGGACGTCAGCAGACCGTAACCGTGGCGGCCGAAGCGCCGTTGATTCAGGAAAATCCGACCGAAGGCCGGGTGATTGGAACTACGCAGGTGAATCAACTTCCGCTGCCTACGCGAAACTACACCCAGCTTCTCGCGCTATCCCCGGGCACGGTGAGCAGCCTGCCCAATAACGCAGAGCTCGGGCGCGGCGACGCGGATATCAACGTGAGCGGGCAGCGCTCCACCAGTAACAACGTCATTCTCGATGGAACGGAAATTAACAGCCCCGGCACGAACTCCACGCCCAGCTTGTCCGTCCCGGCACCGGATGCAATCCAGGAGTTCATCGTGCAAACGTCGCTTTACGATGCGACGCAGGGCCGCAACAGCGGGGGCAACGTTGCGGTGGTCACGAAATCGGGAAGCAATGAATTCCACGGCAACGTATATGAATTTTTCCGCAACAACGTTTTGAATGCGAACGACTTTTTTCTGAATGGAGCCGGCGAGCCACGTCCGGTGCTTAAGCGGAACCAGTTTGGGGGCACGCTGGGCGGTCCGATCATCCACAACAAGACTTTCTTTTTCGTTTCCTATCAAGGTACGCGGGAGCGAAATGGAACGTCTCCTACTTCCAGTCTTTCGTTCCTTAATATCCCATCGGACCTGACCAACGATCGAAGCACGGCCACGCTCAATAATCTGGCCACGGCCTATGGAGTCACGTTGGACTCGGTGAGCCAGGCGATACTGCAGGCGCAGCTGCCCAATGGGCAGTTTGCCATTCCGAGCGCTGCCAATGGCTCAGTATCAGCGCCCCCGGGCACGACGAACGTAACGCCGGCAAGCGGCGTATCGCGTTTTACAGAAGACCAATTTAACGTCGGAATCGACCAGCAAATTACCTCCACGAATAAATTGTCGGGGAAATTCTTTTTCTCGAACGATCCTGAATACCAAGCGATCTTTAGCTTTTTGGGCGCTAATCCATTTGAGGTGCCGGGCTACGGAGGCGATATCAGCTTTCACAACCGCGTTTTGAGTCTGGCGGATACTCAGATTCTGGGTTCGCATCTTGTGAACGAAGCTCGATTTGGCTTTAGCCGCATTCGCGCGATTTCGAATCCTCAGGAACCATTCACCAACGATCAGTTCGGGATTACTAACAATCCGTTTGACGCTCAGTATCCGGGCATGGCCACGATTGAGGTCGTAGGGCTATTTTCAATCGGATCCTCGCCGCTGGCAGATGAGAAATCCGTGACTCAAACCTGGCAAGCGCAGGACATGCTTTCTTACACGGCGGGACGCCACTTCATCCGCTTTGGGGCCCAGTTTCGCCGGTACGATATTGACTTTTATTTCCATGCATTTTCGCGGGGAGAGGTTCTCTTCAACGATTTTGCCGATTTCCTCGCTGGCGGCGGATCCTTGGCCGCGCCCGATGCCTCGCTGCTTGGCGCCGGCGTGCCGGATCGCGGTTTCCGCGCCAGCGACGGCGCTGGTTTCATTCAGGATGACATCCACGTTACTCAGAATTTGACGATCAATGCGGGCCTGCGGCTCGATCACTTCGGCGGATTTAGCGAAATTCGCGGCCGATTCTCAGAATTTGATCCGGCCGCGTTCGCTCAAAACACGCTGCCTTGCACGCTCCTGGCTCCTTGCGCGGAAGGCTTGTCCATAGCATCTTCTTCGGGACAGCAGCTTAACCCCAGCAAGTATGACGTTTCCCCTCGCGTAGGATTCGCCTGGAGTCCTTTGAAGGACAAAAACATCGTCGTACGCGGCGGGTTTGGAATTTACTACGACCGATTCTCCGATCGCTTCGCAAATCTGCAAGTCTTCAACTACCCCTACGACACGGTGGCACTTGGTTTGATCAGCGCTGGGTTCTTCGGCACGCCATTCCCGAATCTTGCCGGCTACAATTTCCCTCTGCCGCCGGTAGCCCCTTCCCCCATTCCATTATATTTTGACGGAGCAGCCTTTCCGGTCGAACAGAATCCGATCAACGGGTTTTATCCGGCGCACAATTTGGTCACGCCTTACACCATGCAATACAACTTCGGCGTTCAATGGTCGCCTGCGAATAGTTGGCTCCTGGATATCGGCTACGTCGGGAGCGCGGGACGTCACCTGTTGAGCCTCTATAATTTCAACCAGGGGACCACTCCCGATACGGCGCCCTACTCGGCTTCAGGATTTTCTACCAATAAGGAGTCGTTTGGCTTCGAACAGGTACAGACCCAGGCAAGTTCGTCTTACAACTCCTTGCAAGCGAGTTTGACCAAGCGAATGAGTCGCGGCCTGCAGTTCCTTGCGTCCTATACCTACGCTCGCTCAATTGACAACGGTTCAGGGGACAATAACGTCGGAGCAGAAAGCGAATTCCTCCCGCTGCCGGGAGATCAACAGAACCTGCACACTCAATTCGGACCCTCCGATTTCGACCGCACGCATCGGTTCGTTTTCAGCAGCGTGTATGACCTGCCGAAGTTTTATGACGGGGAGTCGCGCGTGGTACGCGCCGCGGCTAACGGCTGGCAGACTTCAGGAATACTCGTTTTGCAGACCGGCCTGCCCTACACGGTCATATGTTCGGATGGCGAGACCTATAACAATCGCGCGGACCTGACCGGTGCGCCAATCATCACTTCGTCCGGCTCCACCGTCAACCGTTTGAACGACTATTTCAATCCCGCGGCGTTTTCGTGCGGCGCTAACGCCCCTCCGTTCGGAGATTCACCCCGAAACTTCCTCCGTGGCCCCGGGCAGAAGAACGTGGATTTCAGCGTTGTGAAATTCTTCCGGGTTACGGAGAGATCCAAACTCGAGTTCCGCAGCGAGTTTTTCAATATCTTCAATTTTGTCAACTTTGCTCAACCCAACAACAACGGATTCGTTCCCGCAACATTCGGGAGGATCACGGGGACTGTAGCCGGGCCGCGTATCATCCAGTTCGCGCTAAAGTACAATTTCTAGAGCGCAACACACGGTGGCGGCAAAGAGAAGATGCGTCTCCAGGGAAAAGTTGCTCTCATCACCGGCGGCCAGAGCGGATTGGGACGCGAAGCTGCTTTGCTTTTTGCGCGCGAGGGAGCGCGCGTTGCAGTCTGCGATCTAGCCGCCGATGGCACTGAGCTTATTGCGGCGATCAACGAGCAGAAGGGCGAATGTTTCTATTTTCCCGCGAATGTCTCCGATTTTGCTCGAGTGGAAAACATGGTCGCCGCCGTGCTGAAACACTACGGCGCGATCGATATTCTTATTAACAATGCGGGCATCACTCGTGACGCCACTTTGCTGAAGATGACTCTGGAGCAGTGGAATCAAGTGATCGGCGTCAATCTTTCAGGAGTATTTCACTGCACCAAGGCCGTGGCTCCGCACATGCTAGAAAGAGGCAAAGGAAAGATTATCAACACCTCCTCGATTGTTGGAATTGCGGGAAATTTCGGTCAAACCAACTATTCCGCGGCAAAAGCGGGTGTGATCGGAATGACAAAGACCTGGGCGCGCGAGCTGGGCCCTAAGGGCATCACCGTAAATGCGGTCGCCCCCGGTTTTATCGCCACCGAAATGGTGAAAAAAATGCCCGAGAAAGTCTCACAGGCCATAAGCGAACGAACTCCGTTGCGGCGTCTTGGTCGGCCTCGGGATGTCGCTAACGCGTATCTGTTTCTGGCCTCGGAAGAAGCTGATTTTATCAATGGCGCCGTACTAAGCGTGGATGGCGGACTGACACTTTAGATCGTCGGCAAAGACCACCACTAACCATGCCTCGATACGCCACAATCGTTGGGACCGGAAGTTATCTTCCCGAGATCGAGATTAGCAACAACCGGCTGCGCGAAACGCTCGCGCACGTTCCCGACTACGTGGACAAAATGGAGGCCGCGACCGGAATCTTGAAGCGCTGGCATGCTCCGGACGATTGGGCCACCTCGGACTTGGCCCGGCGCGCGGCGAGCCAGGCCTTGGAACGCGCACATCGAAAACCGGAGGATTTGGACCTCATTATTCTCGGCACTGACTCTCCTGATTTCATCACTCCGGCAACGTCGGTTGTGCTGCAGGAAAAGCTGGGGGCAAAAAATGCAGGGACGTTCGACGTGGCTTGTGCCTGCGCATCCTTTCCCACCGGGCTTGCCGCAGCAGCGGGTTTGATTGCGACAAACCCGTCCTTGAAAACGGTGCTGGTGGTAGGCGCTTACATGATGCATCGGCTGGCAGATCCGAAAGATCCCTCCATTTTTTTCTACGGCGACGGCGCCGGAGCCGCCGTGCTTGAGGCCTCGGACCACCCTGGATTCATCTCCTCGGCTATGCATGCCGACGGGTCTTACAATCGCTACTGGGGCATTTTTGCGGGAGGGACCGCGGAGCCCGCGAGCGAAACCTCGGTACGCGAAGGCCGCACTACCGTGCAGATGGTGAAGCGCTATCCTCCGGAGATTAATGAAGAGGGATGGCCGCGCATCGTGCAGCGCTTGGTCCAGGATGGTGGATTTAGAATAGAAGACGTGGACCTTTTTATCTTCACGCAGGTCCGGAAGCCTACCATCGAAAAAGTAATGGCGGGTCTGGGCGCACCGCTCGAAAAAGCACACACTATTATGGAGGAACAAGGCTATACGGGCTCGGCTTGCGTAGGCATGGCGCTGCATGACGCGATCATCAATGGCAAACTTCCCGCCGGCGGACTCGTGGTCATGGTTGGTTCGGGCGTCGGCTATAATCAAGCAGGCGTGGCTTTCCGTATGCCTTAACCGGAAGCGCTGGCGGCCGTGGAGGCGCCATTTGTTTTAGTTGAGTTAGCTGCCCTTCGCGAGGTGTAAATGATCCACGCGGATGTGATCGGCGAACGCGCCCGCCTGAGCCCCGATAAAACGGCGCTCATCTATGTTCCCACTAACGAGCATTTTACTTATCGCGAGTTAGATGACCGCGCCACTCGGTGCGCGCGGTTCTGGCTGGAGCGCCTGAGCTTATCAAAAGGTGATCGCGTAGGGATTCTGGCCAAGAACAGTGTGGAATTTCTCGATGGATTTTTGGCTGCGGGGAAAACCGGCATCGTCCTGGTCCCGTTAAATACGCGTCTGACCTCGACGGAATTGCGAACCATTGTCGAAGACAGCGGACTCAGAGCGCTTCATTACGGAGGCGAGTTCATTGATACGGTAAAGGCGCTGAAAACCAACGGCAACGTTGAAAGCTGGGTCGCGTTCGATAAGCGTGCCGGCGAATCGGACTTCGAGTACGCCAGGACGATGAGAGAAATTTCTCCGGCAGGTTGGGCTTCGCATCCTTGCGACCCTGAAGACCTGTATTGCCTTCTCTATACCAGCGGAACGACAGGAGTTCCCAAAGGGGTGATGCTCCCGCATCGCATGATTGCCTGGAACGGTTATAACACCGCAATCTGCTGGCAATTGGGCGAAGACGACGTCAGCCCCGTTTTTACACCCTTGTACCACGCAGGGGGCTTGTCCGCGTTTCTGATTCCCATCTTCACGGCCGGCGGCACGATCATCCTTCACCGGGACTTCGATGCGGGAGAGGTGTGGCGCGCGATCGAGCACCACAAGTGCACGGTAGTACTCGGTGTTCCGACGATTTACACGATGCTTTGGGGCGCGCCTGAACGAGAGCATGCTGACTTGAGTCACGTACGCTGGTTCATCAGCGGCGGTGCACCGCTGCCGACTGCTCTGATCGACGATTACGCCAAACTTGGTGTGGTCCTGAAGCAGGGGTATGGGCTCACAGAAGTGGGTGTCAATTGTTTTTCCATGTCATGCGAAGAAGCTCTGCGAAAACCAGGGTCAATCGGAAAGCCGCTCATGTTTACCGAAGCAATGCTTGGCGACGCGCATCCAGACGAATCCGTTGGCGCTGATGCCGGGGAACTGTGGTTGCGAGGCCCCCATGTATCCAAAGGATACTGGAATAAACCGGAAGCGACGGCTCTGGCCATTGACTCCAAAGGGTGGTTCCATACGGGCGACATTGCCCGTCGGGATAGCGAAGGGTTTTACTACATCGTTGGAAGACTCAAGGATATGTTTATTAGCGGCGGCCTGAATGTGTATCCGGCTGAGGTGGAAAGCGAACTCCTGAAACACGAGGCTATACGGGACGTCGCGGTAATCGGCGCGCCGGATGCTACCTGGGGGGAAGTTGGGGTCGCCTTCGTTGTCGCAAGCCACACGGAACAACTATCGCCGGAATCTCTCAAGAGCTTTCTCGCTTCAAGGATTGCAAAGTTCAAAATCCCCCGCGAGATTTTGTTTGTCGATACTCTTCCAAGAACGCCTTACGGCAAAGTTATGAAGGCTGAGTTGCAGCGAATGTTGCATCTCGAGTCCGAGAAGAATAAAAAAACTTAGTGCCAGAGTTGTCCGCACCAAGATTCCATCTCTTCGATCACAGTCCGCAGTCGAAAAACACTGTTTCGCCAGGCCCCTGCAAGATCACGTTCCATTCAAGAGCGGCGCTCTCACCCGCTACCTTCTTCGCGATGAGCGTTTTCCTTCGCGCCGATTCGACAAGCCCAAGCACAAAATCGCGCGAGTTGGCGGGTTCGTCGGGGAAATAGATCCGCGTGACCAGGCGCTTTTCGAGCCCCCGCGCGAAAACTGACACCGCAATATGCGGAGCCTGTGTCTTCCCGCCCGGGCCCGGCACCGGCCCCGGCTTGATTGTGGTGAATCGGAATCCTCCGTTGTCATCCGTCATGATCCGCCCGAAGCCCATGAAACCGCGCTCGAGCGACTTGATCTGATCGTCCTCGGGATGCGCATACCTTCCTTGTGCGTTGGCCTGCCAGGTCTCAATTAGGCCATCCGGCACCGGTTCCCCGTCACCATCTAGCATGCGTCCTGCGATTGTCACTCGTTCTCCAATGGCTCCGGCGCCTACGAGGTCATCTCGTTTTAGCCTGGAAAGACCGATAGAGAAGAACGGACCAACTGTTTGGGATGTTGTCGCCCGCAAAATCATCCTATGTCTCCATCGGGGTGGCTTCGCGCCCGCTCAGAACAATATCGAATCGATAGCCAAGTGCCTCAGAAGGGATCGTACTCTCCCAGTCAAAAAGTGAGATCAGCCGATCACGCGCCTTTTCATCGGCGGTGCAATTGAAGATGGGATCGAACGGAATGAGCGGATCCCCGGGGAAATACATTTGGGTTACCAGGCGTGTCGCGAAGGCGGGACCAAAGAGCGAGAAATGAATGTGTGCTGGCCGCCAGGCATTGTGGTGGTTACCCCAGGGATATTCGCCCGGACGGATTGTCACGAACCTATATCGGCCCTCGGAGTCGGTAAGTGCATGGCCGCAACCCGTGAAATTAGGGTCCACTGGAGCGTTGTGTTGGTCGCGACTATGCAAATAGCGGCCTGCCGCGTTCGCCTGCCAGATTTCAACGAGCGTACTCGGCACCGGTCGTCCGTCTTCGTCCAGCACCCTGCCGCTCACTACTATGCGCTCCCCAAGCGGCGCGCCGGAATGTTGCCGCGTAAGATCGCTAGCTTTCACATCCACGGATTCCTTCCCGAACACTGGGCCAGTGGCCTCCGAGAGGGTATGCGGAAGATAGATTAACGGTTTTGCAGGGGCGCGCTTCATGGACGAAACGTACGATGGAAGTAAATAGTTCGGCTGCGTCCCCGGATAGGGGCGCCGATATCCGGCAAGTTTTGTCATAGCAAGTTCCTCTCCCCCTCGCGGGTCGAATCACCGCCGTGACCGTGTCCGCTACGTTTACATTTACTTGCGCGGATAGTCCACCCTTACCGAAACAATCTCGAACGGATGAACCGGCACCGTCACTTGATCGCCGCTCACGGAAATCGCCGTTCCTTCAGGTTGCTCCATCAAATTCGTCAAGATGGCAGAAGTCGCACCGGGGGGCACTTCGATTTGCACCTCGCCCGTCGTTCCGGCCCACTCGTAGAAGCGGAAGATTAATCCGTCATTGTCCTCCGCCTTCTTTATCGCGGTCAGGACCACGTTCGGATTGCTCACGGTGACGAACGATTGTTCCGGTGCCAGTTTCCCGTCGTGCGGCTCGAGTCGCATCGATTGCAATTCGTAGTTGAAGTCGTATCCGTGCCGCACCGTCAAGGCCTGCTTCCAGTCGCCGCCGTGCGGATAAAGCGAATAACGGAAGTGATGATGTCCGCGATCGGCGTTCGCGTCCGGCCAAGTGGGTGAGCGCAACAACGAAATCCGCAGCACGTTGCCTTTTGCGTCGTAACCGTATTTCGATTCGTTGATCAGGCTGAATCCATGTTGCGCGTCGCCCAGATCCGCCCAGCGCATGGCCGGAACCTCGAATTTAGCCTGCTCGATCTTGTTGTCGCGGGTGGCAGGCCGTGCGATCGTTCCGTACGGAATTTCGAACGTAGCCTCGCCGCTAGAGGCTGCCAGCGGGAACGCGGCCTTCAGAAGGATGTGCGTCTCGTGCCAGTCGATATCGTTCACCACGTCCACGCGGTCGAGGCCTGCATACACCACGATGTCCTGCACGAATTTCGAGCTCTGCCACGTGCGCGTCACCCGTATGGACGCGCGCAGCGGCCCCTTATCCACCAGCTCGACCGAGTCCGCCTGGTCGATTCGGGTGAACACTTTGTCGAAGTCCGCGTCGATGTTCCACGCGTCGTAATCCCTGGGCGTGTCCTTGAATCCGATGAGTTCGTTGCCGCAGGCGCCTGACGCAATTGATTCGAACGCGGCCTTTTTGTCGTAGAGGCTGGTGATGCAGCCATTTTGCGCATCGACTGTCAGGCGCAGGTATTCGTTTTCGAGCGTCAGTCCGCTGGCTTTCAAATCGCTCGGCGCCTCGCGCTTTTCGGGGATCACGTGCACGATCTCGTATCCCATCGAGGGCACGTCCTTCGCCTCTACCAGCAACGCGTAGCTGCGTGTCGCGGCGTCGCTCGAAAGGATCTGCATTGGCAACGCGCGCCCCTCTGCGTCCAGCACGGCGATGCTTCCGGCCTTGGGAGCATCCGGCATTTGCACCTGGAGTTCGACAAGATCGGTGCGCTCCCACCCGAGCGGGTTCCAAATCATCACCGGAATTCCCGGGGCGGCCTTGGTGTTGATCTCGCTCGCGATCCTGTGAAATGCTTGAATGCTCGCATCACTCGATATCCAGCGCACGTCATCATAATCGCGCTGCGCGTCCTGATAGATGATGCCGATCCCCGATCCTGCCGCGAGATCGTGGAACTGATTGAAGAGCACCTTCTTCCATGCTTCCGTGAGCCGCTCGGTCGGATAAGCGCTGCCGGCCAGCCACGCCAGTGACGAAATCTTCTCTGCGTTCAACACCTGCTCTTCGGCTTCGCGCATGTTGCGCTTGTGGTTCGATTGCGTTGTGAATACTCCGCGGTGATATTCGAAGTACATCTCGTCATTCCACACCGGCAGGCTGATTTTCCCCGCGGGCGGATCCTGCAGCTTGGTGCTTCCGGCTGCGAGCGTCTTGTAATTCCAAACCGGCGAGTGCTGCGTATCTAGTTTCTGTTCGATGTCCGAGAAGAATCCCTGGGCCACGCCCCAGGTCACCGGCGGATACACCATTCCCGGATCGGTCCAATGCACTCCGGTGTCGAGCATGGCGCGCGTGGGACCGCCTCCATGATCGCCCACGCCGAAAAGGTGCATCATTTCCGTTACGCCCGGGTTCTGTTCACGCGCTTGCGCCACGTCCCCGGCGATTCGCACCGGATCGATTTCGTTCGCGTAATCGTGTGGAAAATAAGTGAGGACGCGGCTTCCATCCGGCGACTGCCACCAAAAGATTTTCATCGGCAGTTGCGTAGTATCGTTCCAAGCCATCTTCTGCGTCACGAAATAGTCCACGCCGGATTTTTTGTAAATCTGCGGCAATTGCCAGTTGTACCCGAAAGAGTCTGGATTCCAGCCGATGCGCACATCGACACCGAACTTGTCCTTGAAATACCGCTTGCCCACTAGTAGTTGCCGCACAAGCGATTCGCCATCCGGCATATTCAAATCCGGTTCGACCCACATTCCCCCGACCATCTCCCAGCGGCCCTGTCTCACGCGGTCCTGAATCTCCTTCAATTCATCAGGATACTTGTCGGCGATCCAGGCGCTGTACGCCGCAGCGGATTGCGTGTAGGTGTACATTGGATATTCGTCCATCAACTGCAACGCCGTGCCGAACGTATGTCGCACCACGTCCACGGTCTCAGTCCAGGGCCATAGCCAAGCCGCATCGATGTGGGAATTCCCCGTCAGGCGAACTTCCGTCCCCTGCAAGAGCGGCCTCATTTTTTCAAGCGCGCTCTGAGCGTTTTTTAGCGACGCGTCGAAGGCCGTCTGATCCGCCTGCTTCAGTGCATTCAGGTCCACCGCTTCCGCCGCGGCGTCAAGTTCTTCTTCCACCGCGGGAGAATGCATCCACTGCCCGCGCGTGAGCGAGGCGACCGATTCGAATTCCTGTAGCAGGTCTGAAGGGTTCGGCCTCGCCGCCGAAAAATCGATCTTCAGATTCGCTCGCTCGAAATGCTTCTGGTCCACCGTGTGCAGCAGCTTCACGGCGACAAGCGTTTTGTCGCCGGGCTTGGCGTCGTCAAACAAAACGATTGGCTCCAGGTCGTCGCCCATCGCCACGCGCCGCCCGTTGAAATAAATGATCTGCGGCATCGGGCCGTTGGCATAAGCCTCGAACTGAAACCAAATCTTCGTTCCGGTCAGGTTGTAGCCGTTCAGGTTCTCGGGCACTTCTATTATGCGGCGGTACCAAACGGCATCGTTCGGTGCCTGCGTGTTCGCGTGGACCATTTGCCAGCTGGAATCGTCCAGGCTCACTCCCTCTCCGTGCGGCACGTCGCCCGCGTGGAATCGCCATTCTCCCGAAGGGAGATTCGTCAGACGGAGGATAGCGCCCACCGCCCCCTCCAGCGGCGGCGCCTTCCCCAGTCTGCGTTTGAAAACTGCCGGCATCCTTCCACCGTTGCGCGTGAATGCGCCGTCCAACGTGCTCCCGTCCGCGGATATCTTCCCTTCGAACGTAAACGGCCCGAACGCGAATTTCACTCCGGAATTGTCGGACGAGATGGAATTAAGCGTATTGTCATAATCGAATTCGTCCGGGAGATCGGCTGTTCCTTCGAGCGTGCCACTCGGAGATGAAATGTGCAGAACGACGCGCCGCTCCCTTCTCGGCTCTTGCATCGAGCCTTGCCAATCGCCATTGATCGCCTGCGCGTGAGCCGGCACAGGCAGTGCGAGCCTTGCGGCGAAACATACGAACGCCAAAGCCGTCCTCATCTACCCTCCCTCCAACTGCGACAATGGGTGCGCTTCCCCAAAATGCATCCGTAGCGTGCTTTTCAGTGCCGTAGCTCCGCCCTCAAAATCAAGTCCGGCACAAAGCAGCGGCACCCGCGATCCCTGCCTCTGAACCGTATTTTGCCAGCACTATCGGGATTTCCCCGGCGCGTTGGTTTATAGACCACTTCGGCAGTTGCTCGCGAATGCGCCCGAAGAACGCGCTCATCGGGTCAGACACGCCACCCCCGAAAATTATTATTTCCGGCTCGAGCAGGTCGACAATGTTTCCAATCCAAATGGTCAGCAGATCCGCGGTAGCCTGAAGCACCTCTGTTGCGAGCGGATCGCCTTGCCGGAATGCCTGCGCCACAGTTTCCGCATGTACTTTTTCCAAATCTCCTCCGGCGAGCTCGAGCATCTTCACTCCCGCCTGAGGGGATTCAGCGATGCGGGCCCGTGCGCGCCTGGCAATGGCTGGGCCGGCTGCCAGAACTTCGATGCAGCCGAATTTTCCGCAGGAGCATTGTGGACCGTGATGATCGATAGTGACGTGGCCACCCTCGGCCGCGCTTCCCGTTCGGCCGTGATAGATGTGCCGATTGAAGACGATGCCGGTGCCGATACCTGTCCCCAGCGTGGCATAAAACACATCGCGATAGCCTCTGCCCGCCCCCCACATTGCTTCCGCGAGCCCTGCCGCGTTGCCATCATTATCCACACGGGCCCGAAAGCCGAAGGCCCTTTGAACTTCGGCGGCAAGCGGAAAATTTCGCCAGCACGGAAGGTTGGGCGGATTGATCACCACTCCCGTGCGTGGATCGAGCGGACCCGGTGAGCAGATCCCGATACCCGCGAGCGACGAGCGTGCATCGGGCCGGCCCTCGAAAATTGCATTGATGGCATCGGCAACGCTACTGAATCCCGCTTCCGCGGTTCCGGTCGCGATCATGGGGACTCGCACCTGAAAAAGAATCGTGCCGCCCGCATCTACCAGGCCGGCGGCAACCTTGGTGCCACCGATGTCAATCCCTAAGGTCGTTTGTTCCACTTTTGCCTTTTCACGAACCTTGAGTTCTCATTCGCACTGGCGCTGCCAAAAATTGACACTCCCGAAACATAGGCGATATGTGGGTGAAGACCACGGAGGTGAAGAACCGGCGAGCAGCAAATCCAACTGCGGACATGTCTCTGGATCCATAATCAGCGAGTAGCAGGCGCGCGAGAGGCAGGAACACATAGACGCGCAAAATCCTCATTGAAGGCAGAGGGTGACTCCTCACCGCGCCTCATTTTGCACCAGCCCGATTTTGCATCGCTGCATTGGATTCATCGGTCATTATACTCAACGGAATCAAAACAGATCTTCTATTTCTGCCGGTATCGTTTGTATGGATTGCGCTGGAGCTTGCCTTTCAGGCGAATCCGCGGTTATCTTCTTGTTCACGGCGGAGGCGCTGTCGCAAAGCCACTCAATCGCGGTTGCGCCCCGTAAGACCCCGGTGGCCGCTCAAGGGAGCGGCGAAGGTGCGCATGAACGGAATTGCTAATATGGAACTCAGCTGGAACCGCGTGTGAACACATAATGCTCCTAGCTTCCGCCGCCGCTGCTACGCACCGGACACTCTCCCCGCTCGACTTGGCGATCATCGCCGTTTATTTCGTACTGGTCTTCGCCATTGCATTTTATTTCGCACGGCGAAAGCGCACCTCGGAAGACTATTTTCTGGCGAGCCGGGACGTCGGATGGTTTGCGATCGGCGCTTCGCTTTTCGTCTCCAATATCTCGACTGAGCATTTCATCGGTCTAGCCGGGTCGGGTGCGACTTCAGGCCTGCCGGTCGGCCATTTTGAATGGATGGCCTGCATCATGGTGCTGATCTTGGGATGGGTTTTCGTTCCGTTCTATAAGCGCTCGAATGTTTTCACCATGCCGGAATTCCTGGAGCGGCGCTTCAATCGCGATTGCGCCGTCTATCTGGCGGCGATTTCAATCCTGGCGTACATCTTCACGAAAATTTCTGTTCACCTGTACGCGGCGGCGATTGTGCTCGAACGCGTGGTCGGCTGGAGCCCGCTAACGGCCGCGTTCATTCTCGTGATCGCCACAGGCATCTACACGATCGCCGGCGGGCTGGCTGCCGTCATCTACACGGATCTGGTGCAGACCCTGATTCTCATTTTCGGAGCCGTGATTCTAACCGTCATTGGACTGGACAAAGCCGGGGGTTTTGCGGGCCTGCGCGCGGCCTTGCCGCCGTCCTATTTTCATATGTTTCGGCCCATGAGCGACCCCGAATTCCCGTGGACGGGAATTTTTTTCGGCGCGCCAATCCTGGGAATCTGGTATTGGTGCACGGACCAGGTGATCGTCCAGCGCGTGCTCTCAGCCAAGGACGAGGGTAACGCCAAGGCCGCGACTATTTTTGCAGGCTTCCTGAAGATTTTGCCGGTATTCATTCTGGTGCTTCCTGGCCTGATTGCCTACAAGCTGTATCCCGATTCTTTCTACACGGTGAATGGCCACGTTAGCAACGGAGACATCGCTTATCCGACGTTGATTGTGAATCTCCTGCCTGCCGGACTTGTGGGACTCATGATCGCCGCTCTGTTGGCCGCTCTGATGGGCGCCATGAGCTCCGTGTTTAATTCTTCGTCCACGCTCGTGACGCTTGATTTTTACAAAAAGCTTCGTCCGCAAGCGAGCGAGTCTCAGCTCGTCACGATTGGACGCGTGGCCACTGGCGTGATGGTGGTTTTGGGGCTGCTGTGGGTTCCTTTTATTCACCTACTGAGCGCGCAACTCTACATCTATTTACAGAGCGTGCAGGCCTACATCAGTCCGCCCATTACCGCCTGTTTCCTTTTCGGAATTTTGTGGCCGCGCATGAACGGGAAAGGCGCGATCAGTTCGCTGCTCGTGGGATTTGTGCTGGGGGCCGTGCGCTTCGTGCTCGAAGTGCTGGATAAGACGCGGCATTTCGATTCGAGCCTTATCCGCGGAATCGTAGACATCAATTTCCTGCATTACGCGATCGTCATGTTCGTAATTTGCTCGGCGGTCTTGATTGCCGTTAGTTATACCGGCCCGGCGCCTTCGCGCGAAAAACTTGCCGGGCTGACGTTTGCCACTGTCGTGGAAAAACTGGATACGGAAGAAGTCACTGGGCCAAAACTTGCTGCGGAAACGGTGTTCGAGCATCGCATGAACGTCGCCTTCAGTTTGCTGTTGCTGGTGACGGTCATCGGACTTTGGATTCACTTCCGCTAACAAGGGCGTGTTCGCGATGAGCTCCATTAAAACAATAAAACCGAAACTCGATCGGCGGGGCGCCATGGCTCTTCTGGCGCCGCCGGGCTTGGGCGGGTTTCTCGGTCGGGCTGTGCGAGGCCCCCTGCGCTTGGTTGCTGATGTTTATGTTCCGTACAGGCTTTTCCGCGTCGAGGTGATCAACGGCTCACGGCGCGAGAGCTTCCTGTTGGCAGTCGACACCGTTTCGGGCCAGCTCGACCCTTATCGTTTTCCGTCAGAACCGGAATCCAGCGACTTCGTCGAGGTCGAGACGCGCAACCATCCCGAGCCATTACTCAGCGACCATCTCGCCGGGGAAATCGCCAGAGACAAGGCTCGGCGCCTTATCTTCAGTTCGGGATTCTTCCGCATCCGCAATTTCTCGATTTGCCCCAAAGCTCAAGGTGTTTTGTTCCACGTGCCTTACTGGATCGGATTCTACGGCGCCGGCGATCGCGCGAATCTTTCCGTGGTGGATGCGGTACGAAGGCGCGTGGAAGGTTCCAAGGCTCGCCAGTTTTTCCGCGACTGGCTCGCTTCGGAAAGAGACATCCTGAGCGCGCACGATGTGCGCCAATCGATCGCACACGCCTTCCCGACCGAAAGGTGAGGAAATGGGTCCGCGAACCTTCGGAATTCTGGCTCTGGTCTTGCTGATCATCGTGTTTCCGGCAAGGCTGCGAGGCCAGTCCGCTCCTGGCGCTCCAGGCGCCATCCCCACTTGGACGCCAGCAAGCAAAGAGGCTGTGGGCACCGCAACGTCCACTGATTCTCGCGTCTGGTTCACCCTGCAGGGCGGCGTTTTGACCGAAGTTTATTACCCGCGCCTCGATACTGCGAATGTGCGGACACTGGAGTTCGCCGTAAGCGACGGCAAGAAAGTGTGGATCGAGTCAAGGGATATGGAGCATTCGATCGACTGGATCAACGAAAACGCGCTAGCGTTCCGCCAGACCAACAGCGATCCCGACGGCCATTTCAAGATCGAGAAAACCTATGCCACCGACCCGCAGCGCGATACTTTGCTTATCGACGTCCATTTTTCCGGCTCCGCGGATTTGTCTCTTTATGTCCTCTACAACCCCGCATTAAAGAATTCTGGTTATGGCGACACCGGCTACTCCCAGGGAGACGCGCTCCTTGCGGAAAAGGATGGAGTCGCTTCGGCGCTGGTCAGCAGCCCCGGCTTTGCCCAGATGGCGACGGGATTTGCAGGCGCGAGCGACGGTTATACCGACTTGTTGCTCCATCGCCGCCTCGATTGGGCGTACGCGCGCGCAGACAATGGCAACATTATTGAGACTGGCAAAATGGCGGCCGCGGACCATTTCCTTCTGGCGCTGGGCTTCGGTTCTTCCGCCACGGCCGCGCTGAATTCCGCGCGGCTAAGTCTTCAGCGCGGATATGCCGCCGTCAGCGCTGATTACGTTCAGGGATGGAGCGAGTATGCTCGCGGTTTGCGTAGCGTGGACCCGCATTTCGAACGGCAGTTCCGCCTCGCCGCGATGGTTTTGAAGGCCCACGAAGATAAGACCTATCGTGGCGCGACCATCGCTTCCATGAGCATCCCCTGGGGATTCGCGGTGAAATCCGATGCGGCAAATGTCGGCGGGTATCACCTCGTCTGGGCCCGCGATCTCTATGAGGTAGCTACAGGCCTGCTCGCTGCAGGCGATCGAGCTGCCGCTGAACGTGCGCTCAACTATTTGTTCACCGTCCAACAAAAGTCCGACGGCAGCTTCCCGCAAAATAGCTGGCTCAACGGCACACCCTATGGGACCGCGCTGCAAATGGACGAAGTGTCCTACCCCATGATTCTTGCCTCGCAACTTGGCAAGACGGATTCGGATACCTGGAGCAATCACATTCGCCCGGAAGCTGAGTTTGTCGTGGCTAAGGGACCGATGACCCAGCAGGAGCGCTGGGAAGAAACTCCCGGATATTCTCCATCGACTCTGGCCGCGGAGATTGCCGGATTGGTTTGTGCCGCAGACATCGCGCAAAAAAACGGCGCGCCGGACGATGCCGCACGCTACCTCAAAACAGCGGATGACTGGGCCGCCAACATCGAGAATTGGCTCGTGACGCGAACGGGTCACCTCGGCGGTCCGCTTGCGTCCCAAGGCTACTACCTGCGCATCGGCCAGAACACAAACCCGAACGACGGATCCAAGCTCGATCTCCGGAATGGAGCTGGCGTTTGGGACGCAAGCGACGTCGTGGATGCGGGCTTCCTGGAGTTCGTCCGGTTGGGCATTCGCGCGGCGGACGATCCAGCTATCGATCGGTCCGTGCAGGTGATCGACGAGACGATCCGCGTGGAAACGCCGAACGGGCCGGGCTTCCGCCGCTACAATCACGACGGCTATGGCGAATCATTTTTCGGCGGTCCCTGGCTGGGCGAAGGCATCGGGCGCCTGTGGCCCCTCATCACCGGAGAACGCGGAGAGTATGAGGTTGCAAGAGGCCACGACGCAAAATTCTATTTGGAAGCGATGCTCCGTTTCGCCAATGCCGGCGGGATGATTCCCGAGCAAGTGTGGGATCGATCGGAACCCACGCAATCAGACTTTGTTTTTGGCCAGGGTACGGGCAGCGCTACGCCGTTGGCTTGGAGCATGGCGCAATTCATCCGCCTGGCAGTCTGCATCGAAGAAAAACGCGTTGTCGACCAGCCCAGTGTCGTCGCGCAACATTTTCTGAAGAAACATCGCTGAAGCGGCCGCCACCTGGGGTCCGCTTCAATCTAGAGCGATACTGGCAGGCAGAGATCAGGCGACGCGATATTCGAATGTTGTTCTTCTCGATCCTGTGATTTCGAAAACGTCCGCGATGCTGTAGAAATTCTCTTTTTCGCAAACCCGGCAGCGCAGATTAAGCATACCCGTACCGGCGTTCTGCGTGCCTTCCTGACCCTGGAACACAGCAGCCTTGTGCGCAACCTGCGCTGAAACGCGAATCGGCTGCCCGCAGAATTGGCATCGCACGCCATGATATTTCGGAATGCTCGTCATCGAGTTCATTTAAAACCTCAATTAGGAACTGGGAGAGGATTGGTCGGAAAGGCAGATTATACCGTTTTTTCGATGAAATCGCAGCTCCAAGCCTCTCCGCCCCCCGCACCGCAACGGTCGCATCCAAGGGTCAAAATCATAGGCGTGCGCCAAAAGAAAAGAGAGCCTGCTCGTAGCTGAGCAGGCTCTCTGGTTCGTCGCTGCCCGCGCTTCGTGGCTACCGCGAGCCGTGAGAACGCTTAATCCCCTCCACCTCCGGCTTTCCCGGTGCCGTTCAGTGTGGATGTCAGAGTCAACACTGTTCCGGAGGCGTCACTCACCAGCACCTGGAACATCGCAGTTTCCGGCCCATCGATGGAGGGAGTAAAGGTGACGTCGAACGTGCAATTGGACGGTTCCGGTGCCAGCGTACCGGAGCAAGTGCCGCTTGTATTCGTGATGTTGAAATCGCTCGCGTATGGGCCGGTGGTGGAGGCAGCAAGGCCCAAGGAAATGTGAGTGTGGCTGATAATCGTGATGACCTTGGTCACGCCGCTCGTAGTACCGACGACGGTGGCCGGGAACGTGGCTGTCGCCGGGGATATTGCGGCGGCACCCGTACCTTTGCCGGTGCCAAGGAGAGATGCGGTCATCGGCTCGGTCCCGAAGTTGTCGCTCACCGTGAAAGTGGCGCTCTCCGCCCCGTTCACAATAGGTGTGAACACAATGTGATACTTGCAGAATTTTCCCGGGGCCAAGGTGCCGGTGCACGTGGTGCCGGTAGATTCGACCGTGAAGTCGCTCCCGTTCGGGCCGGAGAACGAGTAGGCAATGCTCGAAAGCGTCTGGCCCGTAGCGTTTGTCACGGTGAGCAATTCTGCCTGGCTAATCCCGACGATTTTAGTCCCGAAGTTAAGCGGGCTGGGCGAAAGCGTGGTGGCCGTGCCGGTGCCGTTCAGGGCTATCGACGCCGGGCTGAAGTAGTCGGAACTCGCAACGCTGAGCGTTCCGGTTCGAGCACCCGAAGCCGTAGGCTTGAATTCCACGAGGATAGTGCAAGAGGCATGGGCGGCGAGCGTGTGCGCAGGCGTCGGGCAATCGTTGCTAGAGACGAGGAAATCGCCCGTCACACTTGGGGTGATTCCCGTGATGGTGTTCGAGCCGATGTTGGTAAGAGTGACCTGCGAGGGAGAGCTCGTTGACCCCACCGCTTGCGACCCGAAGTTGAGCGGACTCGGAGACAGAGTTACTTGCGAAGCGCCCGTGCCCGACAGGTTGACCACGATGGTGGTGCCGAGGAAGCTATTGTCGGTAATCGTGATTTTGCCTGCAGCCGGTCCACTCTGAGTCGGTGCGAAGTTGACGTTGATGGTGCAGCTTGTGCCGCTTGCCAGAACACCCGTGGGGCAGCCGGACTCAGTGAACACCGCAGAATTAGAGGCGATGCTTGAAATGTTCAGATCGTATCCAGTCGCAGTGAGTACGACGGGCTGCGACGCGCTGGTCGTTCCAGGTGTCTGGGTCGCGAAAGTGAGGCTGCTGGTCGAGGATCCCAACTCCGAGACCGCTGTGATTTTGTCGACTTGGTAGTTACCAACGTCAGCGAGGTAAATATTCCCCGAACCATCCACAGCGACGGCGTAGGGGTTATTCAGATCAGAACTCGTTGCAAGGCCCGGCGTAGAGGCACCGATCATTCCATCGCCGGCCACCGTCTGAATGACTCCGGCAGTGTCCACCCAACGGACGCGCTGATTAAGAGTATCTGCGATCGTTAAATCGCCGGCTCCGTCTACGGCCACACCGATCGGGTCATCCAAAGATGTGGATGTTGCGGCCACGCCATCCAATCCGTACCCAGCAGTCCCGTCGCCAGCCACCGTTGTTACATTGCCGAGGATATCGAGCTTCCGGATGCGGTTATTTCCTGGGTCTGCGATGTAGAGGTTGCCGGCGCTATCTAAGGATATCTCCAGGGGATCGCTGAACTCCGCAGTCAACGGCGTGCCTGTGGACTCATCCATAAAGCCCGCCGTGCTACCGGCCGCGGTGTTAATGTTCCCGCCGCTCACTTCGCGGATGACGCTATTTCCATAATCGGCGATGAAAACGTCGCCGCTGCCGTTGACCGCAACTCCGGCAGGTTCGTTCAGTGTAGCGCTGGTTGCCGGCCCGTTGTCGCCAGTGTAAGAGCACGTCCCGGGGGTCCCTGCGATCGTGTTGATGGTTCCGCTGGCCAATGGGGCCGTCACCTCGCGGACGATGCAGTTGCCAGCGTCAGCAATAAACAAGTCGCCGGACGAATCGAAGGCCAATCCGTAGGGAGCGGCGAGCTGGGCACTCGTGGCTGGCCCACCATCTCCGCCATAGCCGCACGAGCCCGGGGTGCCCACGACAACGGTAAGTGTTCCGCCGCTCAATTCGTAAACGGCGCAATCAGTGACATCCGAGATATAAACGTTGCCGCTCGAATCCACGGCCACTCCCGTCGGTTGAGCTGTCGAAGTAGAGAAGGGGTTGCTCGTTCCCGCGCCCGCTACCTGGCTGAGTTGATCCTGGGACTGTGCACTAGCAAATCCGGCAGTCAAAAGCAGGATGGTAGTGCATACCACGATTCTGAGTTTGCGCATCACAGTTTCCTCTCTCTTGTGTCTTTCTCCGGAGCTGGGCTCCGGCTCGAACTTGCACGCCGCACGTCCGGCGGACCATCCTCGAAACTCTCTGTCTTGCGCAAGCAACGCCCAGGTCGTCATTGCAGCCCGCTCGCCTCCGAAAATCAAAGTCGAGCGCACTTCGTTACGGCATCCGGATCAATTCAATGGCCTGATGATTGTGCGTTCCCGTGGAGTCTTCGAAATCGATGAAGAAGCTCGGGCGCGCTCCGTTCTTCCATCCGGCGTATTCGCGCGCGGAGATGGTCAGGGTGGTTTCCAGCGCGGGGAGTGCCTCGCGTTCGTTCACGCGCAGGCTTACACCTTCGGCGGCAACCTGCTTGGCTCCGCTCGGCAGCGAGCTTTCGAAGGAAACCGTGGCGCCCTTCACATCCGCTGCGCTGTAATTGCGCAGGCGCAGAGCCAAGCGAACCTGCACGTTCTCGCCCTGATTCTTGACTTCGACGATCCTGTAAGTCCCTCCAAACTGGTGCGCCGCATTGGCCAGCACGGCGGTTCCGAAAGCCACGGAGGAAAGCAGCAGAGCGACCGCGAAAACAGAAAACCTCAAAATTCCGATTCGGCTAGGCATAACTATGAACTCCCTTTGGCCGCCCGTTAACCGCGCGGCGGCAATGATCGCGAATGGGTCGCGTTTGTTTTTGGCAAGAATTCTAGGACCTGGCAAACCTGCGTGCGTTCGCAACGCTGTTCGAGCGCACAAAGTGCTGGCGCACTGTGCGCAATGGTTGTTACAGGCAGGTTAAGGCTGCAGCAAAATCTCGTCAACGATGGTGGGGGCCATTACGGTGAGTACCTGAAAATGAAAACTCTAGCCGTCGCACGGAATCCGCTTACTCCGTGACCTAAGTTATAAATCCGCGACTAGAAAGCGAATTTCAGTCCGAACTGGATGGTGCGGGGACGGTGTGCATCCACCGGACGCAGGAAAGAATTTCCGGTGAGGCAGTTAATTCCGTTGGGATTGACCGGGTCAACATAGCCGGCCTGGTTCTCCGGCCCGCCGTAGCAGCTGATCGTGTTATGCGCGGTATTCCCGAGTTCAGGATCGAATACACGGAATTGCGTGTGATTGAAGATGTTGAATGCTTCCGCGCGGAATTCAAGCGTGGTGGATTCGCTGGTCTTGAAATGTTTCAGCAAAGCCATATCGAAGTTCACCCGGCTGGGATTGTTCATAATATTGCGGCTGGCGTCTCCGAAGGTAAGCCCCTGCGGAGCCACGAATGCGTCCGGATTCCCGAGCAGGGGCCCGAAGGTGAAGAGAGCCTGGTTGCCGCCCGCGGGCGGTGAGCCCTTCGGACTTGAAATAACATCCGGAAAAGAACCCGCGCCGCTTCCGTTCGCGACGCCGGCATTGTCCAGAACAGATACACCGTTGACGCCGCTGCCGCCATTGATCACGCTGAACGGGATGCCGGACTGGAACGTAGTGACGCCGGTGAGCTCCCAATCGTTCAGAAAATGGCGGGAGAACCAGGACTGGGCGAAAGCGGATTCGTCGATAGAATGGTCCGCTGCGATCTCTTCCGATGGTGGTGAGAAGGGGCCATCCGGATGAGTCCTTTGCCACGCGCCGAAATTCTTCAACTGCTGCGCCAAACGAGGGAGGCCGAAATCATACACGTAGCCGAAGTTCAGGAGATTTCGCTGATCGAAATTCGAGCTGGCGCGATTGGAGCGCAGATCGAAGGAGTTCACGAAAGTCGAATCGAAACGGTCCGAGCTGTCGTCGATCGAATGGCTGTAGGTGTATACGATATCCATGCTGAGCGGACCCTTGGTCCGGCGCAAGGTGGCTTGCAAAGAGTTGTAACTCGAGTTGGCCACGTTCTCCAGACCGAAAATTCGGCCGATGGTGGGGGCGAGTTCGCGCAGCGAATTGGGATCCGGGAATTGCGCGTTGGGAGTTCCGTAACATGCGGCGATTAAATTCACGAACCCGGGATCGCCGGTGGCTACCGTCGTAGTGCCGACGGTAAAGGCGGAGCCGTTAAAGGTGTTGCAGACAGCGGAAGTGATAGGAGCGCCTCGCAAGGGGGGAACTGGTTGAGGCCGGGGTGGCCCTACCACGGGGATGGGATTGAACGGATTTTCCGCGGCCGGCACGGGAGCGAGTTGGTTCAGTTGAAGCTGTGCGGTTAGGTGCGTTCCCTTGCTGCCAACATAGGCGAGGCTCGCCACGATATCAGGGGTAATTTCCTGTTGCACGCCCAAGCTCCACTGTTGCACGTAGGGCCAAACCGCTTTGGTGGGAATGGAAGTGACGTTCAGAGGATAGGCTCCGGTGGCACCGCAAGTGGCGCCAACCCCTCCAATGCAGCTAAAGCCATTGGGAAAGTTCTGCGTCATATCGAGAACGAGCGGGGCGCTGCCTTCGAGCGAACCGGTATTAGCCTCATCGCCGGTTCCGTGCTCGAAGAAGATTCCATATCCGGCACGAATGGAGGTCTTGCCGTTTCCGCGCGGATCCCAGGCGAAACCCAGACGCGGCGCGGGATTGAACAAGTGCCCGCTCATGCAGCCGTCGGGAATGCCGCCCTTTCCGCATCGAACGATGCCGTTAAGTATTCGTGGATCAAGATTGCTCGGATCGAGGGGAATCGGATTGGAAGTGGCGGCATCCACGAGCAGCCCGGTCGTAGGATCGACGACGGCCGTCGCCGCCAGAGTCGGACTGAACGCCTTGGCCTCCCAGTTATACGCGTTCAGATATTTTTCATGCCAAGTGCCGAAGAGACTCAGGCGCAAGCCGAGGTTCACCGTCAGCTTCGACGAGACATGCCAGTCGTCCTGGAAATACGGCTCGCCCACAGTGTAGCGATTGTAATAGCGGCCCTGCGCGCTATCCTGCTGATAGGAACGAATGCGGCCGTTCAAGAAATCCGCGAATGCATTGCCGGTGGTCTCGACGCTGCTCTGATTGGTGAAGGTCAGGATACCTTGCAAATCTCCCGTGGCCGCGCCGATGGCCGGATTGGTTTCGTTCTTCTGCGCCAGAATCATCTGAAAGCCGAAGAGAAGCGTGTGCTTTCCCAGGACCTTGGTGACGTCATCTCCGAAGCTGTAGGTCGGGTTGGTATGGTGGTAGGGGACGAAGGAAGAATCCACTCCGAAACCGTCGCCGCCGTAGGCTGCGTTTGTTCCGCCGATAACGATACCCGGGACTTTCCCGCCAAAGCCATTGTCGAATAGATAGCCCATGCAGCTGCCGGCCTGGCCCGCAGTGCACAGGAGATTCGCAGGCAGCTGCCAATTTCCGCCGGGGCCGTTGATGTTCGAGAGGCTGATGTGATCGGTCGTAAAACTAAATACCGCATCGTTCAAAAGCGTGGGAGAGATTACGTCGGTCACGCGACCCACCAGGCTGATGCCCGGGCCGAGGAAGTTGTTTTCGATGGTGGGAAAGCTGTTGGCGATGTAGCCCCACTGAGGAATCGCCGTCGTGGTGTTCCACTGATCGTGGATGTATCGAAACGTCCCATGCAGCCCGGAAGTGAAATTGTGATCGATGCGAAATAATTCTTCGCGCCAATAGGTCGGAGGCGAAACCGCCACGTCGTAGCAGGAGCCGATGCTCGAGTTGCAGCCCGAATTTGCGTTCGGCGGAGGTATGTTGCCGGTGCTAAGCAGAGTCTGGGCCGTGGGATCAATGGGAACCTGATTGCCGGGAAAGGTGAGAACCTGCGTGGTTTGGTCCGATCCGGCGAATTGCGGGCAATCCGGAAAAGCGGTGCGGGCAAAGAAAACTTCCGCGCCGGACGGAGCGAAAGGGCAAACGTCCCCGAAGTAACCGGTTCTTTCCTCGGCGGAAGGAACCGCCTGGTTGAAATCCTGGGGCGTGCGTTCGAGACGCGCTTCTTCGGAGAAGAAAAAGAACGTTTTATCTTTCTTGGTATTGTAATGCCCCGGGATGAAAAGGGGCCCGCCGAAGGTTCCTCCGAAATCGTTCCGGCGATACAGCGGAGCCTGCGTGGTCTGGTCGAAAAAGTTGCGCGCGTTGAAGAACTCGTTGCGGTTGAATTCGTAGAGGTTGCCGTGATACTGCTGCCCGCCGGTTTTGGTGGTGACGAAAACCGACCCGGAGGCGCTGCGTCCATATTGCGCGCCGTAATTCGAGGTCAGCACCTTTACTTCCTGAATGGCGTCCAGACTGGGATAGACGATGAGCGTGCTCTGGTTTCCATTGATGCCCGCGTTTAATACGTCGCCGCCATCCACATCGAAGGTGTTGTATTCCACGCGGCCGCCGTTAACGCTATATTTGACGCTGCCCTTCACTCCCACCAGCGCTTCGTCCTGCTGCGTCTGATTGCTTACGCCGGGAGCCAGCGTGATCAACTGCGTGAAATTCCGGCCGTTGAGTCCAATGGAGACAACTTCCTTCTGAGTGACGGTGCCGCTGATCTGAGAGTTCTCCGTCTCGACCTCCGCAGTCCGCTGGCCTTCCACGTTCACCGAAGTCGCCGCGCCGGCAACCTCCAGATTGGCATCCACGCGGCCATCCTGGCCCGC
>Ga0302324_100001887_pt1 | contig 49814 bp, 49 predicted proteins | sample Palsa_T0_1_FD_201949 | JGI IMG/M metagenome (GOLD analysis project Ga0302324, IMG submission 201949) | Peat permafrost microbial communities from Stordalen Mire near Abisko, Sweden - Palsa_T0_1 | ecosystem: Environmental > Terrestrial > Soil > Palsa > Peat permafrost | place: Sweden: Abisko...
GACAATTGGCTCGCCGAGCCTTTTCGCGAGCTTGATTGAGCGCGGGCAGCAACATCGCCGCCAAAATCCCGATGATCGCAATGACAACCAGCAACTCGATCAGAGTGAAGCCGCCAATTTTGCGTTGTAGTAAACGTCTCATGTTTTGGTAATGCCTCCGTACAGTTGATTACGCCGTGTCTTCCCTCCCCGCGCTCTCCGGGACCGGCCCGCTTCGCGGCGGGTATGCCATTAATTTGATTACGCTAAGAAATATCAGCTACCCCCCACACTGTCAACAGATAAACTTTATGGCTCCGACGCAGGAAAATCACGATTGCTTCCTGTTTGCCTTCAAGGCATTGCGCGGTCGCTTCACACCGGATCGAATTCGATCAATGGAACCTGTGATCTCTTCCTCGCGATTATAAAAATGGGGCGCAAGACGCAAACACCTTTGCCCATCGCGAAGGTGGCGAAGTGATGTGATGATCTTCGCGCCATCCAGCCGTTTGTACAATGCTGCCATGTCCCGAGTTGCTGACGACAGCGCCACAATGCCTGACATCCCGGTTCTCTCCGTGGGACCAGTGACCGCAAAACCGGCCTTCATCGCCTCGGTAATGGCCAGTTGCGCCAGCGCGAGCACCCGCGCTTCCACGGTTTCCATGCCGCATTCGCGAATCAACTGCAGTGCCGCCCGCAACCCGATGATGCCAGCCAGGTTGAAACTGCCCGGCTCGTATCGCCGCGCATCGTCCTTGAACCTCAGCGTTTCCTGCGCGATGAAATTCGGACTCGATGCGCTGTGCCACCCAACCAGCGGCGGGTGAAACCGGGAGAAATGCTCTTCCCGCACGTACAGGATCGCCGTGCCCAGCGGTCCCAACATCCATTTATGCGCGTCCGCCGCCGCGAAATCCACGAATCGCATCGATGTCCGCAACGCCCCGAAGCTCTGGATGCCATCCAGACAGAACAATATCTTCCGCTGCCGCAACACTCGGCCGATTTGGTCCACGTCCAATCTCCATCCGCTCTGGAAATGCACGCTCGCCAGCGATACCAGCCGGGTCGTTCGATCCACTACCCGCTCCACGTCCTCAACGGTGACATTCCCGAACTGCTTCGGTTCGACGAATCGCACGGTCACACCCCGTCGCGCCAGATCCATCCAAGGGTACACGTTCGCCGGATAATCATCACGGTAACACACGACACTGTCGCCACGTTCCCACGGCACACCCGTGGCCACCATCGCCAGCCCCATCGACGTCGATCCCACGAACGCAATCTCTTCCGGCTTCGCCTCGATCAGGCGAGCCGCCAACGCCCGGGTTTCCCCGATCATTTTATCGGGCAGCACGTTCTCCTGATTGTCGTGCGCCGCCGCTTCCACGTACTGCTTCATCGCTTCCGCCACGCGTCGTGGCAACGGGCTGACGCCGGCATGCGCGAGAAACACCTTGTCTCCACATACGGGAAACTCGCGCCGCCGCAACGACTCATCCCGCAACAGGTCTGGAATCGTGAGCGGCTTCATTGGCAATTTGATGTGACCGTTGGAATCCCGCTTGTCATTGTGGCTTGAATCTTAGAATGCGGCCCGCTACAAAGCAAATGCGGTTTGCCTCCCCGTGCACGATACGGTTTCTTGGAGAGCATGACGCAAGGCGGCTGATGAGGAAACTTCGATGGTGGATGCCCGTGCTTCTCGCGGCGTTGTGCGTGGCGGCTTATGGCAACACGTTTCACGTTCCCTTCATCTTTGACGACATCGCCGGCATCCTGAGAAACCCCGCCATCCGCCGGCTGTGGCCAATGTTGGGTGTGACGGTGACAAATCTGCCCGCTTTGTTGGGGCGGCCGCTGGTCAGCCTGTCTCTCGCCATCAACTATGCATTGGGCGGCTACAACGTTGTGGGCTATCACGTGTTCAATCTGGCGGTCCATTTTTTCAACGCGCTGCTGGTATTCGGCATTGCGCGACATGCGTTGGCAAATGCGCCGACGGCGGATGTGTCCCGTGAAGAAACTACCTGGCTCGCGTATACCGTGGCGGTCCTCTGGATGTTGCATCCCCTGCTGACGGAGAGCGTCACCTACGTGCTGCAACGCACGGAATTGCTGGCGGCATTCTTTCTTTTGTCAACGTTGTACGGTTTCATTCGCGGGACCGAATCAGCAGACAGGACCGTTTGGTTCGGTTTGGCCGTAATGGCCTGCATCCTCGGAGCGGGCGCAAAGGAAATCATGGTGGTCACCCCGTTTCTGGTGTTGGCATATGATTATACGTTTGTTGCTTCGTCGATTGGCAAAGCCCTGCGCGACCGCTCGGCACTCTATGCCGGTCTGGCAGCAAGTTGGATCGTGGTCGCGGCGCTTCAATTCACGACAAACCTGGGATGGAAAACGGGCGTTAGCGTCTCCCCACTGGGATGTTGGGATTATCTTACCATGCAGTGCGGCGTGATCGTGCACTACCTGAGGCTAGCCGTCTGGCCGTGTGGGCTGGTGCTGGATTACTCGGATTGGCCGCGAACATCACCGCTCATCGTCCTGTCGCCAAAGGCAGGGATGCTGTTGGCATTGTTGGCTGCCAGCACGTGGGGTATTCGTCGCCGCCGGTGGTGGGGATTCTGGGGCGCGTGGTTCTTTCTGCTCCTGGCACCGAGTTCCAGTTTTCTCCCGTTGCCAACCGAACCCGCCGCTGAACGAAGAATGTACCTGCCCTTGGTCGCGATCATCGCGGTCGCCCTGGGGGCAGGATGGCGTTTCTGCCGCAGTCGCGCGCCGGTGTGGCTGCAAGCGAGTGTGGTGACGGGACTGGCTCTCGTGCTCGGTGTTGCCGCCATCCAACGAAACGCTCAGTATCACAGCGCCGCATCCATCTGGGCCGATGTCGTGGCCAAACGACCGGGAAGCGTCCGTGGTCACACAAATCTTGGCCTCGCCCTGCTGGATGAAGGCAAGGCCGCCGAATCGATCCCGCATTTTATGGACGCCCTGCGCCTCGACCCGAACGAGCCGATCGTACACTGTGATCTTGGGTCCGCGTTGGTCGCAAATGGCGCAGTGAAGGAAGGCATCGCTCAATACGAAGAGGCGTTACACCTTGATCCCAACTTCGAGCCTGCCCGCGCTGCACTTGGCAATGTTTTAGCGAATCAGAGCAATGTGCGGGCGGCCCTCCAACAGTACCAGGCCGCGCTGGCGATCAACCCGAACGACGAAGCGGCGCACTTCAACCTGGCCCAGTTGCTTGCCCCGATGGGCCGGCGCGAGGAAGCCATCAGCCATTATTTGGAAGTGGTGCGGCTTGACCCGCGCGACGCAAACGTCCACTACAATCTCGCCAACCTGCTCGCCGAAGTGGGGCGCGAGAGGGAAGCGATCTCCCATTACTCCGCTGCGGCGGGATTGGCCCCCGGCGACGCCCGCAGTCGAATCAATCTCGGCAACCTGTTCCTCAAACAGGCGAAATGGGATGACGCCATCGCTACCTACACGGAGGCGCTGCGCACCAACCCCAACGCGTTCGAGGCCCACAACAACATGGCCGTCGCCCTCGCCAATCGTGGCGACCTGTTCCACGCGGCGGAGCACTTTGGCGAAGCGGCCCGCCTCAACCCAAACCTGCCCGAGGTGCATAGTGCGCTGGCGGAAGTATTGGAGCGGCTGGGCCGGCATCAGGAAGCGCAGCAACAACTCGCCGAGGCCCGCCGGCTCACGGAGATCGCCGGCCCGCACTGAAAACTGCATGCTTGTGTGTCAATGCAACTTGAATTTCAGGACGCGGGCCGCTACAAAGCACATGCGGTCTGCTTCCCCACGCATGACACAGTTCCGGGGGGCGCGGCCCACGGCGGCTGCGTACCGGAAAATCTGCACGTACAACACGGTGTAAATGACGCTTCAAGAAGTTTGAAACAGCCATGAGCTGGCATCGCTGCGCAGGCCTTCGTCTTGTTAGAGGTCAGAAGTTCATCCCGTTGCTGGTTGTTGCCGCGGGGCTGCTGGCGTATCAAAACAGTTTCACCGTGCCGTTCATTTTGGACGACATATCTTCGATCGTAGAGAACCCAAGAATTCGTCATTTGTGGCCGATCTGGGATGCCCTTACGCCTTCGGCCAGTTCGTTGCTTGGGGGGCGTCCGGTCGTCAGTTTGTCGCTGGCCTTCAACTACGCGCTGGGAGGCTTGGCGGTTTGGGGATATCACGCATTCAATCTGGCGATCCACATTCTGGCGGGCTTGACCTTGTATGGTGTCGTCCGACGAACATTGTTGCGGCCGGCACTACGGGAGCAATTCGGACCATCAGCGACGTGGTTGGCGCTGGCGGTGGCGATCCTGTGGACGGTTCATCCCTTGCAAACGGAAGCGGTGACGTACGTGTCACAGCGCTGCGAGTCGCTGATGGGGCTGTTCTATCTCCTGACGTTGTATGGCTTCATCCGCGGGGCGGAGTTCCCAAGATGGGGCGGGTGGTTCACGGTCTCCGTGGTGGCCTGCCTTTTGGGCATGGCGAGCAAGGAAGTGATGGTGACGGTACCCGCGATGGTGCTGCTGTATGATCGGACATTTGTCAGTGGGAGCTTCCGTGAAGCTTGGACGCGACACCGGCAATTGTATCTGGGGCTGGCCGGTACCTGGTTGTTACTGGGCCATCTGATGGTGGGGCTGCATTACCGCGCGGTCGGGTTCGGCCTGGGGATTCCGTGGTGGGCCTATGCGTTGACGGAAAGCCGGGCGGTGGTTCATTACCTGTGGCTGGCGCTCTGGCCGCATCCATTGGTTTTCGATTATGGAGACAGCATAACGATCCGGCACGACACCGAAGTGATACCATACGCGTTGATCTTGGCGGTCTTGGGAGCCGGTGTCTTGCTCGCACTCCGACGGCAGCCGTCCCTTGGGTTTATCGGAGCCTGGTTCTTCATAATCCTGGCCCCCGCCTCCAGCGTGATACCAGTGATGGGTCAGGCAATGGCAGAGCACCGGATGTACCTGCCATTGGCGGCGGTCGTTGCCATGGTGAGCATCGGCGGGTTCGCGCTGGCGAGGGATCTCTTCAGCGCGCGGGAACAGATGTGGAAAATACTCGCATGGGGTGTGAGCGCGACAGTTGCGTTGGCGCTGACCATTCTCACGATCCAGCGCAACCACGATTACCGCTCGGAGTTGTCTATCTGGCAGGACACGGTGGCCAAGTGTCCCCGCAACCCCCGCGCGCACTTCAATCTCGCCCAACTGCTCACCGGCCTGGGCCGGCGTGAGGAGGCGATCACGCAGTACACCGAATCGCTGCGGATTGAGCCCGAAGATGCCATGGCCCACTACAATCTGGCCAATCTTCTCACCGACGCAGGGCGCGAGACGGAAGCGATCTCCCATTACTCCGCTGCGGCGCGATTGGCCCCCAGCGACGCTCGCAGTCGAATCAATCTCGGCAACCTGTTCCTCAAACAGGCGAAATGGGATGACGCCATCGCTGCCTACACGGAGGCGCTGCGCACCAACCCCAACGCGTTCGAGGCCCACAACAACATGGCGGTCGCCCTCGCCAATCGTGGCGACCTGCTCCATGCGGCGGAGCACTTTGGCGAAGCGGCCCGCCTCAACCCAAACCTGCCCGAGATCCACAGCGCCCTGGCGGAAGTATTGGAGCGGCTGGGCCGGCATCAGGAAGCGCAGCAACAACTTGCCGAGGCCCGCCGGCTCACGGAGATCGCCGGCCCGTACTGATCTCCGCGTGTGTAGACGGCGGACAAACCCCGACGGTTCCTCCCCCTACAAAGCGCGTGTGCTCGATTGGAGAAGTGTATAAAATGTCATCAGACAGATGATGTTTTTGCGACAATGTTACACGTGGCTGGTCGATGTGGCACAATGAAAAGTGTGTGGGTACCACTGGCTGCCGTGTGCGTGTTGGTCATCGGGGTGTACGTGTACATGGCCCGGTCGGCTGCGTGGGAATCGTCGGGCTGGAATGCGGCTGACGATGACTACAATTTGCTGGTGCAGGGTTTTCGTGGTGGCCAACTCAGCCTGAAAAAAGGTGTGCCGCCAGGACTCGCGCAGCTCACCGACTCCTACGATCCAGTGGCCAATGCCCAGTTTCGTGGTGGGTCCGACCGGTTGCACGATCTGAGCTATTACAAGCGCAAGCTCTACCTGTACTTCGGGGTTACGCCCGCCTTGATACTGTTCTGGCCGTTCGTCGCGCTGACCGGCCACTACCTGTATTCCGGACAAGCATCGGCATTTTTTTGCGCCGTGGGCTTTTTGGCCGAAGCGGGCGTGCTGACCGCCCTGTGGCGGCGCTATTTCTCCCAAGTGAGCGTCTGGGTGGTTGCGGCCTGCGCGCTGGCGCTCGGCTTGGCGACGGGCGTGCCGGTGATGTTGCCGCGGTCCTCGGTTTACGAAGTGGCGATCAGTGGCGGGTATATGTTGACAATGCTGGGATTGGGAGCGATTTGGCGTGCAGTGCACGAACCGGAGCAGCGAGGCCGGTGGTTGTCGATGGCAAGCGTGACTTATGGACTGGCAGTGGGGGCACGGCCTTCGTTGCTGTTCGGCGCGGCAATCCTGCTGATGCCGGTAATCCAGGCGCGGCATGAGCGGCGGCGCATTGGGGCTCTGTTGATGGCGGCGATAGGCCCGATCTTGCTGATCGGGTTGGGGTTGATGCTCTACAACGCCCTGCGATTCGACAGTCCGTTCGAATTCGGCATGCGTTACCAGTTGGCGACACAACGGCTGATTACGCAACGATTCTTCAGTCCGCATTATCTCTGGTTCAACTTCCGGGTCTGTTTTCTAGAGCCGGTGCACTGGAGCAGTCATTTCCCCTTCGTGCGTGGAATCACTGTGCCCCCTTTGCCGTCGGGCTATGGGGTGGTGGAGACTCCCTTTGGTATCCTGACCAACATTCCGGTGGTATGGCTGGCCCTAGCCCTGCCGCTGGCTTGGCGCGACCGAACAGCGGAGGCGCGCTCCACGCTGGGTGGGTTCCTGTCGGCGGTGGCCCTGATTTTTGGTATTGGCACGTTGGTCATTTGCCTCTTCTCCAGCGCGACCTGCCGATACGAGGTGGAATTCCTGCCCGCACTCCTGCTGCTGGCCGTGACTGGCATCCTCGGATTGGAGCGCACGCTGGCTGACCGGCTGGCTTGGCGGCGCACAACGCGATGGGGATGGGGTCTCTTGCTGAGCTTCTCGGTGGCGTTCAACCTGCTCGCGGGCGTCGGGCGTTTCGCCGAGGCCTACACCGATCTGGGGACCGCTTTGGATCAGACCGGCAAGCTTGAAGAGGCTCTCGTATACTACCAGCAGGCCCTGCGGATCAATCCCGATTACGTCGATGCGCACTTCAATCTCGCCCAATTGCTCACCGGCATGGGCCGGCGCGAAGAGGCCATCAACCATTATACGGAAGTGCTGCGGCTTGACCCTGGAGATGCGATGGCCCACTACAATCTTGCCAATCTTCTCGCCGACGCAGGGCGCGAGACGGAAGCGATCTCCCATTACTCCGCCGCGACGCGATTGGCCCCCGGCGACGCTCGCAGTCGAATCAATCTCGGCAACCTGTTCCTCAAACACGCGAAATGGGATGACGCCATCGCCGCCTACACGGAGGCGCTACGCGTCGACCCCAACGCGTTCGAGGCCCACAACAACATGGCCGTTGCCCTTGCCAACCGTGGCGACTTGATCCACGCGGCTGAACACTTTGGCGAAGCGGCGCGCCTCAACCCAACTCTGCCCGAGGTGCACAGCGCGCTGGCCGAAGTCTTGGAACGACTGGGCCGGCATCAAGAGGCGCAGCAACAACTCGCCGAGGCCCGCCGGCTCACGGAGATCGCCGGCCCGCACTGATCCTTCCCACAAGTTTGTGCGTCAATGCAACTTCACGGTGAAGTCCGCGGTGGTCGGCTTTGCTAGCCGTTCGTAATCGGCGTACCGCATCTTGATCGCATCGCTGTGCGTGCCGGCTTCGAAGACGATCTTGTCGGCATCGGCGAGGCTGGCGTCCAGATACGTGGCGACGCCATATAATTGGCCAAACGGCGGCATGGTGCCGATCGCGCAATCGGGGAACAGCGTCTGAAAATCCGTTTCCGTCGCCAACGCCGTCTTTCGCCCGACGACCTTCTCCAGTTTCTCCAAATCGATGCGGAGGTCCGCCGGCAACACCGCCATGAGCACTTCGCCATCCGCTTTGACCATCACCACCTTGGCGTGGCTCCGACCCTTCACGTGCTCGATTGCGGCGAGTTCCTGCGCCGTGAACGCTTCCGGATGATGCAACACCTCGTACCGCACCTTGCTTTGATTGAGTAAGTCGATCAGTCTCGCTGGCACTCCCACGCCGCACCTCCGCAGCCAGTATAACCCGCATACACGTCAACGCAACGCGCGCTTTATCATTTCTTGCCGGCATCAATCAATGCGGCAAATCTCGCCGCGTACTCCGGGTCGTTGCGCAAGGCCGCCAGTTCGCCGTCGCGCACTGCCAACGACGCGTATTCGGGGTGCGCGTTGATCAACTCCTGCAGCGCGCCGTACGCCTCAGCCAGACGACCCACCCGCGCATAGGCGCAAGCCAGATTATATCGCGCCGTCAACATTGTCGGCTCCGCCGCGAGGGCCTGTTGCAGTTGGTCGACCGCCTGGGTGTAGGCGTGGGTCTTGAGATAAATCACACCGAGCGTCGCCCGCGCCATCGGCACGGGCCGCGCCTGTGGATCGGAATGCGTAACGGCGAACTCGACAAACGGCCGTGCCTCCGCCAATCGCCCGTTCCGCAACAGCGTCAGCCCCATGTTGTACTCCCCCGCCGGGTCGTCGGGAAAACGCGACAGCCATGTGCCCCACAAGGAGAAATCGTCGCGCCACACGGGAATCTCCTGGCGCGCGCGCACCCCAAGGAATACCAGCCACGCTCCTACGACCACGACTACTGCAGCCCGGATCACCGCAGGCGCGCGCCGCCAGATCCATACTATTCCACTCCCCAGAACCAGTAGCACCGGCACCATGGGCAGATAGGCGTAACGATTGGCCACAGCTTGCCCGCCGGACTGTATCAACCCGGATTCCGGCAGGAGGATGGCAAGATAGCTCCCCCAAGCCGCCAGCAACACCGGCGCTCGCTTCCGTTGCCAGATCGCCACGACAGTGATGGCGACACAGACCAGCACCGGCACCAGGAACTCCGCAGTCGACAAGCTTACGTGGTTGGTCAACGGGTAAAATGGCGACAGCCACGCCGGCCACACGAGTTTCCACAGATAAAACACCATGCCGCGGGCCGCCACCAACAGCCGCGCGCCAAGAGCGTATTCGCCCAGGCCCTCCACATGCGGCTGCGCCGCAATGGCCCCCACCGCCGCCGCTCCGCACAGCACAATCATCAACCACTTTTCGCCAATCAGGCGCCACAGCGTCATTTTCTTGTGGGAGCGGCATTCTTGCCCCGACCCGCCTGACGGCCCGTTTGCTTCACCGCGATCAGGTTCGGTGATGGCTCTTACGACCATATGCCGCCGCAGTGGAAAGAAATCCAGGATGAGCATCACCAGCGGCAGACTCACGGCGAGCGGTTTTGTCAGAAGTGCAATCGCGCATAGCGCCGTCGTCACCCACCACCAAATACGTTTCGGTTCTCCGTCTCCGACAGCGCGCACATAGGCACACAGCGCGGCCACCATCCACACCGAACACAACAACCCGTTGCGCGCCGCGACCCACGCCACCGATTCCACCTGCAGCGGATGAATGCCGCATACCAGCGCCACTCCCGCGCTTAGCGCCAGACGCTCTCCAGGTAGTAGGGTGCCGTTCTCCGCAGTCCGTCGAAAGACGTGCTGTAGCGGCGCTCTATGAGCGCCGGTCGTTACTTTTTCCTCAGAATTTCGGCGGTCACAGACCGCCGCTACAGTGGAGGTCAGCATCCACACCAGCACGCCCACCAGCGCCACATACACACCGTGCAATAGCAGATTCGTGAGGTGATGTCCGATGGGGTTCAATCCCCACAGTTGGTAATCTGCCAGGTGCGTCATCCACACGATGGGCTGAAGATAGAAGGGTTGCAGCGACGACCACATCCATTGCAGCGACGACCATGAAAATCCCCCCATTCGCTCCAACTCCCCGAGATACAGGTCGTCGTCGTAATGTACGAACCCGTTGGCCAGCACGGGACGCAACACCCAGAGCGACAGCGCCGTGACCAGCAGAAGCGCCAGGATGAGAAACCGAATCGAGACGCCTTGGGGCACCGGTGCCGGCTCGTCAATGCGGCCGTTCGCTTGCTCGTTCACCAGAATTTCCAGTCACCACGGGCCAGCACCCAGGCCGCCAGCGCGGCATTGCTCACGGCGTGCGCGACGACACAGGCGAACACGTCCTTGCGCTTGTAGTACAACCAATTGTACAGCGCCCCGCAGATCAGTCCCGCGAGCCATTGATAATGTTCTGCGCCGAACAGCGCCACCGTGATCGCGAACGACTGCAGGGTGAAAGCGCCGATGGCCACGCTCTTGAAGTCTTCCTTCACCAACCACCGAATCAAGAACGCCCGCCAGAACAATTCCTCCATCACCGGCACCACCAGCACCGCGCCGACAATGCGAAAGACAATGAATACGTTGCGCTGCGCCAACGACGCGATTGTCGTCGGATCAAACGGCACCGCCTTGCCAAACTTTGGATAAAACGAATCAATCCCGATCCAAATCACGATAACCACAAGACCGACAGCGATGGCGAGCAACCAAGATTGTAGGGCAAGCGCTCCGCTTGCCGTCGCCGGTTTCGCCCCGTTGTAGGCCGCGTCCCCCGACGCGGCGCCCCCTCGCATCTCCCCTCCCGCAGAGGGGCCGGGGGTGGGTGCCGCGCGCGAGCTACACCACATCGGCGACCACAACTCGTCATACTCCTTGCGGAAAAACCACAACGCAGCCGCCACCGTGATGGTTTTTAATGGGTACATCCACAACAAGTTCGCGTCCGTCTGCACGGCCAGAAATGCCATGTAGATCGCCATCGGCAAAACGTACGGCAACCACGGTTTGGATTTCGTCACGTCGGTCATGGACAAGGTTCCAGCCTAAAATGTCATTCCAACCCTGTCGAGGAATCACTTCTGCGGCGCGGCGGTTGTCGCTGGTTGGACGTTTGTCGATGGCGCGGTTGCCGGCGGCGCATTCGTTTTGCTGTTCATCTTTTCGAACACACCGCGCAGCAGCCAGTGCCGCTTCAAGCCTTGCACGAGATTGTCGGTGTTCACGACAAGGCGGGAGATTTGACTGAGCATCTTGTCGTTGGCCTCGACCTGGGAGTTGAGGTTGCTCGTGATGGCGGCGAGATTCAGGATCGTGTCGTTCAGGCTCGCGGTGAGCGCCGCGAGGTTTGTATGCACATCGTTGGGAATGGCCCATTCGCCGAGCGAACCGTGCGGATCACGCAGGTTGTCCGTGATGGCGGTCAGGTTCGTCACCAGCGGATGCGTGTCGGCCATGACCTGGTTGGCGGTGGCGGTGAGCTGCGCGGTGTTCGTCAGCACCGTGTATATTTGATTCGTCAGGCTGAGAATGTTGGGCAACGCTTTCTCGATCGTGCCGACCAGCTTCTGGGCGCGGTCGCTGAGAGACGGCTCTTCCTCGGGATCAATGTAGGCGCCTTTCCGAATCCTGGCGATCGGCACGTAATTGCCCGACCGTACCCGGAGTTCGGTAATTATCCCGCCCACTTCATGCACTGTCGGCTCGCCGGAAACTCCCGGCGTGATCTCCAACATGCGATTGCCCAGCAGTCCCGCCGCTTCGACGCGCGCCTTCGAGTCCGACCAAATGTAGCCGTAGTACGGACTGCGAATTTCCATGCCGAGATACACTTTGTTGTATGAGCCCGGTGGCTGCGCCGTGATGACCGTGATGTTGCCGACTTCAAAGCCCATGAGCACGACCGGATCACCGACTTTCAGTCCTTCCCCGCTCTCCACAAATGTGAAGTAGGGACACTTCGGGATCAGCCAGCCCTTACGTTGCGCCGTGTGATACAGGTAGTACGCAAACCCGACCACGAGCACGAGCGCCGCCAACAGCACGAAGACGCCAACGATCTTTTCCACGCGGCGCAATCGCGTCCGCAACTGAGGTGTCAGGTCTTGCAGGGCCATATCAACTCTCGTTTGCCAGAAATTCGCGCACTGCGGGCTCGACAGTTGCGGCCACCTGCTCCTGCCCGCCGAGCGCGCGAAATCGTCCGCCTTCCACGATAGCAAAATGCGTCGCCACGTCGAGCCAGCCGCGAAAATCATCCGCGCTCGCGACCACGGTCAGCAGTTTGCCATTCACGCGATGAGTCTCCCGTAATCGCCGCAGGAAATCCAGCCACCAAAGCGTTTCTCGCCACGCGAGGGTTGTGAGCGGACTGTCCAGGAATAGCACTTCGACGGGTACGGTCAAAGCGCGGGCCAGCCCCACCCGTTGCTGGGCCTCCAAACTCAAGCGGCTGGGCATGTACTGCGCAAACGAGTGCAACTCCGTCAACGCGAGCAATTCATCCACTTTCGCGGCGACTTCGGCCTCGTCCATGGCGTGATGATACTGCAACGGTAATGCGATGTTCTGCGCCACGGTCAGGTGACTGAACAATCGCCCGCTGAGTTCGAATACGAACCCGATGCGGCGCCGCCACGCCATCTGGTCTTTCTCCCTCGCGCTGGCCAGGTCCTGACCAAGAATTCGCAGTGTCCCATCCGCCGGCCGGTTCATCCCCGCCGCCGTCAGCAGCAATGACGACTTCCCGCAGGAACGCCGTCCGCCGACCACCCAGAAATCGCCGAACCCAATCCGCCAGTTCACATCGCGGATCAACACCTCGTTGGGCGCGCCCTCATAATGCGTGACTGCCACGCCCGCGAGTTCGATGGCGACGGCGTCTGATTTCACGGCTTGCGCAGCAATGTCATTCATGGCTAGGCATTGATCTCCTCATGCCTCACCCAAACATGTAGCCCAATAGGAACAATGCATCCAACAGCACACAGGCCGTCACGCTCTCGACCACGGCGCGCGCCGTCACCTGCGAGATTTCCTCGACGCGGAGCGGGCGGGCCAGGCCGTGATAGCAACTGACGACCGCGATGATGCTCCCGAAGAGCGTCGTCTTCAGCGCGAACAGCACAAAATCTTCCCAGCGCAACGCGTTGTTGAGCTGCTCGAGGTAGTTGGTGAGCGTCAATGGCACGTCCTGTACGAACGCGAAGACGTACCCGCCGGCAATGGCGATGAGCACCAGATACGTCGTCAGGCAAAACACCGCCGTCGCCAGACCGATCACCCGCGGCATCACCAGATAATGCACGGGATCGATGCCCAGTGACTCCAGCGCCTCGACTTCACCGAGCGCGCGGATCGTGCCCAATTCGACCACGTTGGACGTTCCCGCGCGCGCCAGCACGATCAGCGCCGTCAGCAGCGGCCCGAGTTCGCGCACGATCACCGTCACCATTACCGTGCCGATGTAATCCTGCGCCCCGACCTTCGTCAGCAAGCCGACGGTCTGTCCCACGATCAACAGTCCGAACGCGGCGCCGATGAAACCGATCATCGGCAGCAACCGCACGCCCGCGTTCCAGATCTGCGCGAAGATCAACGGATGAACCACGCGCTTGGAGACGTTGAATTTGGTGAGCGTGACGCCGAGAGTGATCACGGCAAACGCGGCCAGTTCCTTGAACACTTCAGCCGTGTCGAAAATCCTCGCGCCGAGCAACTCCATGCGTGTCCGGGCTGCCACGGTCCCCTGATTCAGATTCGACGCCGCTTTCATATATTCGCAACCGTGATAATTTGTTCCGCTGCGCCGTTGATGACAAGGAGGATGTTGCGGCGGGGCGTGATTAGACGCGGTAGTCGCCGTATCGAGTTTCCCCTTCACCCGTCCCCGCAAACGACCGCGGGACCGGCCTCTCCCCCGACGGGGCGAGGCATGCGTTGCTGCCGTTTCCTCTCCCCACAGGGGGAGCCGAGTCCGACGAGACCCCGCCAGTTGTGTCCAGGCGGCAAAGGAGCCCTGTTGGGTATTGCACAGCGACAAATTTGCGTCTTGCCGCCCCATCTTCCATCCGATCGTTACGGCCTCAGAAGGTTCGTCCAGCGACCCCGAAGACCCAAATCGCCGCGTGCCTCCATCCTGTCAACCGCTGGTCCGTCAAGAGTCAAGAAGCCGTTGACCCCATTCCGCTATTTGCTGATTGCAATCACTTCACCAAGTTGATTGACCCCTGACTATCGCTCCACTTGATGGGTTTTACCTCAATCGTGTCTTCGCTCTTGATAACAAAAAAAATTGTCCCGGCAGCGTAGCCCTTGGGGACTGCGCCTTCGAGCTTGACCTTGACGGCATGCGGCGTGCCGTCTTCAGTCCATCGCAATTCCGCTTCCGCTGGACACGGCATGGTCAGCGCATCGGAATAGCTGAAGTTTGCTCGTGCCCGTGCCGGAATATCATTGCCCGTGCCAGCTTTTTGGTCGCCGTAATAAACAGACACGGCTTGAAGGTCATGCCCTGTTTTGTTGACGAAGCCAAGCCGATATTCTCCTTCCGGTCGCAAGCCTTTTATCAGTTCAGCATAGCCAGTTTCGTCATCCTCCTTGAGCGCTTTTGCGTGCACCGTGCCGTCTCGGTTAAAAACGAAATAAATCGAGCCGTCTTGAAAATCTTTCGGAACGTTTTTAATGCTTACCATGACGGATTTATGCTCCCCGTGGTCGGTTATCCTTACCTCCGCTTCCGAGGGAATGGGCACCGCTATCGTGCCTTCTGTCGCTTCGCCGCCAACTACCATTGGCGTAGCAAGTCCCCATAGTTTGCCGCTGGAATAAACGGACACCTCATCCAGGTTGTGCCCTGTTTTATTGAGATAGCCAATGTAATATTCCAAATCCGTGCCTGTTGCACACGAACATTCGAGCAGCACGAGCGCGATGGTGCTTATCCCAATCAATCCCACTCTCGGACAGCAGTTCAAAAGCGCATTCATAGTGAGCGGTTAAAAAACCGAGGGTATCAAAGTCAGACGGTATAAAAGTATCCAGGGCCAAGCACTGATGAGAGAGGGGCAGCGCTTGACTCTCGACAGTTTTCATACGTCTTCAACGCTTTTATACGGTAATCTCCGCGTCCCATCCAGCCATTTGTGACAAGGGTCGCAGCGTCGCTCGCCGATCCTCCCCGCAGGGGGAGCCGAGTCCGACGAGACGCCGCCAGTTGTGCCCAGGCGGCAAAGGACCGAGGTGAGGGGCGCCGTTGGCTTCTGACAGCCACCTTTAATCGCACCCGCTTCGATAGCTCACGCGGACAGGAGCGCGCCGTAGCGGAGATTGCGAACGCTGACGGTGAGTTCATGGACGTCCAGCAACTCCATCGCAATCAGGAATACCGCACCGCCCGCAACGATGATGTCCGCGCGCTCGGGAGGCAACCCGGGCACCTTCTTGCGCTCGACAAGAGGCATGACGCGGAGTTGATCGACCAGCGATTTCAGGTACCCACGGGACAGGGGCAAGTGGTCAACTGAATTGTAGGGCAAGCGCTCCGCTTGCCGAGACGGAACGACGGCAGCCGGAGCGGCTGCCCTACAAATCTTGCCGAGTGTCGTGATCGTTCCACCGGTGCCAATCATCCGCCGGCCCCGGGACTCGTAGCGCGCGAGGACGTGACGCAACGTCGCGCGCAAATCGTCGCAGAGTTCCGCGAATCTTCCCTCGCCAAACCTTTCCGTGAGACGCAACGCGCCGAGCGGCAAACTCTGAAACACTTCCATCGTCCCCTCGCGCCCCTGGATGAACTCTGCGCTGCCGCCGCCAACGTCCATGACCAGGATGGGCGCGCCCGACCACTCCGGGTCGCTCGACACGCCTCGGAAAATCAGTTCGGCCTCCTGGTCACCGGAAATCAGCTTCACTTCCAGCCCGCATGTGCGGCGGACGCCCGCGAAGAACTCGTTGCGGTTCGCTGTGTCGCGCGAGGCGCTCGTGGTCAACGCGAGGACATCAACCGCGCCGCACGCCTGCGCCTCGGCCTGAAATTCATGGATGGCTTGAATTGTCCTCGTGATTGCCGCAGGCAGAAGCTGGCCGCTCTCGTTCACGCCTTCACCCAGGCGCGTAGTGCGATCCTTGGACAAAAACGGAACCACCTGTCCCTGTTGCACATCGGCAACAAGGAGTTTGACCGTGTTTGTCCCGATATCAATGACAGCGCGTCGCATATTGCCCTCGTCCTGTAGGAGCGATTTGTAATCGCGACCGGCCACGAATGCAATGCACTCCTGCGCGAGCCCAAGGTTGCGGGGCGCGCGAATTCCGTGATAGTTTGTGGCGGCAATGAATCCAGACAAAAACACGCGCGGCGCGTGGGGCTATATGGGCATCGGCTCCCAGATGGTGGCGGCGACGTTTGTCGGCGCGGGCATCGGTTGGGCGCTGGACAAGCTGACGGGGTGGTCGCCGGTGTTCCTCGTGATTTTCTTTCTGTTGGGGTCGGCCGCGGGATTCATCAGCGTATATCGCGCTTTCGGTGGTGGGGGAAAACAGCCGTGACGCTGGAGCGCCCGGCTCTGCTGGGGATTGTATTTGGCGTCATCATTGGCGGGATTTACATCGTATTGCAGCGCTCGGAATTACGCCGAAAAAGCCCGGAAATCCAGCCGCGCGGGGTGGCCGTGCTGGTGCCGGGGGCGGCTGGGCGGCTGGTGTTTTTGGTGGTGGCCTGGTGGCTGGCTTTCAAGTTCACCGCTGCCGATAAATACTGGTTGACGGGTGCGTTGGTCGTTACCTATACTGCGCCGCTCTTGGTGCAGTTGAAGCAACTAATTTTCCCGAAAAAGTGAGTTGGAGAGGTTCGTTAAATCATGGGTGAGCATCACGTAATCGTCCATCTGCCATTGGTATTGTTCGGCATCAATCTGAGCATCACCAATTTCGTCGTGATCATTTTCCTGGGGGCGCTCTTGACGTTTGTATTTCTCGTGGGCGCGGCGCGCGCCGTGAACGTGTCGGGCGCGGGCCGGTTTCCCAACCTCGTGGAATCGTTGCTGGATTTCGTCCGTGAGAACATCGCCGAAGCGTTCATGGGCGAGCACGGCGCGAAGTGGTTTCCCTTCATCGCAACGGTCTTTTTCTTCATCCTGTTCAACAACCTTCTCGGCCTCATCCCGATTCCCGGCTACTTCCACGCGGGCACGAGCAACCTGAACGTGACGGCAACGCTGGCGATTGCGGTGTTCCTCATCGTGCAAGCTGTGGCCGTCAAACAGCATGGCCCCGGATATTATGTCGGACTGCTGTTCCCCAAGAGCGCGCCGGGGTGGCTGCGGTTCACACTCATGCCCTTCATCGAACTGATCGGTATTTTCGCGAGGCCATTTTCGCTGGCCATTCGTCTCTTCGCCAACATGACGGCCGGCCATCAGATTATCATCGTGTTGCTGACCGGTGAATTGATCGGCGTCACCTATTTGCTGCACCAGGGCATCTTCATGAAGCTTCTGGTGCCGCTGCCGTTGGTCGGCGTCATTGTGATGGATGGATTTGAGATTTTCGTGGCCTTCATTCAGGCCTTTATTTTCGCCCTGCTGACGGCGTTATACCTGGGCGAAGCACTGGAAGAATCACACTAACTCGTAGAAGGAGATCCAATGGGTACTGAAGCTGTTACACAACTGATCAGCGCGGCAGCGCTCGCCAAGCTCGGCGCAGGGCTGGCCGTAGGTCTGGGCACGCTGGGCTCAGGCGTCGGCATCGGCATGATTTTCGGCAAGAGCATCGAGTCGGCCGCGCGGCAACCCGAAGCCTTGCCCCTCGTGCAGCGCCTGATGTTCACCGGGTTCGCGCTCGTCGAAGCGCAGGCGCTGTATGCCCTGCTCATCACATTCATTTTGCTCGCCGTGAAGTAACGGTCCAATGAAGACATTTTATCGCACGATCCACACGCTGATCGCCGTGTCGAATTGGCTCGCCCTCACCGGCGCGGTCGCTTGGGCGGAAGAAGCAGCGGCGCCGCCCCCGGGTGAAGGCAGCCAGATCCCGCCGACGGACTGGGGCCTGCAAATCTGGACGCTGGTTACGTTCGTGATCTTGCTGGCGTTGCTGGGCAAGTTCGCGTTCAAGCCCCTCGCCCAGGCGCTTGACCGCCGCAGCGAAACGATCAAGAAATCCATCGAAGACGCCGAACGACAGCGGGCCGAGGCCAAGAAGTTGCTGGAAGACTACCAGAAGCAGGTCGCGGATGCCCGCAACGAAGCCGGCAAGATCCTCGAAGAAGCCCGCCAAATTGGCGAACGTGTCCGCAAGGAAGTTGTCGAGAAGGCCAATACCGAGGCTTCCGCAATCGCGCAGCGCGCCCAGGAGGAAATCCAGCGGCAGAAGGAAAAGGGCATCCAGGAAATGAAGGACACCGTAGCAGCCCTGTCCGTGCAGATCGCCTCGCGCGTCATCGAAAAGGAAGTCAACGAGGCGACGCACCGCCAGCTCATCGAAAACCTGATCAAGGACCTCGGCAAAGTCCGCCACTCCTAACCGATTCGCCACCATGCCGCACGATCCGATCAATACAGCTTACGCCCGCGCGCTCCTGGAGATGGCTCAGGCCGAAGGAGTTGCCAGCCGCGTCGAAGAGGAATTGTTCCGTCTTCGCGAGTTACTCAAGAAGAACCCCGATCTACTCGAATTCCTCAAAGACCCGAACGTCAAACACGAAGGCAAACGCAAGGCGCTCAGTGATCTCTTTCAAGGGCGTGTGCACCCGCTCGTGCTCGATACGCTCATCACCCTGAGCGACCTGGACCGCGCGGGTCGCGTGTTGCACGTGATCGAGGAATTCAGCGCTGCCGCTGCCGCCGCCACACAGAAGGTCAGCGGTGAGGTTACGACAGCCATCCCGCTTGACGATCCGACGCTCAATCGTCTCGCCGCGGAATTGTCGCGCATCACGGGCAAGAACGTCCAACTGTTCCAAAAGGTTGATCCGTCGATTCTCGGCGGAGCGATCATTCAGGTCGGCGAGCAGATCATCGATGGCAGCCTGCGTCGCAAGCTCGACCAGATCAAGGAACGATTAGCGCAGTAGCGAGGAACACCATGGCAGACACACTCACTTTCGATTCGAAACAAATCTCCGATGTGTTGAAGCGCAGCATTGCGGAGTACAAAGCCGACATCAGCGTCCAGGAAGTTGGCGAAGTCATCGATTGCGGCGACGGCATCGCCCGCATCAAGGGTTTGCCCAATTGCATGGCCGAGGAGATGTTGGAATTTCCCCATAATATTTTCGGCATGGCGCTTAACCTGGAAAAAGAGCAGGTCGGCGTGATGATTCTCGGCGACTATACGGAGATTTCCGAGGGCGATCTCGTCAAGCGCACCGGCCGGCCGCTGTCCGTGCCCGTGGGCGATGAACTGCTGGGCCGCGTTGTCAACGCCATCGGCCAGCCCATCGACGGCAAGGGTCCGATCAATACCAAGACGCTCCGCCCCATTGAATCCCGCGCGCCCAGCGTGATCGAGCGTGAACCCGTCAAGCAACCGCTGCAAACCGGCTTGAAGGCCATTGACTCGATGATCCCCATCGGACGCGGTCAGCGTGAGTTGATCATTGGCGACCGCCAGACGGGCAAAACCGCCGTCTGCCTCGACACGATCATCAACCAAAAAGGCGGTGACATCGTCTGCATTTACGTGGCGATCGGGCAGAAGAAATCCACGGTCGTCAGTGTGGTCGAGACATTGGAGAAGTACGGCGCGATGGATTACACCATCGTCGTCAGCGCGACCGCCGACAACCCGGCCCCGATGCAGTTCGTGGCTCCGTACAGTGGTTGCGCGATGGGTGAATATTTCCGCGACCTTGGCCGCCACGCCTTGATCATTTACGACGATCTTTCCAAACATGCGGTGGCCTACCGCCAGGTTTCGTTGCTGCTACGCCGTCCACCGGGCCGCGAAGCGTTTCCGGGCGACATTTTCAACCTGCACAGCCGGTTGCTCGAACGCGCCGCCAAACTCAATACCGACGCGCCGAAGTTCAACCCCGTGTATCCGAAAGGTGGCGGTTCGCTGACGGCGTTACCGATCATCGAGACGCAGGAAGGCGATTACTCGGCCTACATTCCGACGAACGTAATTTCGATTACGGACGGCCAGATTTATCTGGAATCCGATCTGTTCTACGCAGGCATTCGTCCCGCAGTATCAGTCGGCCTCTCGGTCAGCCGCGTCGGCGGCAACGCGCAAACGAAAGCGATGAAAAAGATCGCCGGCACGCTCCGTCTGAGTCTGGCGCAATACCGCGAACTCGCGGCGTTCGCCCAACTTTCAAGCGATCTCGACAAGGCGACGAAGGCCCAGCTCGACCGCGGCCAGCGCATGGTTGAGTTGCTGAAGCAGCCGCAATATCAACCGATGACCACCGAGGATCAGGTGGCGGTGATTTGGGCCGCCACGAACGGCTATCTCGACGGGACTCCGGTTTCCGCGATCCGCCAGTACGAGGTCGAGTTCCTGCAATTCCTCAAGAGCAAGTACGCCACCGTGGTGACAGGACTACGCGACCGCAAGGAACTCACCGACGAAATTGTCTCCGGCCTCAAGAAGGCCGCGGAAGAATTCAAAGGTTTGTTCTCGGCGAAGTAAGTTGTCATGGCCTCGCTTCGCGATATTCGACGGCGCATCAAAGGCGTCAAGAACATCCGCCAGGTCACGCGCGCGATGAATATGATCGCCGCGGCCCGTCTGCGCCGGGCGCAGAGCAAGGCGGAGTCGGCGCGGCCGTATGCGCAGCGTCTCTCGGAAATTCTGCAGGATGTCGTGGCCTCCAGCGGCGGGGCGTCGCGGCATCCGTTGATGGCGCAACGGCCGGTGAAAAACGTGGCGCTGGTATTGATCACCGCGGACCGCGGGTTGTGCGGCGCGTTCAACGCGGGCATCATTCGCGAGGCGCAACGGTTCCTGATCGAGCAGACCGTGCCTGTCGAAATCATCACCGTGGGACGCAAGGCACGCGACCATTTTCAACGGTTGGGATACAAGATCGCGCAGCATTTCCCGCAGCCGTCGCGCGAGGTGCGGTTGGAGGAAGTCGGCAACATCAGCAAGCGGATCATCGCCGATTACAGCGCGAGCAAGTACGATCAGGTGTACCTGGGCTACGCAAAATTCGTCAGCGTGTTGCGATCGGAGCCGACGCTGACCCGGTTGCTGCCGCTCGGTCAGGCCGATGACGCCCCCAAGACAGCGAAGACCGCCTATCAATTCGAGCCTGACGCGGAAGAACTGCTGAACACGTTGTTGCCCCAGTACATCGAAGTCCTGATCTACCGGGCACTCGTCGAATCACTGGCCAGCGAGCAGGCCGCGCGCATGGTGGCCATGAAAGCCGCCACCGACAGCGCGTCCGACATGATTACCGCCTTGACCCGCGAGTACAACGGCGCCCGCCAGGGTTCGATCACCACGGCGCTGCTCGAAGTGGTCGCGGGAGCCGATGCGTTGGCAAAGAAGGAATGAGAAGTTAAAACCGATATAACCGGAAAAACCGGTAAAAGACAGATTGTGAGCCAAGGGACTTTCAAAACATTTCAGGATTTGGACGTATGGCAGACGGCGCGTGGACTGCGCCAACAGGTTTATGCGTTGGTGAAAACCTTGCCACCGGAAGAAAAGTACAATCTGGCTTCACAAATGCGGCGAGCAGCGTTGTCGCTGACGAACAACATTGCTGAAGGACATGGGCGGTATCACTTTCAGGAGAACATTCAGTTTCTCTGGCAGTCGCGCGGATCGTTGGAGGAATTACTGGACGATCTGACGCTGTGTGCCGATGAGCATTACCTGCCGGTTACGGATCTCAAAAAAATCGAAATTGAAGTTGGGCGGGTGCGAGCGCTGCTAAACGCCTACATCCGTTTCCTCAAGGAGCGAAAAGAGGCGTTGCCGGCCAAACTTCGCGAAGCAACCGCAGTCTACACGATAGACGACGAAGACATCTTTTAACGGCTTTCACGGTTTTAACGACTATAACGGAGGTTCTCTACATGAGCACAGAGGTACATCAAAAAGGCAAGGTTGCGCAGGTCATCGGGCCTGTAGTGGACATCGAGTTTTTCACCGAACATCTACCGCCAATCAACCAGGCCATTACCATCGACGACAAAGAGCACGGCATTCATCTGACGTGCGAAGTCGCCGGCCATCTCGGCGACAACACTGTCCGCACTGTCGCCATGAATTTGACGCAAGGGCTGGTGCGCGGGATGGAAGCCATCGATACCGGCGCGCCGATTTCGGTGCCCGTGGGCGCGACATCGCTGGGACGAATCCTCGACTTGTTGGGCAATCCCATCGACGGCAAGGGCCCCATCAACGCCAAGATGAGGTTGCCGATTCATCGTCAATCGCCGCCGTTTGAAGAGCAGGTGCCCGCCACGAAACAGTTCGAAACCGGTTTGAAGTCCATCGACCTGCTCGCGCCGTTCGCGAAAGGCGGCAAGATCGGTTTGTTCGGCGGCGCGGGTGTCGGCAAGACGGTGCTGATTCAGGAATTGATCCGCAACATCGCCAAGGAACACAGCGGCTTCTCCGCATTTGGCGGCGTCGGCGAACGCACGCGCGAAGGCAACGATCTGTACCTGGAAATGACCGAGTCGGGCGTCATCGCCAACACGGTCATGGTGTTCGGCCAGATGAACGAACCGCCGGGCGCGCGCCTGCGGGTCGCGCTGTCGGCGCTCACCCAAGCCGAATACTTCCGTGATTACGAGAACAAGGACGTGCTGCTGTTCATCGACAATATCTTTCGGTTCACGCAGGCCGGCTCGGAAGTGTCCGCGCTGCTCGGACGCATGCCCAGTGCCGTCGGTTATCAGCCGACGCTCGGCACCGAGATGGGTGATCTCCAGGAACGCATCACCTCGACGAAGCGCGGTTCGATTACCTCGGTGCAGGCCGTATACGTGCCTGCCGACGATATCACGGATCCTGCGCCCGCGACCACGTTCACGCATCTCGACGGTTCCATCGTGCTCTCGCGTCAGATCGCCGAGTTGGGCATCTATCCCGCCGTCGATCCGCTCGCGTCCACGTCGCGCATTCTCGACCCATTGGTCGTCGGCGAAGAACATTACAAGATCGCGCGCGGCGTCCAGCAGGTGTTGCAACGCTACAAGGACTTGCAGGACATCATCGCGATCCTGGGCATGGAAGAATTGAGCGAAGAGGATAAATTGACTGTTTCGCGCGCCCGCAAAATTCAGCGTTTCCTGTCGCAACCGTTCTTCGTGGCGCAGCAGTTTACCGGCTTTGAAGGCAAATACGTCCGCGTCGCCGAGACCATCCGCAGCTTCAAGGAGATCCTCGATGGCAAGCATGACGACCTGTCCGAGCAGGCGTTCTACATGGTGGGCACTATCGAGGAAGCGCGGGCCAAGGCCGAGAAAATGAAGGGGTAATCGCTCCGAGTGCGCCATGGCGGAAGAAAAGACATTCCCGTTCGAAATTCTCACGCTGCAGAAACTCTTTCTGCGTGATGAGGTGCGCTTCGTCATCGCGCCGGGACAGGAGGGCGTGTTCGAGATTCTGGCAAACCACGCGCCGTTTGTGTTTGCCCTGAAGCCCGGGGTGCTGCGTATGCGGATGCCGATGCCCGGCGGCCAGGACCAATACGTCGTCGTCGGCAGTGGTTTTCTCGTCGTGCAAAAAGACCGCACCACCGTGCTCACGCGTAGCGCCGAGCGTCCGGAAGAAATCGACGTGGAGCGGGCCCGCCGCGCCAAAGAGCGCGCCGAACAGCGTATCCAACAGACCTCCACCCCTGATATTGACATGACCCGAGCACAGGCCTCACTGCAGCGCGCACTTGCGCGCCTGAAGGTTGCGGACTATGCTATGGCCAGCAAATGACGCGGATTTCTCAAGGCTGGGTCGGGTCGGACGTCGAAGCTCGGATTGCCGCGCACGTTCACGCATGGGAAAAAGTCAAACCTCTCGGCGACAAGCGACGACTCGAAACATACCCGTTTGTCACAATTTCACGGGAATTCGGTTGTGAAGCCTTGCCACTGGCACAGCAGCTTGTCCTAACTCTCAATGAACGCTGCCGTCCGTCCATCCCATGGGTCTCCTATGATCGCGAGCTGCTGGACAAGGTCGCGGAGCAATTGAATATGCAGCGGTCGATTCTCGACATGCTGGACGGACAGCGCCGCGATGAGATGAGCGAATTGTTCGACAATATCATCAATCGCAAAGTCGCCGATGCGCTTGTCGTCCGCAAACTCGCGGAACTCATTCGCACGTTGGCCGTACACGGACACGCGGTGTTAGTGGGCCGCGGCAGCGCGCTCGCCACGCAAGACCTCCGCAATGGCGTGCATATCCGACTCGTCGCTCCGCGCGCGTGGCGGGTTCATACCATCGCCGCGGTTCGCAACCTGTCGGTCCGCGAAGCCGAAAAGACCGTCGCGGAAGGCGAGAAGCAACGTCATCAGTACATCAACACGTTTTTTGTGCTCGACCCCGACTTCCCATTTCACCATGACCTGGTGATCGATAATTCGCGGTTTAATCTGGTGCAGATCGTTGAGATTGTATTCGCAGCGCTGAGCGCAAGATTCGGTGAGACGCTCGTCAGCGCGTGATTTGGTGTTGTGTAATAACTACGGCTTACCGTCCGTGTTCCCGAGAAACAACACCCCTCACCCAACCCTCTCCCCCAAGGGGAGAGGGAATCAGCAAGATTAACGTGGCGGTTTCTTCTCCCCTCCGGGGGAGAGGATCAAGGTGAGGGGCCCGATTGTAAAGGCTTCGCGGAAGCGCCGCTACGCTTTCTTCCAATACGTCTCTTTCACACCCGCCTGCTTGTTGCCCCAACGAGCCAGCGTAAACAGCGCGTCGCTCAGGCGGTTCAGATAGGGAACCACAAACTCCCCGACCTTCTCATCCTTGCCCACACGTACGCAGAAGCGCTCCGCTCGCCGGCAAACTGTCCGTGCCACGTGCAAGTGCGCGGCGATCGGACTGCCGCCGGGGAGGATAAATTCCTGCAACGGGCCAAGATCCTTGGTCAGATCTTCGACAAGCTTTTCAAGATCGGTGACGTGCTTCTCTTCGATCCGCGGCATCCCCTCACGGAAATCATCGGCAGGCGTGGCCAATTCGGCGCCGAGGTTGAACAGGTCGTTCTGGATGCGGCGCAACCGCGTGTCGAAGTCTGCGTCGGTATTGAACGCCCGCACGACACCGATGGCCGAACTCAATTCGTCCACGGTGCCGCACGCCCAGACGCGCGCCGAATCCTTGCTGACGCGCTTCCCGCCAGCAAGTCCCGTCGTGCCGTCGTCGCCCGTGCGTGTGACGATTTTCGTGAGCCGCGCCATGTATTATTTTGTCATTCTGAGCAACGCGAAGAATCTCGATCACTTCAGGCCAGACCCTTCGCTTCGCTCAGGGTGTTAGCCTGCGGCTAACATTTCTGAAATTTCGCCGGAATCAGGCACATGAACTTAAATGGCTGGCCGGCGACGTTCTTGAACTGGTGTTGTTCGTCAGCTGGAATGTACAACACATCGCCGGGTTTGATCGCCACTTCCTTGCCCTCGCGCCACACCGTGCCCTGTCCTTCCATCACATAAATCTCGTGCTCGTAGGGATGGTGGTGCAAAGGAGTATGCCCGCCAGGCGCGACCTCAAAGACGCGCATCGCGAAATTCGGCGCGCCGTCACGGGCCGTCACGGCGAGTTTCACCTGGCAATCCTTCGCGCCGTCCATGTCCACTTTCTCCGACGGAATCTCTTTGACGCTGGCAATTTTCATGTCATCAGTCTCCCGTAATCGTGACGCAACAAGGACTATCCCACAATTCCAAAAACTTCAAGTGGCGATGACTTCTAAAATTCACCCTTATGCCGATTGGAGGGTCGCGCTTCCGCGCGACCGCGTCGTTCTTGCGGAATTTGCGGCCACGACGGAGCGTGGCCCTCCACTGGACTGAATTTGACGGCAAGCCGTGACCGGCATACGATTTCGCACATGAAAAGCTACCGCAAAGAACTTTGGTTCACCATCCCGTCCCGGCGCGGCTTCGTCAACATCACCCCGGACGTGGAGACGTGTCTGCGCGAAAGCGGAGTCAGGGAAGGATTGGTGCTGTGCAATGCGATGCACATCACGGCGAGCGTGTTCATCAATGATAACGAGTCCGGGTTGCACCAGGATTTCGAGCGTTGGCTGGAGAAATTGGCGCCCGAAAAGCCCCATTCTCAGTATGCGCACAACGGTTCCGAGGACAACGCCGACGCACATTTGAAACGCACGATCATGGGCCGGGAAGTCGTCGTGGCAATCACGAATGGTGAACTGGATTTCGGTCCGTGGGAGCAAATCTTCTACGGCGAATTCGATGGCAAACGCCGCAAGCGCGTGCTGGTGAAGATCATTGGGGAATAGAAGCCGACGACCCGTTGTTGGAAATGGCTGGGGTCGGCATTGAGATCGTCGTATAAAGTCGTCAGCCATGCGGGAGTGCGAGAACTGTCAAAAGTCAATGACTGCCCCCTCCTTACCATGATTGAAAGCTACGAATGGAACTGGGGAATGCACGAACAAGTGCATTTCGTAAATTAGTAAAGCGTTGACACCTATCTCCGTTTACTAGCGGCTCACGTTAATCCGTCTGCATCTTCGATTGCAAAATCTTTCCGACGACACTGCGTAAAAGCTCAACGTCAAATGGCTTTGCAAGGACGGCTGCCGCGTCCGAATACTGCGCCAAAAATTCTTCACAATGCGCGCCAGAGCAAACCACTACGGGAATGCCTCGCAGCCGTTCGTCTGACTTCATTATCCCGTATAACTCGATGCCGTTTATGCCAGGCCGCGCTATATCCTGAATCAGCAAGTCAATCGGTTCCCTCCGCATGATCTCCAACGCCTCCGTGCTACTCTCCGTTGTCAGAACCTCATAGCCGTGCGGTTCAAGAACGTGAGTGTACGCATCTAGAGGCGCTGGCTCATCGTCCAGACAGAGAATCCGATACTGCCTCTTATCACCTCTCATCGGCGCTGCGTTCCTATCAGAAATGCAGCATGGAGAGCAAGCAGGTAGTGCCGCACTTTCTCGATTTCGCAGCGGCGAGCACAGGGCACGTCCGCCCACCGTTTCAACGACCCTATCAGAGCCTTTCGGATTGCGGCGTCAATTCCACCGTGCTACAGGTTTCTTCGACAGATGGACATTAAACTTGAGAAGTTGCTTGGTTGCAGCGTCGATGACCCCAAGCTCAAGGATGTCGTCCAGCTACTTGAGGACAGACCGACGCCATCGAAGAATTACTCGGAATTTGAGAACTCCTACTGCATCGATTTTTTCCGCACGGGCGTTTCGTTGCTTGTTGACTCACAACGCCGAATCTCGTGCGTTGCCATTTGCACGCAGCCCCGACCAAGAGCGCGTTACAACACCTATCCCTACCAGTTGCCGCACGGCCTCACCGCCGACATGAGCCGTGAACGCGCACACAGCACCTTGGGAACGCCTTCTACGTCAGCAGGCCCGCCCGCCGTGTATTCGGGAGGCCGCCAAGTTTATTGGGACTTGTGGACTTTCCCCGACCACGCCATGCAGGTGGAGTACGCGAAGGACACAAAACGTATTTGGATTGTCACCCTGATGGCACGCGGTCGCGGCTGATCTTGAAGTGCTTTCGGGCCGCTCCCTTTCAGGTCGCTCCCGCGGACTCACTTTGGGAAAGATGATGCCTCACAACCTTGACGTGGAGACACTGGGAACAGTGTAGGTGAACGCCGTCGCCTCGATTGTCAGTGACTGTCATCGCGCTTCCGCAATTCCCGCATGTGATAGAAGTGACCCGATCACCCACTGAAAGTTGTCGCGTGGACTTCGGAGAGGGACGACTCCGACCCATAAACATAAGACAGCAACCCGCGACTAGGGCAATCACTGCCCACTCAACAAACAGGCGGCGCAGGTCTAATGAAAACCCATCACCTACCATCCCACCTTTAGTAGTCGGTGAGTCGAGAATGAAGTAGTAACCAGCAGGGTTGAGCGCAGTCGGGCGGTATGGAAGGCTTCGTGTGTAATTCCACGGCGGTAAAAGACCAGCGATCACCGCCGCAACCACGCCCCCAAGCAATATGTTACGCTGCTTTCTGCTCACGATCAGCCTTCTGCTCCCTACAAAGCCAAACCTTCGGCAAAATCATCTACGCAACCGAGTAGCTCTGACCGCGTGTGGAACGGCAAGCAGCCGTGCACCCCTGTTGGATACTCAACTAGATAATCCCCATTGGCCCTTACATGCCAATGCTGCCATCGGACAAGTTGCTCCACGTTGGCGCGTGCAGCCCACCAGCCCTCAGTTTCACTCTCCTTCAGAAAAACGTGTGCCCAATTTATTGTTTCTTGCCCCCTGATCTGATCGAATACGCCCTTGCTGATCCCCCAGAATCCGTGTTCGATGTTATTCTCGTGTGCGTAGATGAAGAAGCAGGATGCCCCTTTTTTCACGATCCGAACAGTCTGCGACCCCCCTGGTACGCAGGGTAGACTCTTACCGCAATTCTTGAATTCGAGCACAACCTCAAGCTCTTCCCACGACATCCCTTGCCCCTCTCTATGATTCAGGACAACCCAACCTGCATCTTTGAGCAGTTGCCAAAATCTCTCGACCAAGTCCATTCCCGAATCTCCTTTGCCTCCAAAGCGGAGGCGGTTTGGGCGAAGCCGCAACAATCAATGGGGTCAGTCATCGACTATCGACATTCGTCGCGCCAAACGTCGAACTGCTGAAACTCTGTGGAGGATTTCGTTGGGTCGATACGCGAATCGTTACGCCCTAACTTCCGCCACCAGCCAGTGTGAACGCTCACCCGAAGTACGCCGCAGCAGTAGCGCCGACAATGCGAAGAGCACCACGAACGACCAGTCGCCGATCAATGTTCCGCGCAGGAACGGGAGGCCGGCGGTGTAGCAGTCCAGCAAACCGGAGAAGGTTTTGGCATAGGGGGCGTTCGCCAGACTCATGCCGAAGAGCCAGACGGCAAAGTTGCTGATGAGGAAGAAAAGGAACGGCGTGGCGATGGCGGCGCTGATTTTGGTACCGAGCTTCCGTTCGCGAGCCCACAGGCCGAGGAGGCCGACCAGGAGAAATGCGGCGTAGTCGAACGCGCGCGGCCAATAAAACATCGGGTAACCCATCTGCACGTTGAGCACGATGTCGGTGACGGCCAAGACCGCCAGCGGTATCCACAACGCGTAGCGGCGTCCGAGATACATGCCGCCGAGCAGGGCCATGGCGGCGACGGGCGCGATGTTCCACCAGCCGAACTGGTGCGCGGCCAGTCGAAAAATCCCCGCCCCCAACACCATCAAGATTGTCAAAATCATAATACGGTCTCCTGACCAAATCTGGGTCGATTCTGCGGGCGACCCACGTGAAAATCAACTCGAAAAGCGCTTGTGTCAATCCCTTACGCGTGCCTCATTCGCGCGGTCGGGCAAGCTGTGGTAAGATTACAGGTGGTTCCAAGCGAACAAGCCTATTGCCGATTTCAACGGCGCGTCGATCGCCTCAGTTTTTTGATCGTGGCGACCGACATTTCCGAGCGGGACATCCAGATCGAACGGCTGTTTCTGCGCACGGAAGCGGCCCGCCTGTTTCCGGACCGATTTCGGTTTTACGAAATGCTGTACGAAAGCCGCTTTCAGCGGTTGACCGACCAGTTTCGCCACAGCAGCTAGTGCAACGACACAGCTCATTTGGAGGGCGAGCCTCCCGGCGAGCCGTGGTTGGGAGCGCAAAGAAGCGGCTCGGCAGGAGCCTCGCCCTCCAGCGACCCATCAAATCAAGTCTGCCGAAGCATTAGTGCTGTTCGTACTGATGGAGGGACTTGAGCACCTCCGGCGGGATGGCGCCATCGCGAAACATCGCTCTCCCCACCCCTTCCGCCACCGCATCGGCGTATTCGCGGAAGATGCTTCGCATGGGGGTGCCATTCACGTCGCGCGTGCCTTCGTAATCGCCCAGTTGAACGCGCTGATAGACGACACGGTTGTTCATGTAATACGGCTCCAGAAACACAACAGGCCCGTTGACGAGACGGTTCGCGGCAAGGTTGCGGGCGAAGACATAGGGATTGTCACCGACGCGGATAGCACCGCTGGCTGGGCCGTATTCGACCGGCGGAAGTTTGGTGGCCTGTGCCATAGCCGTGGCGATTTTTTCGGCGACGAACAACTCGATGAGATAGGAGTGTTCCAATAGTTTGGTGAACAGCCGCAGTTTTTGCTCGTCATCTTTCAACTCGGAGGCCAGATAATTCCCGTTCACGAAGACGACGAGGCGATTGTCGTCCACGAGGTTCTGACACTCATCCCATGGGACCGCGTTGAAGTGCATACAGATCGTGAGGTCGGGCCTGATTTGCTCGTTGAGCAGCCTGGCGCGCGCCGCGATTTCGGAGTTGCGGTAGAAGAGCAGTTCCGCGCGTTTATTGATCGCGTCCGCGCGATAGGCCTCGCGCTCCAGGGCCGGCAGGCCTGCAAACAGGCCTTGCGCGGCTACGTCCTGTTCGGCCTGGGCATGGAAATCCGCCGGCCGCTTGTCCGTGACCGGAGCGAAGCCCTGTTTCGTGAACAAGACCTGCGCGCCCAGTGTTTCGAGTTGCGGCTTGAGCAAGCGCGCCGCCGTCAAGTTGAGCACGGCTTCCTGGACGGGGTGATCCTTGCCGCGCTGGAAGAAGCGTTCTTCCATGCGCGCCCATTCGCCGCCGATATGACCGGGGTCGAGCGCGATGCGCTTGAACGACGCGGTTTGCGGCATGGGTAACGGCGTGATACTGGGCGATGAAAAATACAGGACGAAGAGAGCGTTGGTTTTTTCGGGTGTGGAGAAGACGGTGACGGAGTTGTCCGCGTACGCGAGATAATTGGTCAGTGCTCCGGACGGGCAGTAGACATGCGCGAGTAGCCCATCGAACTCCACGCGCGACATTGTCTGCTGGTACCGCTCGAGCGCAGACCAATCAGACGCTGAAGCTACTGAGGCCAAGAGGGTTGCGGCGGCGATTGTTGCAAAGGTCATTCGTCCCATTCGGCAGGGCTCCATTCGAGGATTTCGTTGATTTCGTCAAAGCAGTGAATGTTGTCAGTCGCGAAGTACCGATCCCGGTCCAGGGCATCGAGTTCCTCGCGCATCTCCAGGTCGGTGCAATCGCGGGCATAGTGATGGGTGGAGTTGAGCTTGCGGACGCGGGCGGCGCTCAATGCGTCGAGGAACTCGTAATAGGCACCCGATTCTTCGTCGTCGATCAGCGGCAACGCGAAGATCTGTTCGCCGGCCGTGTCGAATTCGTCCCGGTTGACCGGTGAAAGACGCAGACGATTATCATCGACCTCCGACTCGAGTTCAAAGAATTGAAAGGCCGCGTTGAGGAGCGGGCGGCGGAAGCCGTAAGACTCATAGTCCTCCATGGCTTCGGCAATGTGTGCGATCTGACGCGGATCGAGTATCCCGCGGCCAAGTCCGCCCCAATAGATATCGGCGCTGGACTCCATAAGCCACCAGTTCATGTCGTCCCCGAGCTGGACGACAATCCACCGCGGCGGGGTTGGTTTTTCCCTGTTCATGCTGCCGACCGAATCTTGCCAAATCTGCTTTGCATTTTGCAACGCGCATCGACACAATTCATGCATGGGCAACATCCTCGAGTATTTGGGCAAACAGCCGCAGATCGGCGCGGGGGTGTTCATCGCCGACAACGCACGGGTGATCGGCGATACGCAAATCGGGGAGCTGTCGAGCGTTTGGTTCGGCAGCGTGCTGCGCGGCGACATCAACCGCGTCGTCATCGGCCATCATACGAACGTCCAGGACAACAGTGTATGCCACGTCGCCGATGACCACGCGTGCGTGGTGGGCAACTACGTGACGGTCGGCCACCGCGCCATCCTGCACGGTTGCACGGTGGGGGATGAAGTCTTGATTGGGATGGGAGCGGTATTGATGAACGGCGTGGTGGTCGGCGAGCAAAGCATCATCGGCGCGGCGGCGTTGCTGACCGAGGGATTGCAGGTGCCGCCGGGTTCGCTGGTCTATGGAGCGCCCGCGAAGGTGATCAGCACTCTCGGAGCGACGGAACGCGCAAAAATCAAAGGCTGGGCGGAGAAATATTGCCGGGTGGCGGGGAATTATCTCGGACGGACGGGCTGATCGAGGTTACGTGCTGGATGCTACTTTTTCCGTTCCGGCGACCCGGACGCTGGTTGTGGTGTCGGTACTGGCCGTGCGGATTTGGATCTGGTCGCCTTCCACGGTGTGAGACGCGTCCAGCGCACCCACGGGAACTTCCAACACGTAGACGGACTTCTTGACGATACAGGTCCGATAGGGCGGGAGGGCCTTGACAGCCCGAATCACGTGCAGGTCTTTGTCGAGAAACAGCACGTCGATGGGAAACCGCATCCCGAAGGTGTGAATCCCGTAGCACCGATCCAGGAGCAAGCCTTCGCCCTTGCCAAACTGGCCGCGGTTCAGGAGGCCCACCATGCGTTTGAGCACGGTGTTGGCAAAATGGCAGTTGTCGGAAACAACTGTTTTCTTCGTGGCGTTGACCAAAACCATCGCAATACACTCCGGCAGCGATTACTGGATCGCCAGTTGGTTCCAAACGCTGACGAGCGCCGGCCCCAGCAAGACGACAAACAGCGCAGGAAATATAAACAAGACGAGCGGGAAGACGATTTTGATCGGGGCTTTCATGGCCTGCTCTTGCGCGCGCTGGCGGCGCCGGGTACGAATCGAATCGGCCTGAATGCGCAACGTATTGGTGATACTGCCACCGAGGCGGCTGGCGTGCACCACGGCCGTGATGAAGGTCTTCAAGTCGTCGACTCCGGTACGATTTCCCAGGTCTTCCAGCGCTTCCAAGCGGGGCTTGCCAAGGCGGATTTCGTTGAGTGTCTTGGAGAATTCCTCGGCGAGAGGTCCCTTGATCTTGCGCATCGTGTACCCGACGGCGGCGTCAAACCCCATGCCCGCTTCCACGCTAATGGAGAGAATGTCGATCGAGTATGGCAAGGCGGTCAAAATCTGCTCCTGGCGCGTCTTCACTTTCTTGCTGAGCACAAATTGCGGCAGGATGTATCCGCCGGCCGCGCTGCCCAGCAACAAGAAGATGTTCATCGGATCGGTGTACCGGAAATCGCCGGAATTGCCCAGCGCCAGAATCGCGAGGAAGACCAGGACGATGCAACCCGCCGCGCTGAACCAGCATAAGCCCAGCAATTGTACCGCGGTCACACGCGGATACAAGCCGGCCATCACGAGTTTTTTCTGCGTGCTCTCGGACACTTCCTTGGGCGTATACCCACGAAACAGCCGCGCCATGGAATCGCCCAACGGCAAGAGCACGCGCTGCACGAACGGCTTCGCGAGCTCCTCTTCCGCCGTCTGGGCGTCGGCCGCCATGACCTGCTCGATACGCTTGCCGACGGCAAACTGGGAGGACGTGCGGTAAAATCCGACGCCACCGAGCACGAGCGCCAACATCAGCGTGATAATCGCAAAGATAACCATAGGTCACACCTTCACAGATACGACTTTGAGAATCAGGTACGCTCCAATGAGTTGCCAGATCAGTGCCCCAATCAACATGAGGACCCCCATCGGGATGTTGAAGTGGCCAAACGGCACGAAAGGCGGACCGAGCATCGTATTGAAATAGTCGGGAGCCCACAGCAACAGGAGCAGGCCCACGACGAACGGCATCAATCCGACGACCAATCCGGAGAGCTTGCCCTGCGTCGTCAATACGCGGACATCCCCCTGAATGCGCAGGCGTTCGCGGATGGTTTCCGCAACTTTCTCCATGATCTCGGTCAGATTACCGCCGACGTCCTTTTGCACCAGATACGCGCCGATCACGATGTCGAGGTCCTGGCTGTTCACGCGCCGCCCGAGGTTCAACAACCCGTCTTCAATCGTCGTGCCGAGATTGACCTCCCGCAACATGCGGTTCAGTTCCTTGGAAATCGGATCGCTCATTTCCTTGGCGACAAGTTCGAGCCCCTTGATAAAGCCATATCCCGATCGGAGGGAATTCGTCAGCAACATGAGTGCGTCGGCCAGTTGTTTGACGAACTTCGTTCGCCGGCGGTTTTGGTGGACCCGCACGAAGACCGGGGGAGTCCAAAAGCCGGTCACGGCCATAATGATTCCACTGTGGGTGTAGCCGAAACCGTAGCGACCGAGCAAGAAACCCATGCTCGCCAACACGAGACGCACCAGCACGTATTCCGAAGGACGCATCGGGATGTCCGCACGAGCAAGCTCGTCTTCGATCCGAGCCATGTACCCTCGCCCCAGAACCAGGTGCATGAGTCGGGGAATCTGGCTTAACTTCTGCAATTCCGACTGGGTCGTTCGCGCGGCTTCTTCCTCAATGGTCGCATAGGTCTCAAGCCGTTCGGCAAGGATCGCGCGGCGGCGGGTGGCCTGTAAATACAGGCCGTAGCCCAGCAGGGCGCAGGCGCCCACGAACAAGCCCACGATCAGGAGAAGATTGTTGTCCATTTAGCGAACCTCGTTCGTCCTCTTGAAGATCTCCGCAGGAAAATGGATGCCGCCGGAATTAAAGCGCTCGATAAACTTGGGCACCATGCCCGTGGCTTGCATGGTTCCGAGAACTTTGCCGCCTTCGCCAATGCCTTTCTGTTGGAACGCGAACAGGTCCTGCAACACGATGACGTTGCCCTCCATACCCTGAACTTCGCTCACGCTGACGACCCTGCGACTGCCGTCGCTGAGGCGGCCGACCTGTACGATCATATGAATGGCCGCGGCGACCTGCTCACGAATGGCGCGGGAGGGCAGGTCCATGCCCGCCATCATCACCATGGTTTCCAATCGCGCCAGCGCATCGCGGGGGGTGTTGGAGTGGACGGTGGAAATCGAGCCTTCATGGCCGGTGTTCATGGCCTGCAACATGTCCAACGCTTCGCCGCCGCGGACTTCGCCGACGACAATCCGGTCCGGCCGCATACGCAGACAGTTACGGACGAGGTCGCGAATCTTGACCTCCCCTTTGCCTTCGATGTTGGGCGGGCGCGATTCGAGCCGCACGACATGTGGCTGGTGGAGCTTCAGCTCCGCGGCGTCCTCGACGGTGACCACGCGTTCGCCTTCGGGAATGAACGACGAGAGGACGTTGAGCAGCGTGGTTTTGCCCGCGCCCGAACCGCCGGAGACCAGCATATTCAGCTTCACTTTCACGCACGCCGCCAGAAACGCGGCCATACCCTGCGTGAGCGTGCCGAAACCGATCAGGTCTTCGACGGTGTAGGGGTCAACGGAGAACTTACGAATCGTGAGCACGGGGCCGTTGAGCGAAAGTGGGGAGATGATGGCGTTGACGCGCGAGCCGTCCGGCAGGCGGGCATCGACCATCGGGCTGGATTCATCCACGCGGCGGCCCAAAGGGGTGACAATTTTATCGATGACGTGACGAATATGTTCAAAGTCGCGGAATTGAATCTCGGTCAGTTCCAGTTTACCGAACCGCTCGCAGTATACCTGGTCGGGACGGTTGACCATGACTTCGGTCACGGTGGGATCACGCAATAGCGGCTCAATCGGGCCGAACCCAAGGATTTCGTCGGCCATGTCGGAGACGAGACGATTGCGCATCTGGCGCGAGAACGGCAATTTCTCCGAGCGAAGCTTTTCCTCGACCAGTTCCTCGACCCGGCGGCGCAATAGCGCTTCATCGCCTTTTTCGAGGAGCTTCTGGTCAATGTTTTGGACCAAGTACGCCAGAATTGCGTTCTTGGACTCCAGGTACAACTGCGTGCTGATTTCCGGTGTGGTCGCCATAAATATGTTACGCCTCCTCACTCATTGCATGAAGGAAAACCATCGGCCCGATCGCTTCTTATCGATTGCCGCAGCCGCAGCCGGCGACATACTCTCCGCCAGTGTCAGGAGCGCCCTCGCCACCGGTTTGTTCGGACTGGAGATGACAAATGTTTGCCCCAGATTCACCGAGGAACCGACGAGGGCGTCGTCGCTCGGGATTTGCGTCGCCACGGGAAACTCCAGAATGGTCTCGACTTCGGACGAGGAGATTTCCTTCGAAGCGGTGGCGCGATTGATGATGACACGGATTTTCTCTTTCGGGTAATTGGCGGCGAGAAGGTTTTTCAAGTACAGTTTTCCGTCGCGCAGCCGCGGTAAATCCATTCCGACCACGACCAGAATCTGGTCCGAGTAATCCATGGCCGCGAGCGTGGATTCCAGGTTGGCATAGCCCGTGTCGACGACGGTGTACTCATAATGCTCGTGAAGCGCTTCCAGAATGCTCTGCACCATGTAGCGTGACAGGGTCGAGCCGTCGAAAGTGCCCGTCAAGGGCGCCGCCAGCACGGACACGCCCGAAGGGTGTTTCGACATGACGCTGTCGACAACGTCGTAGTCAATACCCCCGAAACCCGGCAGCAAGTCGCCGAGGGTGCGCTTGGGCGTCACGTCCAACAACATGGCGACATCGCCACCCCACAGGTTGAGGTCCACCAACGACACACTCTCGCTGCGTCCGGCCAGGGCGACCGCCAGGTTCGTCGCAATCACGGTCTTGCCGCAGCCGCCCCGCGGGCCGGTGACGGTGATGACCTGTCGCTTGGGACCCTGGGACGTCGCGGGCTGTGCCGGAGCCGCCGTGCCCGCGTGCTTGGCCGCTTTGGCCTGGGTGGCCGCCACCTTGCGCACCTCTTCCAGCAGTCGTTCGGCCGTGAGCGGTCGGGTGATGAATTCCTTGATGCCGGCGCGCAGCATCTTGTGCCAGACTTCCTGGCCTTCCGAACCTGTGAGAATCAGGATCACGCCGATCTCGGGCAGATCCGCCGTGATCTGTTCCGCGGCGGCCAGCCCGTTCAACACCGGCAGATCCTCTTTGATCAGGGCGATGTCGGGGCGGTGCCGGCTGACAAGCTCCAGGCATTCTTTCCCGTCGCGCGCTTCCCCGACGATCTGGATGTCTTGCTCGCCGGCGAGCAGGTTCTTGAGCTTCTCCCGTTCGCCCGAGTCGTTTTCGGCAATGATGACGTTGATGCGATCCATGTTTCTGGCCTAGAGCGCTACTGTCAGTTATCTAGCACATTCGATACCGACATTTTCCCCCCTCCGTCATTGTCCCTACTCTGCAGGCCGAGCCGGCGAGAAGTTTGAGGACGTGTCCTGTGCTGGGGTGGCTGCGGGCGCCTGGACTGCCGGCGTTACCACTGAACTGTCCGCCGTCTTCGGCGCCGGAGCGGACTGCTGGGCCGCAGGTTTCACGGGGACCGGCTTGGCACCCGTAGGTTTCGCTGGTGGTGTGGGTTTTTTCTCTTCTTCTCCGTTGGAGAAGCCCATTCCATCCATGTGGTGCAAGCCCCAGTCATCCTTTATCTCCCCTTTCGGCGGCTCCACCAGGTGTTTATTCCAGGTCGCCACCCAGTGTTGCATTCCGGGCGATTGCGCTCCGGTAAGAGTGCTGGGATCGTTTTCCTTGATAACTTCCGGCGTCATGAAAAACAGGACCTCGTGTTTGACCTGGTCGAACTGTTTATCGCGGAATAGCGCGCCGAGGATCGGGATATCCGCCAGCCAGGGCAATTTCCGAAGAACATCGCGATTGATGTTGTTTTCCAGCAGGCCGCCGATCACGATGGTCTGCCCGTCGTTGGCTTGCAATGTGGTGTCTGCCGTCTTGGCGCCGATGATCGGAATGCCATTCGCGCCTGTGCCAATGACCTCACTGACTTCCGCGTGAATGGTCGTATTGATCCGGTTCTCACTGTCGGCGGTGGGCTTGATTTTCATGCGCACGCCGACTTCTTTGAATTCCACGGTGAACGACTGCGGCAATTGTTCGACAATGGGAATCTCTTCACCAACGAGGAAACTGGCTTCCTTGCCGCTGAGCGTGACCAAGGTGGGCTCCGAAAGAACCCGCGCGTAACTCTTCGTAATCAATAGATCCAGCAGCATCGTCATGCTCACCGTATTCGCCTGGATCGTGCTGCCCGGTGTGCCGAATTCGCTGGCGGTCGGGATAAAGCCGCTCAATATGGAGCCGCCGCCGAGGTATTGCATCGCATATTGTATCTGCCCCTGCGGTCCAAACCATTGGAATCCGACGTTCTTGATGGCTTCCGAATTCACTTCCGCAACGCGGGTGCGCACGCGAATTTGACGCGGCTTCGCAACCTCCAACAGATTGACAACCGGCCCTTTGTAAGCGGCGGCGATCAGCGCGGCCCGTTGCGCTACAAGTTCGTCATCCACCTTCCCGTCGAGCACCAGCGTGTCGCCGATCGCGCGTACGGTGATATTGTTCGATCCGACCATCTGGCGGATGGTGACCGCTGCAGCGTCGTTGCCGACGTCAATGTGATACATCTGGGTCGCGGAGCCGTCGCCCTTGACGATCGTCAAGGTCGTGACGCCAGACTTCTTGCCAATGATGCTCAATTCCTTTTCGGAAAGAGGGATCACGTCCACGATGGCGGGATCAGCAATGGCGATTTTGGAGATATTCTCGCCAGGAACCGTGACGGCTTCACCGACACCCACCTGGACGGTCTGGTCAACTGCCTGGGCCCGGGACGCGAAACACAGTCCCAGAGCGCACAACATAATGCTTATCCCCACTCTCCCCCTCTGTATCTTCTTCATCGTACACTGTCCTTTCATTTGGTGAAATTGCTGCGCTGTACTACTCGGTTGATGTGGCCTGGCCTTGCGAGCCCCGGTAAATCATAATCTCCGACCCATGGCGGTTGGAGGGTGGGATGATACTGACCGGGGTGGCTCTCTGATCGTCCGGAGTTTTCGGGGCCACCTCAAAGGTCTTCGAGCCTTGGAAATCTCTGACGGTAATACCCTGGCTGTCCACGATGGTCTTGTCCGACGGAGAGCGAAGCATGACACGCATCACACCGGCGCGATCGGCTGCCATGAGCAATTCGGCTTCTTCGGGTTTGACCGCCAGCGTCATCGAGGTCTTGGCGCCTGTTGGACCCTGGGACGCCGTCTCGCCCTGATTGACGGCCAATACGAGAACATTCTGCAGGACCACTCGCGTGGTTTCCTGATGGGTATTGGGTTCGGAATATGTCGCCAAAACGTCCACGTGGTCGCCGGGCTTGACGGCCGTACCGACGGACATGATCTCGCCTGCGGCAATGGCCATGGCGCGCATGCCTGGCGGGATTTCATAAGATATCCCCGGTGTCTGTCCCTCGGGGGCGAGATCACTGGAACGAATCTGCTCCTTGGCTTTCAGCCGCGCCAACGCGACACGCCCCACCACTTCCTTGGGCTCCTGAATGGCGCCGTTGCCAATCAGTTCCTGCGGGTAGCGCTGAAAAGTGATCATGTCGCTGGTAATCTTGGTCCGGGCGGGGATGTCATCACGTGCCACGACCAAAGGGGCCCAATGCTCTTTATTCTGTTTATCGAGATTGCTCTCGTGACGGTAAATCATGTAGGCAGCAACAAGCCCTAACATTACTGCTGCCAGAATGATTCCACCGGCGCCTGGTTTCTTAGCCATTGAGTCCTCCTTGTTCCGACTTTTTGTGCTAAGTCAAGCAAATGCTGTGCCTTGACAGCCAAAAAAGCAATATCAAAATTGAGAATGTCGAGGAAGCAGGCACGCGGATGCCAAAAATCGTGACCCGGGGCGGTCATTCCATGAAAAAAGGCTCTTGGCCCACCTACTCGACCAACACTCTGTCCTTGGGGCAAGAAGTCGCGTTAGTGCCGCCGACATCCGTTCCGGCCACGGCCTTCACCAATTTGTACGGTGCGCTTCCATTCACGTCCCCCATTTACGTCCTCAATTTGGATGATAGCGAACCCGAGGACCTCGACGTTGCCATGGTTCTCTGGAAGAGCAGCCACAATCGATATCCATACGTTTCTACCAATGGCATCGCGCCAGGTTGAATTGTGGAGGAGTTTCTATCCCGTTGCCGTTTACCCTTCACTGGCCGATGATCTCGGCTGTCACTGGTCGTATGCTGCTACGAAGCCGCGAGACCCTGCACAACGAACGGCAGGAAAAGAGTGACGGGATAGCTGATGATGGCACCGGCTCCAGTACTTGCATTCCAGGAAAAGACGATGTTCAAGACAATCACCGTGACCTTGGGGCCATCCAGTAACGGGAAAGGAGGCGGTAAAAAGTAGTTGGGGGTGAAGAGGTTTTATCTCTCTTCACCCCCGACTTCGGCTTGTTGATTTGCCAGCCTACGGCAAGTTCGCATTCACAGACGACAAGGTGTTATTGACCTTCTTACCAAGGCCGTTGAGCACCAAGATCGCCACGACAGCAATCAGAGCCAGGATCAGTGCGTACTCGACCAAGCTTTGGCCTTTACGCGACTTCAACCCGCGATACATCTTCTGGAGAGTTCTCTTCATCTCATTCACCTCCTTCATCTGGCTTTTTCGTTGATCCACAACCGGACGGACTTATCTTGTTGCCGAACTACAGTTGCACGTTACGTGCCACTATCGTCTTATCGACCTAGGAATGCGTTGTGACGGGGCTTCACGTAGTACGTAAATATCTATCCATCAATTGTTTAACAGGCCATGCGGAATGTTAAACTCATAGCGGGTGATGAGTTCATTTTTGCACGCGGCCATCATTCTTGCCCAACGCTCTTGACATGTCGTGATAATGTGTTCAGCTTCTGAACACTTTCACAGTCAAGGCTGCAAAAGATACATTCTCAGAGCGGAGTCCGTGATCAGGACAGCCTTTTGTGTGTCGAAGTGGGACTTGAAGACATCGACTGATTCATCGGGGGGAACGACGAGAAGAATCTGGTGACCTTCAGGAATTCTGATGTCGTTTTGGAAGGTTGTGCGATGCCCGTACCCAATCCATTTCTGGGTCCCTCTAACGCCCGGCAAGGACGGGTCGCTGGTCAGCAAGACGTTCTGGTACTCTGGCAAATGGTACTCAAACTGGCGAAAACCCCAGTAGAAACTCTCGCGACAATGGCAGACGACGACATTTCTGGACGGCCAGTTTTGTCGAATGGTGCGAAAACACGTTGCCAGATTGGCATCGTGCTCACGAATTTCGCGACCGGTCAGGGGCAGATCCATCAACAGGTACTTCGTCCAGTTGACCGGAGCAGCAAACACGACCACGTTGGTTGCCACCACGATTGCCAAGAGGCAAGATAGCGCCCACGACCTCTTTCCTTCTGGCGAAGCCGCTACTCGTTCCGAAAAGCCGACCAAGCCGAGACCTGCAAGAATTGCGAATGCGGGGAAGAAATTGAGTACATACCCCGGCATGGTCACATACATCAGCGTCCAGAAAACCATCGGCGGTGCTATCCAGAGCGCCAGGACGCAAAGCTGGGTTTTGTACCTTCGATACACGGCGCTCTTGCTGGCAGGCCCTTCAAAAAAGACCCAGTGAACAAATTCCATCGCCGAGGCGATCCCGGCCACCAGCAACCCAACCGAGCACACGATCGCCATCAAGCTCGCATTTCTCATGACCGCGCTCATACCTCCCGCGCCCCATACGGTCTTGGCCGCATCAAATCGACTCTTCAGCCGAAGCAACTCAAGATACGGCGCGAGACCGCCCGCCGATTTCACCGTTGGCAGAAACCAGCCAAGACAAAGTCCAATCACCAGGGCTGTCGCCCCCAATAGTTTCCATCCGCGAGGACGCGCCCAACCCCAGAAGACGTAGACGAACAGCGGGATCAATACGGGAGCGCTCTGCTGACGCACTCCTGCCACCGCGGCCAATAGTGCCGCCACCATGATGGTTCGGGTCCACGTCACACCCTTGCGGATCGCGAGCCAGCATACAAACGCAAAGCTCACAACCAACGCGCTGTCCACGATGGTCGTCAGCGCGATCTCGCTCTGGAACCAGCACAACGGGCTTGTTAGCAGAATCAGTCCCGTGCCCGCCCCGCACCTGCGTCCAAACATCGAGGTCGCAAGCAAATACCCGATGGCCGCCAACCACGCCCCTGCGATCACGCTTAGCCACACTAGAGCCGCATGCGGTTCCCCCACCAGTTGGTTCACCAGTCGGCCCAACACGATGTACAGGTAAAAGCCCGGCGCGTGCGGTTGGCCGATGCGCAGATCGTACTCGCCCATGGCCAACGCAAACTGCGCGCTGTCCCAGTGGTAGGCATACTGGCTTCGGAATGGCGCTCGGATCGCCAGGCCCACGATGAACAGTCCGGTGGCCATCGCAACGTCCGCTCCGCCCAATCGCTGTCCGCCCGCTCTGTTGGTTGTTGTGTCCTGGCTGTTCACATTGCCTGTTGGAGTTCGCACCTGCATTTGGTTTGCGTCATCCCGTGGGAGATATTCACCTTCCTATCGGACTGCCCGTTTCGCCAGACTATCCAGCGTTGCGGGTGAAAAGTACGGCGCGAAGATATCAACGCCCTCTCCCGGTGGCACAAACAGCAGGATCTCTTTCCCGCCCTCCACATGGAGCTTGTCGACGAACTCCAGCCGGCCATCCCGCACGCACCACATCGGTTTGCCCGGCGGATGCAATGTCGTCAGATCGATCGCCAACTGGTACTGGTCGTATTCCGGCAGGTAAAGCTGAAAGTGTCGGATGCCGTACAGGAAATACTCATCCGCATGACATATGACCGCTTCCTGCGGTGAGTACGATTCTCGGATTGTCGCAACAATTCGTGACAACTGTGCGTCGTGCCCCGCGATCTCCTGCGCCGTGCGGGCCATTCCGAAGAACACGCGATCCCACTGTGGCGGCCAGGCGACGAAGGCCACGACGTTTATGGCGCAGATAGCGGCGATGGTTGCCGCACGGCACCACCCACGTTTCAAACTCGTGACCACGGCGCCGGTCAGCACAAACCATCCGGGCAAGTAACCCAGCACCTGGCCCGGTTCGTCGGTGATGATCGCCACCCCCAAAGCCATCATCGGCGCGATCCACATCGCCAAGACTGCCAGTTCCTGGGCATGTTGATTACCCCATGCCTTCTTCTGGTCGTGGGTCATCCGGAACATCCAGTACAAATATGCCCCGACCAGCATCACGCCCCCCAGCACCAGGCCATTCCAGCAGAATCCAGTCATGTTTGCCAAATTCTTCAGGCGGACATACAAGATGCCTCCGAGAAAAGGGCCGGTCACGTTGACAGCCGCTCCCCTACGCACAATCTCCAGATACGTTCCCAGCCCACCGCTCATTCGCACCATCGGTACGAACCACAAAAAGCCCAAGCCGACCGACACCCCCGCCGCCACGGCCAATTTCGCCGCGCGCGCGTGCTTAAACCGCCAAAACGCAAACAGAACCAGTGGCCCGAGCGCCAGCGCGCTCTGCTCGCGCACTCCACCGACTACGGCCAGCAGCGCCCCCACCACGATCGCATCCCGCCATTCACCTCCGCGCTGCATTGCCAGCCACAGCACCAGCACGACGGTGCAAACCAGAAAACTGTCTACGACATACGTCAGCGCGACGCAGCTATGGAACCATACTTGCGGGCTGGTCAGGGCGAGCAACCCGGCGGTCGCCCCCGCCCAGCGCCCGAACATCGCCGTTCCGATCAGGTATACGAGCGCCGGCAGCGCACTCCCGAACACCACGCTGATCCACACCAGGCTCGCGTGCGGATCTCCAACAAAGTGGCTTACGAGCCGGCCCAACATCACATACAGAAAGTAGCCCGGCGCCTGCGGCTGGCCCAATTGCATGTTGTAATCCTTCACAGCCAGCACAAAGAGCGCGCTGTCCCAGTGATATGCCATGTGGCTACGGAACGGGATGCGGAGAGCCAACGCAGCCGCCATCATCGCCAGGGCCACCAGCCAATCCGAGCCCCCTGGTCGCGCGCCAGTTGTTGCGGCACTCTGGTCAGATTGTGTCTTCATCTTTCGACTCGTTGCCATCACAAACCACAAGATGCGCCCTAGAAACAGAATTCCGTTAACAGAGTTTCCCACGCACCTCTAGCTCAAACCGCGCCAGTAATTCATTGCGCTGGCTACAACCCCCTGCTTGAATCCGCCTCCATGCTCGACGAACGCGACCGGCCCCCCGGAGACGCGATGGCAAATTATTTCTGGTCGACGCACTCGTTGGCGGCCTGCTGGAATCGGTGTCGTTCATCAACGACATCCGCGCTGATCATTCTGGCCGCCTATTCTACCTGATCGCCATTCTGCGCCGGCCCGCCACGGTTCGGAGTTGAACATTCTGAGAGCGCTCCGTAAGCTGCGCGCGATGGCTGCGAACGTAAACCCTCCGGAAGCTGGGTCTCATCTGGAACCGGCCTCCGATTCGCCATCGCCAGGCGGCGTCTTGCCCTGGCTGATGCCCACGCTCACGCAATGGTTGTGGTTGGTCATTCTGCTCATCCTGCTCGCGCAACCCTGGCGCACCCTGATGGTCTCCAGCGACGGTGATGCCTGCATGCACTGGCGCGTCGGCGAGTACATGCTCGAGACCGTCCAAATCCCCATTCGCACCGATGTGTTCTCGCATACACGTTACGGCCAGCCGATCATCTCGAAAGAATGGTTGTCGGAACTCATTTTCGCCATGGCCGGCCGCGTGGCGGGACTCTATGGCCTGTGTGTTGTGGCGGCGTTGTTGATCGCCACCACGTTCGCGTTGCTACATCGCCAGTTTATCCGGGAAACAAACAATCATGCCGTCGCGATCTTCGTGGCGCTGATGGCCGCGTGGGCGGCGTGCACGCATTGGCTGGCGCGGCCGCACGCTTTCAGTTTTCTGATGGCGGCATTGTGGATCGACGCGGTGCGCCGATTCGACCGCGGCGGGACGGCGCGCCGTCTGGCCGTGAGTCTTGGCGTGCTAACACTGCTCTGGGTCAATCTGCACGGCGGGTATCTTGCCGGCGTCATTACGTTGGGCGTCTATTGGTGCGGTACGGCTATGGAACTGGCGCTTGCCCGGACAGACCCCGCTCGTTGGGACGCCGCGCGCCGCAAACTCACCGCCCTGACCGGCGTGGCCATGCTTTGCGCGGCTGTCTCGTTGCTCAATCCCAGCGGCTACCACCTCCACGTCCACAATCTTCACTTTCTCCGCTCCGAGTATCTCACGAACTGGCTGGCCGAGTATGCTTCCTCGAACTTCCATGACGTCGACTCACGGGGATTCCTCGCTTGGTTGGCGTTGACATTTCTAACACTGGCCCTGGTGCGACCGCGGCTCTCGCCTTCTTCGGGGTTGCTGGTGATCGTGTGGACGTACTTCGCATTGTATGCCGGACGTAATGTCCCGCTGGTGGCAATTTTTACAGCGCCCATCTTTGCGACGGCGCTCGCCGAAGCCGCGCCACCCTGGGTCCGGCGTTTGTCGGATCGCATTCGCGAAACCCATGAGACATCGCGCGGCTCGTTGCTCATCGGTGTCGCCGCGGTCGTCGCCATCGCTGTTGTTCATCACCCGACGGAGATGCCGGCGAAGAAATGGCCGGTGGACGCGGTGAACTACATCAAGCTGCATCCCGAGCAGTTCCAGGGCAATATGTTCAACCAGTACATTTGGGGTGGCTACCTCCTGCACGCGTTGCCCGAACACCGCGTGTTCGTGGATGGCCGCACGGATTTCTACGGCGAGCCGTTGATTCGCCAATACGATGACACGTCGCTCCTCCACACGAACTGGCCGCAGGCGCTGCAGCAATACAACGTAAGCTGGACATTGCTGCCCACCGACCATCGCCTCAACCTCGCACTGGCGCTCCTGCCGGACTGGCATTTCGTGTACTCCAACGAGGTCGCCACCATTTTCCGCAAGCAGCCGTGAACGCCGCTTCGCCCAATACCGACAAGCCCACTGGCCGGTGGCTCCCATCGTTCAGTGCGATGATCTGGGTCGTCCTGTTTCTCGGGTTGACTCTGACGAGCGCGCGCACCGTCCTCATCAGCGCTGATAGCGACCCGGCGCTGCATCGCCAGCTCGGCAACTGGATGATTCAGAACCATACGATTGTCCACGAGGACAATCTTTTGCATACGTATCACGGGCCGACCATCGCGAAAGAATGGGCCAGCGAAATTTTTTTCGCTGCCGCCAGCCGCTGCTTGGGTTGGAACGGATTCGTGCTGATCGCGGCCAGCCTCATTGCGACGTGCTTCTGGCTGCTCCACCGGCAATTGCTGGCGGAAGGCTGTGACGCGGCGCTGGCCACGGGCTTGGTGCTGGTAGCGATGCTGACGTGCTCAATGCACTGGCTGGCGCGACCGCTCCTGTTCACACATCTGCTCGCCCTGGTGTTTGCCTGGCTCTTGCGGTGGTTTCAACAGGGCCGCGTTTCCGCGCGGCGGTTGTTCCTGGTTCTTACCCCGTTGATGGTCTTGTGGGCAAACCTGCACGGCGCGTTCATGACAGGCCTGGTGCTGATTGCTATGCACGCCGTAGGCAGCGCCATTGATGCCAGCCGGCACTCCGTACCGCCGGCCAAATACAAACTCCTCGTTGTGCTGTTGCTGGTATGCAGCGCGGCGTCTCTGGCGAATCCGATGGGTTGGGAGTTATATGCTCACATCCTGAACTTCTTTCGGTCGCACGAGCTGACAACCATGACCACCGAGTTTGCCTCGCCCAACTTCCATACGACTGGCATGCGTGGCTTGCTGTTCTTGCTGCTTCTGCTGGCGGCCGCATTGATGATCGTTCGCCCCAAACTGCACGCGACCGATGTTCTGGTGATCGGCGGCTGGGGTTGCCTCGTGCTACTCTCCGCCCGCAACGTCCCCATCTTTGCGCTCGTCACCACGCCGTACCTGGCACAATGGCTCACCGAGTTCATGCGGTCTCATGAAAACTCGCGGTGGTGTCGATTGTACCGCGAATCGACGGGCAGCGAGTTGGTAGTCAGCCACACAGCCGGTGGCGTCCTCATGATCGCCGCGTTCGTTTCGGTGCTGCTGCTGATGGCCAAACCCCGGATCGCTGGCGGCCCGCCCATCCTCATCACCCATTTGCCGTCCAGTCGCTATCCAGTCGTTGCCGTGGACTATTTGCAGTCGCACCCACGCGTTGTCCATGGGGAGATGTTCAATTATTTCCTCTGGGGCGGCTATCTCGATTTCGCGCTTCCCGAATGGAAGCCCTTTATCGACAGCCGTACCGACATGTATGGGCTCGAACTCGTGCACGAATTCGAAACCGCCAACGACCCGAAGCCCGGCTGGGAGGCGGTATTTGCCAAATACAATGTCGGCTGGACGCTTCTGCCAGTCCAGCACCCGTTAAATCAAATCCTGCAACTCCGCCCGGATTGGCAACCGGTGTTCTCGAATGAGCAGGCGGTCGTGTTCGCGCGCGCATCATGACGAACCGTGCCTCCAGCGCCATAGATTCCCGACGTTGTTGGTGGTTGCCGTCGGTCAGCACGATCCTCTGGCTGATTATTTTCCTCACGTCCAATCTATCGGCGATTCGTGTGGCGACGATTGCGTCGGACAGCGATCCCTGCTGGCACTGGCAAGAGGGCAATTGGATGCTGCAGCACCACGCCGTGCCGCGGACCGAATTGTTCTCACACACGCGGGGGGGTTCGCCGTTTGTGGACTTGTGGTGGTTGAGCGAAGTTGTAACCGCCCTGGCGGGCAATTTTCTTGGGTGGGGGGGCATCATACTCGTGGCGATGTTCGTTTGCGCTACGATTGTGTGGTTGCTCCATCGACAGTTGCTCGCCGAAGGCAACGAACTCTTGCTGTCCACTGTGCTGGCACTGTTGGCGGCGGCGGTGTGCGCCACTCATTGGCTGGCACGGCCGCATTTGGCCACGCAGTTGCTGGTGGTCGTGTTCGCCTGGCAACTGCGATGGTTCCAACGGGGTCGCACTACGACCTGCCGGTTACTCATTCTCCTGCCGTTGCTGACGGCCCTGTGGGCCAATCTGCACGGGGCCTTTGTCATCGCCTTTGCGTTGATCGGGATTCACTGGGTCGGGACAGTCGCGAGCTGGGTTGGTGCGACGGCAGACGAGAAACCCGCGGTCCGCCATCGGGTGATGGTGTTGACGGCGTTGGGCGCGGCCTGTTTGCTGGCTACGTTACTGAACCCCAACGGCTGGAGATTGCCGCTGCGCGTCGTGAGTTACATGAGCAGCCCGTTACTGATGGGGCTGGCGCAGGAATATCTCCCGCCAAATTTTCGCGATCCGACGATGTTGCCGTTCCTTCTCGTGTGCGTCCTGACGTTACTGATGCTGGTGATCGTCCGCCCGCGCCTGAACGCGACGGACGCGCTGTTGCTGCTTGCCTGGTTCTTGCTCTCGTTGCGCATGGTGCGCAACTGTCCCCTGTTTGCGCTCGTGGCCACGCCGATTCTCGCCGAACATTGGAACGCGTACTTGCGCGCCGCGCCGCCGTCCTGGCTCATCCGCCGCTACCGAACTATTTCCGCAACCATGACCTCGGTCAACCAAATGGCCGGCGCGCGCGGTCTTCCCTTGCTGGCCACCATCGCGATGATTCTGGTTCTGGCCAAGCCACAGATCGTCGGTGGCCGACCGCTCCTGACCACCGAACTTCCCGCCAATCGCTTTCCTGTTGGCGCGGTCGAGTTTCTGCGCCGGTCACCCGACGCCGTCCGCGGCGAAATGTTCAATGAGTATTCCTGGGGTGGTTATTTCATTCTGGCCATGCCCGAGCGAAAGGTCTTTATCCATCCCAACCTCGATGTCTATGGAGAGGAACTCGTGCGAGATTTCCTCAAAGTGAACGACGCGGACTCTGGTTGGGATGATATCCTGAAGAAGTATCACGTCGGCTGGACCATCCTGCCGCCCGATCATCGACTGAGCCGCGTCTTGGCGCAGCGCACCGATTGGAAGTTGGTGTACAGCGATTCCGTCGCCTCCATCTATGGGAGAAAACCATGAGCGCGCGCCGCTGGCTGCTGCCGTCGCTCACCCAGGGCATCTGGATCGCATTCTTTCTCGGAATCGCGCTGACGGACTGGCGGCTGGTGCTGATCAATGCTGACGGCGATCCGAGCCTGCACTGGCGCATCGGCCGGTGGATGATCGAGCACCGTGCCGTCATTCACGCCGATGTCTTCTCCCATACGCGCGCCGGTGCCCCGCTGATTTCAAAGGAATGGCTGGGCGAAGTGCTGTTTGCCACGGCCGGTGACGCCCTCGGCTGGAATGGTATCGTCGTGCTATCCGCCGTACTGATTGCGACCTGCCTATGGCTGCTGCACCGCCAGCTTCTGGCGGAGGGAAACGATCTCCTGCTGTCCACGGCGCTGACGTTGTTGGCCGCGATGGCCTGCTCCGTTCATTGGCTGGCCCGACCGCATCTGTTCACCCATTTGTTCGCGGTCATCTTCGCCTGGCAGTTACGGCTCTTCGACCGCGGAAAGCTTCCGACCCGTCAACTGTTTGTACGGCTCGTGCCCCTGATGGTGTTGTGGGTGAACTTGCACGGCGCGTTCTTCACCGGCTTCGTCATCATCGCCACATTTGTCATGGGCCGCGTCGTTCTGCTGGTACAATCTCCCCGAGCCGAACGCCCTGCGATTCGAAGCAAGCTGTCCGATCTCAAGACGCTGGCCGCCGGCTGCGCCCTGGCCACGCTCGTAAATCCAAATGGGTGGAGGTTGTCCGCGCATATTGTCGAATTCCTGCGCGATCCCATTCTGGCCCGTTACACCAACGAGTTTCGCTCGCCG
>Ga0302324_100001888_pt1 | contig 49795 bp, 40 predicted proteins | sample Palsa_T0_1_FD_201949 | JGI IMG/M metagenome (GOLD analysis project Ga0302324, IMG submission 201949) | Peat permafrost microbial communities from Stordalen Mire near Abisko, Sweden - Palsa_T0_1 | ecosystem: Environmental > Terrestrial > Soil > Palsa > Peat permafrost | place: Sweden: Abisko...
TTTCGATAACGACGGCTTCGATGATATCTATGTTTGCCAGCCAGCAGGGTTGCCCAATCGGCTCTACCGCAATCGCGGCGATGGAACGTTTGAGGATGTAACCGAAAAGGCCGGAGTAGGTGTCCTCGACAATACGGCCTCTGCTCTCTTCGCCGACTTTGAGAACCGGGGCCTGCAAGATCTTCTTGTCGTACGTGGAACCGGCCCCCTGCTTTTCCGCAACCAGGGCAATGGCGCCTTTGCGATCAAGCGCGATGCCTTCAAGTTTGCGCGCGCGCCGCAAGGCTCCTTCACGCACGCCGCATTGGCCGACTATGATCGCGACGGGCGTCTCGATATCTACTTCTGCACGTACATGTACTACCTGGGCCTCGATCAATATCACTACCCAATCCCGTACTACGACGCGCGCAATGGCCCACCGAATTGTCTCTTTCACAACAATGGAGATGGGAGCTTTACGGAGACAACCGAGGCCGCGGGCCTGAATGTTGAGAACGATCGCTACAGCTTCGCATGCGCCTGGGGCGATTCAAATGGCAATGGCTTGCCGGACCTATTTGTCGCGAATGATTTCGGGACCTCTCAGCTTTATCGCAACAATGGCGACGGTACATTTACCGTTGCTTCGGAACAGGCGCACGTCGAAGGCGTCGGGGCTGGGATGGGTTGCGCCTGGGCGGACTTCGACAACGACGGCCGTCAGGATGTCTACGTCCCCAGCATGTGGGAAGCAGCCGGCCAAAGAGTCTCGGGGCAGAAACAATTTCACCAAAATGCACCAGAGCGCGTACGTGGGCTCTATCAGCGCCACGCACGCGGCAATGCGCTTTACCGCAACCAAGGAGATGGAACATTTCAAAACGTTGGGCGCGAAGCCGGTGTCGAGATGGGCCGTTGGTCCTGGTCATCCGACTTTTGGGATTTCGATCATGACGGCTTCGCCGACTTGTACGTTGCGAATGGATACTTATCCGGTGTCGAACGCCAGGACTTGGCGAGCTTTTTCTGGAGGCAGGTCGTCGCAAAATCGCCAGAGGATGCCACGCCATTTACAGCATATGAACGCGGCTGGAATGCGATCAATGAATTGGTTCGATCGGATCATACCTGGCATGGGTACGCAAGAAACGTGATGTTCGCGAACAACCAGGATGGCACATTCTCTGAGGTTTCCGGTCCCACAGGATTGGACTTCCTCGAAGACAGCCGATCATTCTCACTCGCAGATATCGATCACGATGGCAGGCTGGAAGTCGTTCTCAAGAACCGCAACGCACCGCAATTGCGCATTCTTCACAATTCGATCCAGGGAATTGGCAATTCGATTTCGTTTCGGCTGAAAGGCGTCAGAAGCAATCGCGACGCAATTGGCGCGTCCATCACAGTCGAAGCAGGAACGCTTCGCCAAATCAAATATCTGCAGTCAGGCTCAGGCTTTCTCTCCCAGCATTCGAAGGAACTCTTTTTCGGAATTGGGCGGCCGGAACAACCCATTCGAGCAACGATTCACTGGCCGAGCGGCCTTTCTCAAACATTCGAGAACATTCCCCCAAACCATTTCATCGAAGTCGCAGAGGGCTCGGACTCCTTCACAGCTAAGCAATTCGCGTCCGATCAAACATTCTTGAAAGCGAGCCCAACACCTCAGATCGAGCCTCTCCCGTCTGCACCAAAGACGTGGCTCCTCCAGGCTCTGAAAGCGCCGAGTTTTTCTTTGCCGGATCTTTCCGGCGAAATGCGCGATCTCGGCTCGTTCAAAGGAACTGTTGCACTCCTCAGTTTTTGGTCAACCAATTCTCCCTCAAGCCTGGAATTGCTTAAGCTCTTTAGGAATAGCAAGTCAGCATTTGATTCCGGCAATATCAACATAGTGGCCACGAATGTTGATACCGCAAACGATTCACCTGCAGCAAAGTCCTTTGCATCTCGGCAGCACCTTCCTTTTCCTGTCTTGTTTGCGTCCGAAGAAGTTGCAGGCGTCTACAACATCCTTTACCGCTACCTCTTCGATCGTCGGCGCGACCTTCCCATTCCGATATCGTTCTTGCTCGACACCGACGGAATGATCGTGATGGTTTATCAGGGTAGCATCGCACCTTCTACCCTTCTTCAGGACATGCGATCGATTCCAACAGATGCAAGCGATCGAATGCATCGAGCGCTTCCGTTCAAGGGAACCCTGATACAAGAAAGCTTCCAGCGCAACGATTTTACCTACGGCGTAGCGATGTATCAGCATGGCTACTTCGACCAGGCAGCCGAATCCTTTCAACATGTCATTGAAATGAAGCCGGATGACGCCGATGCCTACTATAATCTCGGCACCCTCAGTCTGAAGAGAAACAATTTTGAACAAGCGCGCACCTATCTCGAGAAGACGGTGCAGCTGCGCCCCGACTACCCGGAAGCCTGGAACAACCTTGGTATGATAGCGGCCCAGCACGAGCAACTCGACGAGGCCATACGGGACTTTCAACAATCGCTGCAACTGAGGCCCGGATTTGCCATCGCGCTCCTAAATCTGGGCAATGTCTACCGGCGTCAGCGCTCATTTGAAAAAGCTGAGGACTGTCTCAGGCGCTCAATTCAACTTCAGCCCGACGATCCTGAAGCCAATTACAGTCTCGGTATGCTCTATGCTCAGCAAGGACAGATGAGTCGTGCAGCAGATTATTTGCAGCGGGCGATTGCCTTGCGCCCAATTTACCCCGAGGCGCTGAATAACCTCGGTGTCCTCTATGTCCGCGGCAAGCAATACGCGCAGGCGGAAGATCAATTCAAGACCGGAATCCGGGTCGCGCCGAGCTTCGATCAGTCATACCTCAACCTTGCCCGCCTTTACGCCATGCAGAACGAAAGGGACAAAGCCAGAGAAACCCTGCTCGAATTGCTGCGCGCGCAGCCCGACAACAACAACGCGAAGCAAGCACTTGAAATGCTACAATGAGCGCGTTGCCAAGCCTGTTAAGCAATGGTGGAACCATGAGCGGTCGCGCAGAGTTTCGGAGAAGCAAAAACTCCATCGCAATTCTGATCGCAGGCAAGACTCTGGTCTTGTGCGCGACGCTCTTCTTTAGTCCAGCATGTTCTGCGCAACAAACACGGTCGAGTTCTCCCAAAGATTTTCTGGAAGCCGAGACGCTTCTTCAACAACACCGCCTTCACGAAGCAAAGACTGCAACGGAGCAGGCACTGCAACTGCATCCGTCAAGCGTCGAAGGCTACAACCTTCTCGGAATTATCGATACCAACGAACAGGACTACCCGGGTGCCGTCGAAGCGTTTCAGAAAGCCCTGAAGCTATCTTCGAACTCGGTAAAGACCCATAACAATCTTGGCAATCTCTATATCGCTCTCAAGCAATTTGATTCGGCTGAAAAGGAATTCCGCTCCGTCCTGAACTTCGATCCGGCGAACTCCGACGCTAATTACAACCTTGGTGTCCTGCTCATGTCCAAAGGAGATTCTGCCGCGGCTATTCCTCGTTTTGAGCGAGTCGCACCACCGAATCTGCCCACTCGTTTCAACCTCATCCGCGCTTATTTCGAGAACAAGCGAGCCCCTAAAGGACTGCAGTTAGCATCAGTGGTGGCGGCCTCGAGCAGCAATGACGTCAAGGTCCAGTTTTCCCTCGGCGTGCTGTTGGCATCGGAAAAGCAGTACAAAGAGGCGCAGCTTGACTTAGAACGAGCAGATGCACTCCAGCCCGATACTTTCGAAATTATCTATAACCTTGGCCAGGTCTTGATGCGCGAAGGCCAGTATACGAAAGCTGAGCTGACTCTCACCCGCGCATTGAATCTGAAGCCGGATTCAGTCGATGGAATGCGTCTGTTGGCCCAGGCCTACACGGACGAATCGCGGCCGCTCGATGCGCTCGATCTGTTGATTCGCGCACGTCGACTGGCGCCGGACAACCCTGACGTACTCCTCCTGATGGCGCGAATCAGCATGTCCCAGGACTATTTCGAGGATGCGATCCCCCTTCTTGAAGAGGGCGAGAAGGTCGCGCCCAAGCGCCCCGACCTCATCACGGCGCTAGGCGAAAGTTACTTTATGGCTGGTCGGGTAGACAAGTCCATCGAGCAGTTCAAGGCGCTGTTATCTATTGACGCTTCCGCGCAATCTTTTTCTTACTTGGGACTCTCTTACAGAAACTTGGGCCGATTCGATCAAGCAAAAGAGTACTTTCAGCAAGGTCTCAAATTGGACCCCCACAACATCTCTTGCCTTTATAATCTCGGGTTAATTGCGGAATGGCAGGGCAATGCTGCCGACGCGGAAACGTTCTTTAATGACACTCTCCGTTCCAATCCGAACTATCCCGAAGCACTGTTAGGATTAGCCAACAATCGGATCGCTGCCAAGAAGCTTCCGGAGGCGGAAGAGCTTCTTAGGAAATATATTCGCGTGAGTCGTGACCCGGCAACGGGATACTACAAGCTCGCGATGGTCGAGCGAAGCTTACACGAGACTCAAGCGGCAGATCGCGATTTGAATGCGTTTAAGACCTTTTCAAAGGTCGGACCGGAGGATCCGCATCCCTTTCAGCACCTATTTGATTACCTCGATAGCCGTTCGGCACTTGCTCCTGGAGCCAGAGACCAATTGGACTTATCCGACCTGATCGATGAGGTGAAAAGACACCCGGATCAACCCCAGAGTCTCTACCTTCTTGCCGATGCATTTCTGAAGACCGGCAATGTGGAGAAAGGCAGAAATACGGTAGCGCAACTTGATCGGCTGAGCTCAGGAAATTATAGAGCCCTGGCGGGCGCCGGCGTTTTGCTCGCACGTTATCGCCTGTATGACGATGCAATCCAGCACTTTCAGCAGGCGCTCGAAGTGAATCCGAATTCCAATGATGTCAGGTATGATCTGGCCGACGCCTACTTCCGAATGCAGCAATATCAAGAAGCTCTTGAAACTATGCAGGGGATTTCTCCGATCGGACCGTCCGACGATTCTTATCGCGCTTTGCTTGGAGATATTTATGCCCACCTTGGAAACAATGCAGCTGCCGCTCAATTATTTCAAACATCGATAGACCAAAACCCGGACAATGAACAGAGTTACTTGTCTCTCGCTCTCCTGGACTTACGTCGAGGTAACATCGCTGACGCCCAGCATACGCTTCTTACAGGCCGGAAGCGCATTCCCGAATCCGGCAAACTGTGCTGGGGGCTAGGGCTAACGGCAGCGATGCAAGGCAATTCGGATGAGGCGGCCCGGCAGCTTGAGCACACGGTCGACCTGCTTCCGCAATGGTCTGGTGGCTACTCGACCCTTGGCGTTCTATATTTTGAAACCGGCCAGATCACCAAGGCTCGCGAGGTCTTGGACCGTTTCAAGAACAGCACCGTGAGCTCGAGTCTTGACGTCGACAAAATCGAGCAGGTTCTGGAACGCGCATCGACAACTAATTCAGTGAACAAAGAATCCCTGACCGTTGCCGATAAGTCACAGCTTCTTCAATTCGCTCTCTCCCTGGCCGACAAAACGTTATGAGCCGCTGGAGTTCTCGATGGCCCCACATCTTCGTTCGGCTACGGACAGTGCTCGCTCTACATCGTTGGACGTTTTTCCCAGATCTTTGCTTTTGCGGCTCGATCTTGCTCATAGCTTTTTTTTGCATTTTCAGTCAGCACCTCCTCAATGCGGCACAGCAGCCGTCAAAAACAAACGGTGCGCCGATCTCAGTACGATTCACTGACATTCGCAAATCCGCAGGGATCAATTTCGTTCAAGATTCAACCGAGACGGACGAGAAATACTATCTTGAGACGATGGGTACAGGGGTTGGCTGGATCGACTACGATCAGGATGGTCTCATGGATCTTTATTTTGTCCAGTCAGGCGCGACAGCCGCTTACAAACCCTCGAAGCATTTGCATTCCGCGCTCTACCGCAACAATGGCGACGGCACGTTTACCGACGTTACCGAAAAGGCGCATGTCGGTGGCGAAGGACACTACGGTCAGGGAGTCGCGGTTGCAGACTACGACAATGACGGCTTTCCCGATATGTATGTTACCGGCTATGGGCGCGCAATTCTTTACCACAATAATGGAGATGGGACGTTTTCCGATGTAACCACCAAGGCGGGTGTCGCGGACGAAGGTGCATGGTCAACCAGCGCTGGCTGGTTCGATTTTGATAAAGATGGTTGGCTTGACCTAATAGTCACGAACTATCTTGATTGGTCGCCGGAGAACAATCTTTGGTGCGGCGAACGTGCTCCGGGCTATCGCTCCTACTGCAATCCCAACGATTATCGAGGACAGAAAACCAAGCTTTATCGCAACAACCACGACGGAACTTTTTCCGATGTAAGTGATAAGTCAGGCGTGGGGATCCCTGAATCGAAAGGCATGGGAGTTGTGCTGGCCGACTTCAATAACGATGGGTGGACGGACATCGCCATCGCGAACGATACCTGGCCGAATTTTCTCTTTCAAAACAATCACGATGGGACCTTCACAGACATCTCCTTAATATCAGGATTGGCCGCGAGCGAAGACGGGCGATACGAAGCTGGCATGGGAATTGACGCAGAGGATGTGGACGGTGACGGTTTGCTCGATGTGTATATTACTCATCTCGATTTCGAGCTGAATCGCCTTTACCACAACAATGGCGATGGCACTTTCACTGACGTGACCTACAGTTCCGGAATCGGCAACAAGGCGATGACGCTGAGCGGGGTCGCCGCAAAGTTTATCGACTATGACAACGATGGATGGCCAGACATCGTGCAAGCAAATGGCGCGATGGTCGACAATGTAAGTCTTTATCATAGCGAGGTTTCTTACAAGGAACCTCTCTTGATGTTTCATAACCTTGGAAATGGTCATTTCGAGAAGACATCCGACCTTCTCGGACCGGACTTCATTCGGCCGGTCGCGGCACGCGGTCTCGCAGCGGCGGATTTTTTCAATGACGGAACAGTTGGGATAGCTGTCAATTGCCGAGGTGATTCCCCTGAGCTCTTGCGCAACGACGGGGGCAACGCGAATCATTGGCTCGAAGTACTCTTAATTGGCACCAAATCCAACCGGGACGGCATCGGATCTTCGCTGAAGTTGACCGCAGGCGGATTCGTCCGCATCGAGCAGTCAAAAGGAGGCACGAGCTACATGTCTGCCAGCGATCCTCGGATTCACTTCGGGCTTGGGAAGCGGACGAAGGTCGATTCACTTGTAGTTAGCTGGCCGAGCGGGCAGGTCGATAGACTGATGAACGTACCCGTGGATCAAATTATGGTGGTCAAAGAAGGGATTGGCGTTGTCCCGCATTCATTTCCAAAGGTGCCGCGACGCTGAAAGGAACTTTCGCCACAAATGAGTTTTAACCTGCCCGATACGAGAGACTATCCAATGTTGGGCTTCCGTACTTATAATCTGACCATCCTATGATGTTTCCGCGTCGACGCTTTCTTGGATCCTCCCTTTATGTTCTCGGCGGTGCACTGCTTGACGCGCTTGCAACTCCTCTTTGGAATTGGAAACACCAGATAACAGTTGAGGCCGCGGCGACCGATTCCTCTTCCTCTCCAGTCCAGTTCATCGATGTTGCACAGGCGGCAGGGCTCAACGTTCCCAATGTTTGGGGAGGCGTGGACCATAAGCGCGTCATCATCGAGACCAAGGGCAGTGGGATCGCATTCTTTGACTACGACAATGATGGCTGGCTTGACATCTACCTGACCAACGGAAGCAGACTTGATGCCCATTGGCCCTCTGGAAAGGAGCCAACGACCCATTTATTCAAGAACAATCGCGATGGCACCTTTACAGATGTGACCGAGAAGTCCGGCTTGGGACGCTCCGGATGGCAGACCGGAGTCTGCGTCGGCGATTACGACAACGATGGGTGGGACGATCTTTTCTGCACCTTCTGGGGACGCAATATATTGTTTCACAACAATGGAGACGGAACGTTCACGGATGTTACGCGCAAGACCGGTCTTTATCAGGATAAGGGCCGTTGGGGTACGGGATGCACGTTTCTTGACTATGATCGGGATGGATATCTCGATCTTTTCGTTTGTAACTTTGTAAAGCTAGATCCAGATATCTCACTTTCCGTCGATAACATGGCATTTTGTCAGTGGAAGGGTGTGCCAACCATGTGCGGTCCGCGTGGTCTGCCGGGAGACACAAACATCCTTTACCATAACAACGGCGATGGTACATTTTCGGACGTTTCCGAGAAGGCAGGAATCCTCAAACCAGGCCCGCGCTACTCGATCACATCGGTATCCTATGATTTCGACAACGACGGATGGCCCGACATCTATGTTGCTGTCGATTCCGAGCCAAGCATTTTGTTCCAGAACAACCACGATGGCACTTTCACCGATATTGCGGTCATAGCTGGGTGCGCCTATAACAATGATGGCCACGAACAAGCAGGCATGGGCGTCGGCGTGGCTGACTACGACTGCGATGGGTATCTGGATATCTTCAAGACCAATTTCGCAGACGACACTTCCGATCTCTACCACAACAATGGCGATGGAACCTTCAGCGACCTTTCCTTCAACTCCGGAGTTGGTATCAACAACAACTATGTTGCGTGGGGTTGCGGATTTATTGATTACGACAACGACGGCTGGGCCGATATCATTCAGATCAACGGACACGTCTATCCGGAGATCGATAACTATAACTTTGGAGAAACCTTTAAGAATCCCCGACTCGTATATAAAAACCTGGGCAATGGACATTTCAAGGATGTCTCAGCAGAAATGGGTCCGGGGATCGCCGCGCGGTTCTCAAGCCGGGGCGCCGCATTTGGGGACTACGACAACGACGGCGGAATGGATGTCTTAATCCTGAATATGAATGACGCCCCTTCTTTGCTCCATAATGTTGGCGGAAACAAACAGAACTGGATCAAAATCAAGCTTGTCGGCACCAAGTGCAACCGAACTGCGATTGGAGCACGTGTGCGCGTTGTTACGGCGAAACACTCGCAGATAGATGAGGTGCACAGCGGTACGAGTGTGATGTCCCAGAGTGATCTTCGACTTCATTTTGGGCTCGGCATTGCCAACTCCGTCGATCTCATCGAGGTCAAATGGCCGACGACGCAGAAGATCGAGCGTTTCACTCAAGTGAAGGTAAATCAGATTATCACGATCCGTGAAGATCAGGGAATCGTTGCGACCTTCAAGAGGCCAGTCTAATTCCAGGCCAATCAGCATTGGATAATGAGAGCGTCTTAGCAATCCGTGCTTCTGGCCTTATTGGTGATCTCGATTAGCCGACTTGTCGGGCACTTCCACTATGAATTGCTTAACTTCCCGTCGTTCATGATCGGTCGCGTCGGCACGCTGCTTCTCAATATCTTCATGAAGCTGAAACTCCCGTTGCGCCTTAGCTCGTTCGCCCAGCCGGTCATAAGCTAAACCGAGCCGATAGTGAGCTTCGCTCGATTGCGGGTCTGCTTGGATGGCCTTCGCATACAATTCAGCCGCCTCCGCAAAATCCTTGTGTTGAGATTTGAGATTTCCGAGCTGAACATAAGGATCGCAGAATTTAGGATCGATCGTCACAGACTTAGTAAGCATTGTCTCGATCTTTCGCGTTGTCTCTTTGTCAACCTCTTGTCCACTTTGTTTCCAGATCGCCATTGCAAGATAATAGTTGGCCCGCGAGTTATCGGGTTCCCTCTGTGCAAATCGCGTCAGCTTCTCTTCGACACAAGGGGGTGGATTCGGCGTCGCGATTTCAACCTTTCCCATGAAGAGGTACGGCTCGGGCTCGTCAGGTATTAGATCGGAAGCTTCACATAGTCGCAGGGCTGCTTCATCATAAAGTGCACCTGCGAAGAGGGCCGCACCAAGGGCAGTAAGCAATCGAGCTGAACTCGGATAAACGTTGACTCCCTGCTCAAAAACCTCTTTGGCTTGCCACACCGCCCGATGAATCAGCAGCTCGGATCCCCACTCAAAATAGTTTTGTTCGCTTGGGTCCATGGTGACTGCTCGCTCAAATTCATGGACAGCCGCGAGAGGATCTCCGGATTTCTCATCAATCTCTCCGGCCAGACGATGTTCTGGTGCGTTCCCTCCGGTTTTCAGGAGTCGCTGAACGTGCTCGCGGGCCTGCGATAGATCACCGAGTTCCTCACACGCTTGTGCAAGTTCCACTTCGTTCTCAGCGTTTCTCGGATCAATCTGAAACGCCTTCTGCAGGAACAAAGCCGAATCGTCGTATTTGCCTTCGTGCAGGTAGAACTCTCCCAAGCGGTGATTCGCATCGAAGCTAGCCGGTGCACCGGCTAGAGCCGCCCGCAATGCAGCTTCTTGCACCTTGTTGACGTCTTTCGTTGCATTCATTCCACTATGAGCAGCATCGCTCTCTTTCAGGGTTAGCGCCTCGCGGTTCAAAGCTTCGCTTGTCCGCAAATTCGCATCTGATCCGTGTCCTCCGGCCGCCGTCCAATCCGTGACCCCTGCAACAGTAAAACTCGGGCTGTCCGCAAATTCCATCGGGGGGACAACAGGATTCGCCACTGTATCGGAATTCGCCAGAATAAGATCTACGTGCGCTTGCTCGCTAGACTCATGCGCAGTGAAAATGAAAGCATTGCTATGCAGGTTCGCTTTCTCGGCAACCAAAGAAAACGTCCCGACTCCGAGGCCTGAAAACGCAAAGCCACCCTTGAGATCCGAGTCTAATTCGAGCGTCTTCAGGCTTCCGGTGTTCTCAAGGCGAACGGATGCACCTGGGACCGGCCTTCCATTGGAATCCAACACCTGCCCGCGAATCGTCGCACCCTGTAAAGACTGCGAGCCAGCAACTGTGGCGCCACCTGAAAGGGCCAAAATCCCCAAGATTCCGATGAGTGTTAGTTTTCGCGCGCACTGCGTTGCAGCTCGGTTTCCCAGCCAACATTGGCACGCTTCACATGCCGGGACGATCAAACGATAGCCGATAGACTTTCTCGATTTCTGTTTCATCGTTCAGCTTCAGTGAGGTAACTTGCGGTCCGCTACTTTTGCGCTTTTCCAGCGCAGATCACATTGTACGGCTGACCGAAGGCTCACCGAAGAACCGCGCGGTTCAACCAATAGCGATCGAATCCACTCAGACATGAGTCATTTTACGCATAAAGAAAATCACTTGACACTTCCATATACCGAATGCTACATAGGATAGGTCGTACTCGGAGCCGACACCCGATGCTCGAATTGCAGGGATTGTTTCGAAGCTATCGTGGTATTCCCGCGGTTCAGGATGTCAGCTTCAGGGTGGCTCCTGGGGAAATCGTCGGTTTTCTAGGTCCGAACGGCGCCGGCAAATCCACCACCGTCAAAATGATCACCGGAATACTACGCCCCAATGACGGCCATGTGCTCTTTCAAGGCAAAGACATCCGCCAGGACATGGTCGCCTTCCGCAGCGCCATTGGTTACGTGCCCGAAGAAGCCCATCTCTATAACTATCTGTCGGCGTTGGAATACCTTCAACTGGTCGGCCGACTCCGCGGACTTGACGAACTACTCATTGAATCCAAAGCAGTGGGTCTGCTGAAACTCCTCGATCTCGAATCCTGGCAGCATTCGCCGATCTCGTCCTACTCCAAAGGCATGCGGCAACGGGTGCTGATTGCCGCCGCGCTTCTGCACGATCCCAAGCTGCTCATATTCGACGAGCCTCTCTCCGGACTCGACGTGGTTTCTGCAAGACTCTTCAAGGATCTGCTGGAATTGCTCGCCGCGCAGGGCAAAGCCATTCTCTACATCTCTCATGTGCTCGAAGTTGTCGAGCAGATTTGCAGCCGCGTTATCGTCATTGCGAACGGCAAGATTCTCGCAGATGCCCCTCCAAGCGAGTTGGCGAAACTCATGCATCTTCCCAACCTCGAGAGCGCGTTCACCCAACTTGTGCGCCAGCAAAATACCCGAGCCGTTGCGCAGCAGATTGTGGAGGTCATGCAGACCACTCATGGCTGAATCCTTTCAGCGTCTCTTCTCCCGCGCGGAACCTCAGGTGCTTTCCATGAACGTCCAGGCGGCGCTTGGGCCGGTGCGCCCGCCAAAGCGCGGCCAGTTCTCTCTTCTGGTTCGCCATTTTCTCGAGCGCTTTTTCAATCCTGAGACAGCTTCACCCGATGGCGACGCCAAGACCCGCCTGGTTCAAATCGCCTTCGCCGCCAGTTTGCCGCCGTTCATCGTCGCCATCTATCTCTGGCCTGTCTATCATCCAATCGCCGGCTGGCCGCCCGGTCAGCCATCAACCGGAGCCCCACCCGCCTATTGGCTCCAGGTCAATCATCACCTCTTCTTCATCGTCTATTCATTCGTCGTCATGGGAGTTGCAACAGTTTTTGAATGGGATTTGTTCTTCCCCGATCTCCTCGATTTGTTCGTCCTCGGGCCCCTCCCCATTCATTCACGACGAGCCTTCACCGCTCGCGTCACTGCCATCGGCATTCTTATCGTCGGATTTCTTGTGGATACCAATCTCTTCTCGTCCTTCGTTCTTCCTATGGCCATGGATCCGCCGGATCTCCTTCGATTCCTCGCTGGCCACATTCTTGGGGTTGGCTCAAGCGGACTCTTCGCCGCCGCTTCGATTCTCGCCTTGCAGGGTTTGTGTATCTGCGTCTTTGGCGAGCGTCTCTTCCGCAAAGTCGCATTGCTTCTGCAGGGATCCACAATTACTTTGCTGGTAATATTCGTGCTTCTGTTTCCCGTTGTTTCGGGCGTGGTCCCGGCCATGCTTCAGTCGGGAAGTCTCGCCGTACGCTGCTTTCCGCCGTTTTGGTTTCTCGGCATCTACCAATGCTTGATTGAAGGCGCGAAGGCTTTGCCGATCTATGCCACGCTAGCGCGAACTGGATTCTGCGCCATCCTTCTCGCATTTTTAATGGCCGTCCTCACATATCCCCTCGCCTACCTTCGCAAGGTGCGCCAGCTCGTTGAAGGTCCGGGTTCGCATCGCGCGGTGAATCTTCTTTTTCGACCGATCAATCGGGTCCTCCACACGACAATGATTCGCGGTCCGCTACGCCGGGCAATCTTTCATTTCATCAGCCAGACGCTCCTGCGCGTTCCACGCTATCGGATTTATCTTGTTCTCTATGGTGGCATCGGCTTGTCAGTCGTCACTGCAAGCATCCTGCGCTTCACCGTGAACCATCAACAGATCCGCACAGAGGTCTCAGCCGACGGGATCAGAGTCGCAGGGGGGATCGTCGTCTTCTGGATGGTCGCGGGACTTCGCATGGCATTTATCTCATCTGGCAATGAACGCGGCAGATGGATCTTCCGCATTGTTCATGGCAACCCGCCGGATGTTCACACTTTGACGGAGGAATTATCTTCAGCCAGGACCTGGGTCCTTCTTTGGACAGCCATCGTCACATTTGGCGCGTGCTCCATATTTCGAGCCATCGCCCCCGCCGAACTTCTCACGGGCCAAGCCATCGCGGCTCAGATACTCGTTGCCGCGAGCATGTGCCTGCTTCTCACGGACGCCTTTTTCCTCACCGTCACTTCACTGCCATTCACAAGCGAACAAGCCCGGGAACAGCCCAACCTCGCAATGACAATGCTGAAATTCTTTACGTTTTTCCCTTTGGTAGCTGTCCTTCCGCTTCAAGTCGAACCATGGATCGAGAGCAGCCAGTTGCACTTCGCCCTCCTGTTCGTGACGGTCGCAGCGGCACACCTGGCTCTGCAGAGTCGGCAGCAAAGCATCATTCGCGAATATTGCAACCAGCTACCACTCGAGGAGGACGAAGAGGACTTCCCGATGAAATTGGGCCTGCGGTACTAATATCCGCGTCCGTATCAAATACGCACGATTCGAGACAGCATTTTGGTTCGCCCGATTCGAACTTGCTCAGAATGATCCTCCCGGTCAAAGTAGTGAATCTGGAATAGCTCCACTCTTCTTGGGCAATCCGCGCCTCGGGCCCGACGGCACACGGGTCGAGTCATTTACGCGCGCTGGTTTCGGAATTGACCGGGATTTCATCGAGCGTAGGTGAGAATTGCGCCCGGAATCGACTGCAACGGCAAGACCCGGTCAACTCCGCCAAACTTGATGGCTTCTTTGGGCATCCCAAAGACGACGCATGTAGCTTCGTCCTGCGCAACGGTCGCGGCGCCAGCCTGCTTCATCTCAGCCATTCCACGAGCGCCATCGTCGCCCATTCCCGTAAGGATCACGCCGACCGCATTTGGTCCGGCATACCGCGCGGCAGAGCGAAACAGCACGTCCACCGAGGGGCGATGCCGGCACACCAGCGGCCCGTCCTTGATCTCCACAAAGTAGCGAGCGCCGCTTCTCTTAAGCAGCAGATGATGATTGCCGGGCGCGATCAGCGCACGCCCTCGAATCACGGTATCATCGCTCTCGGCCTCCTTCACAGTGATTGCGCAGAGACTGTCAAGACGATTCGCAAAAGCACGCGTGAAAAGCTCCGGCATATGTTGCACAATCACAATCCCCGGAGTATCCGCCGGAAACGACTCGAGCAGTGACTTGAGTGCTTCGGTGCCGCCGGTCGAAGCGCCAATCACCGCCACTTTTTCTGTTGTCTCGGCCATCGCGTGGGTAGCAGCCGGAAGAATTGCGTCGGCGGTCAGCTTGGGCTTAACCTTGCGCGTGGCTCGCAGCAGTTGGGGCCGCGCGCACCCTGCAGCTTTCACTGCCTGGCATATTTCTATCTGCGCGTCTTCGAGAAACTGCTTTGTCCCCAGGCGCGGCTTGGCGATGATATCCACGGCCCCGTATTCGAGAGCACGCAGCGTGCTCTGCGCACCGTCCTCCGCGAGACTCGAACAGATCACCACCGGAATCGGATGCTGGCTCATAATCTTCTTTAAGAAGGTGAGCCCATCCATGCGCGGCATCTCAATGTCCAGCGTAATCACATCGGGAACCTGCTCTTTGATTCGTTCGGTCGCGACATAGGGGTCTCCGGCTGTGCCAATGACTTCGATTTCCGGATCGCTCGAGAGCACAGCCGTCATTGTCTGGCGAACTACGGCGGAATCGTCAACGATAAGAACCCTGACCATTTCCTTCTCCAGTCACATCCCCGCCTTTTTCCACCATCCCTGTCAATATCAGTCGCGGCCGCCTCGTCGCCTCTCGATGGAATTGCTCACCTCATCCGCCGTACCAGCACTTCCCCGGTTCCGGTATTGAATTCAAGAGTCAACCCTTTCGTGCCACCCAGACTCGAGGCAGCAACGTCGAACCCCTCTTCGCGCAGCACCTGGATGGCAGATTCGCAATTCAGCCGACCCACCGTCGGCCGCGCTCCCTCAACAGGGACATGCAACACGTCGGCCCCGCCGAAAAGCTTAACCTTCATGCTCGCGCGTGCAATTCCAAGCGCGTCGAACCGTTGTGCCAGCTCACGTATGGCGAAATCAACGTATCGTCTGGAATCTTTCACATTCGAGCTTCTTGCTATTTTTTCGGGACAGTGCGGCAGCATCGGATGGCAAAGCGCGCCAACGCCGCCAGGCTTTTCCAGGAATGCAACTGCAACGCAAGAGCCAAGCAGCGTTCGTAAAATGGCAGATTTGGTCGTCAGATGGGATTCGCCCGGCTGTACGTAGACTTCGGCCATATCGTTTTCATCGGCCATCGTCAACCCTTCTGTAGAGCGAGGGCGCCACCGGAGTCAGGGGCAGATTCATGTTGTGCAGCGTCTCAGCATGGCCGACGAATAGGTATCCGCCGGAGCCGTTTCTCACGATGCGGATCAGTCTCGCTCTCGTCCCACATCCCTAACACCGGTGGCGCGGCCGAGTCTTCCTGAGTCGCTTGTAGAGTCGCTGACCCCATCGTCTATGCTCCCGGCAACACTTTCTTGATCACGGCAATCAGGTCATTGCCCGACAACGGCTTCACAAGCCAACCCGTCGCTCCAGCCCGCTTGCCTTCTTCGCGCTTTCCGGCCTCGGTCTCCGTGGTCAGCGTCAGGATGGGTACGAATTTCAGGTCCGGCAACGCGCGGATGTTCCGGATCAACTCCATCCCTCCCATCACCGGCATATTGATATCGGTGAGCACCAGGTTGGGCTTGAGTCCCGATTGCAGTTTGTCCAATGCTGCACGGCCGTTGCCCGCGGTCTCGACCTGAAAGCCTCTCATCGTCAGAGTGGTCTTCAGGCTCATCACCATGGTCGGCGAATCGTCAACAACAAGAACTGTGAATGCCATGCCTGCTCCCCATGGCTCCATTTCCACTGCAATCTCCAGCCACCGCGGTTCCCAAGCCTCATTGACATTCGAGGCAAACGAGCGCCGGCTGCACTCACTTCATCGGCGAATATCGAGTGAGAGTTAGGCGCCGTGAACACAGCGTTCACGTCTCGGCGAAGGATTCACTGCTTTTTCAAACTTAATTAGCCGTTTCAAATCAAGCGAAACCGATCCGAAACCTGATTCCCAGCCCCGCGACAAAGTGGTAATCTCAGCTCGTGCAGTTTCAGTTGCCGGCCTCGCCCAACATCGGCGGAAGATGAATTTGTTCAGCCCGGCGCAACCACACCCCGGGCCCGATCATCTGATCTTCACCGCACGAATTCCCCTTCTGGTATCGCAGTTCGTTTTCGCGCCGGTAGCAAGATCCTGGCACTCGCAATCGACCACGAACGTCCGAACAGTTCAGGAGGGACTCTCGATCGCGACCTAATGCCGTTGAGGACTATTGATGTTCTTTTCTCTGGAAATGCCTGTTGCCGATCTTGCCACCGGTCCCGCAGTCCTGTGCGGTGCCTGCGGACTCACGCCTGGTGTCTCAGGCGCGATCGTTCACTCCACGCCGCGCCTTCTCGCTTTCGTCTTCGACCAGTCCTCGACCAGCATCTTCGCTCCACAAGGGACCCCGGCCCGATCAATCTTCGGGCTCTCGATGCTGGTCCTCGCCATCTGTTCCGTAATCTTCCTTATCGTTGCCGGTCTCCTTCTTTTCACGCTCGTCCGTTACCGCCATCGCCGCGGTTACACCCAGCGGGAGCCCGCGCAGATCTATGGCAGCACCCAGATCGAGCTCTCCTGGACCGTCCTTCCCATCCTTATCGTCGTCGTCCTCTTTCTCGCCACTGCCCGCGTCATTTTTGTTACCCAAACCGCCGCGAAGCCTAGTAACGCCCTCGACGTCGTCGTCATTGGCCATCAATTTTGGTGGGAATATCGCTACCCCAAGCTAGGCATCGTCACCGCCAACGAATTGCATGTGCCGGTCAGCGATCCAACGCAGCCCATGCCCACCTACCTCACCATGTCGTCCGCGGACACCGACCACAGTTTCTGGGTACCGCGCCTCGCCGGCAAAATGGATCTCATTCCGAACAAAGTCAACACGATGTGGATCGATCCCGAAAAACCCGGCCTTTATCTCGGGCAGTGCGCGCAATATTGCGGCGTCCAACACGCAAAGATGCTTCTGCGTGTCTATGCAGACTCTCCTGCGGAGTTTTCCGCCTGGATCAAAATGCAGCAGCAGACTGCATCGCAAACCCCAACTGCCGCTGCTGGACGCGCGGTCTTCGAAGCCAATGCCTGTGTCAACTGCCACACCATCTCCGGCACCTCGGCGCACGGCACGTTCGGTCCCAACCTCTCGCACGTCGGTAGCCGCGACACCATCGCTTCCGGGGCGGTTCCCAACAACGCAAAGAATCTCCGCGCCTTCATCGACGACCCCGCACACTTCAAGCCCGGCGTCCTGATGCCAGCGATGCACCTCAACCAACATGATCTCGATGCCGTAACCCAGTACCTCACATCGCTTCATTGAGGATCGAAAAACGAGGAGCCCATGGCCACGCAAATACAGGTCACAGTCAGCCCAGCGCTCCGACGCGACTGGCTCTATCACGTCCAGGATTGGGTCACCACCGTCGATCACAAAAAAATCGGCCTGATGTACATCGCCTATGCGCTCATCTTCCTCGTCATCGCGGGCGCAGAAGCCCTCCTCATGCGCATTCAGCTCGCCGTCCCCAACAACACCTTCGTTGCGCCGCAGACCTTCAATCGCCTCTTCACCATGCACGGCACCACGATGGTCTTCTTCGTCGGCATGCCCATTCTGTTTGGCTTTGGAAACTACCTTGTTCCCCTCATGATCGGCGCGCGCGACATGGCTTTTCCGCGCCTCAACGCCTTCAGCTTCTGGGTCGCGGCTTTCGGCGGCCTGCTGCTCTATTTCAGCTACTTCGCTGGCAGCGGACTCTATGGAGCAGGCACCGCGCCCGACGTCGGTTGGTTCGCCTACGCCCCGCTCACCGCGCGCGTCTTCTCGCCTGGCCACTCCACCGACTACTGGACCCTCAGCATCCTTATCAGTGGCATCGGCAGCATCGGCACCGCACTCAACATCGTCGCCACCACGCTTTGCATGCGCTGCCCCGGCATGAAGCTCAGCCGCATGCCGCTCTTGGTCTGGCTCTACCTCGTCGTCAGCGGCCTGGTCTTTGTCACCATCAGCCCGCTCACCGCCGCGCAAATCATGCTCCTCATCGATCGCTATCTCGGCGGTCATTTCTTCGACACGCAGGCCGGCGGCTCGGCCGTTCTCTGGATGCACTTCTTCTGGATCTTCGGCCATCCCGAGGTCTACATCCTCGTATTGCCCGCCTTCGCTTTCGCCAACGAGATCATCCCTGTCTTCTCGCGCAAAGCGATCTTCGGCTATCCAGCCATGGTGGCGGCGTCGGTCGGCATCGGCTTCGTCAGCCTCAGCGTCTGGGCCCATCACATGTTCACCGTCGGCATGGGAGCAGGCCCCAATGCCTTCTTCACCTTTTCAACCATGGTGATCTCCGTGCCGACTGGAATCAAAATCTTCAACTGGCTCGCGACTCTCTGGGGCGGCAACATTCACTTCACCACTCCGATGAAATTCGCCATCGGTTTTCTCTTCCAATTCCTCGTCGCCGGACTCACCGGCATCATGCTTTCCGTCTCGCCCTTCGACTGGCAGCTCGGCAGCTCCTACTTTGTTGTCGCGCATTTTCACTACGTGCTGGTTGGCGCGATTTTGTTCATGATCTTTTCGGCCTTCTATTACTGGTATCCGAAGATGACGGGCCGCATGCTCTCGGAAAAACTCGGCACCTGGCACTTCTGGCTCTTCATCATCGGGTTCCACCTCACCTTCGACTTCATGCACATCCCCGGCATTCTTGGCATGCCGCGCCGCATCTATACGTACGAAGCCGACCGCGGCTGGGAGATCTGGAACCTCATCGTCTCAAGCGGTGCCATCTTTCAGACCATCGCCACCCTCATCTTCGTTTACAACCTGGTCGCGTCCTACTTCAAAGGCGAGAAGGCCGGACCCGACCCATGGGATGCGTGGACACTCGAATGGTCCACTAGCTCGCCGCCCCCCAGCTACAACTTCGCAATCATTCCAACCGTCGAAAGCCGCCGTCCTCTATGGGACCGAAAACATCCCGAAGAACCCGATGCACACTATGAATAATCCGCGAACGCAAGGAGAGATGCGATGAGTGCAGTCGTCGCATTGCCGCACGAACCAATCGAAGAATGGAAACTGCCCTCGCGCGGCATCGTGGGCATGGCCTGCCTCATCGTCGCCGAATCCGCCATCTTCATCATTTTCGTCGTCGCCTATCTCTTCTATATAGGGAAGAGCCTCACCGGCCCGACCCCGCGCGAAGTCCTCGAAATTCCGTGGTTCGCCTCCGTCTGCCTTCTCTCAAGCAGCATCACCGTGCACTTCGCCGTCCACTCGCTTCGATCCGCCAAGGTGAACCTCTGCGCAGTCTGGCTCGCCGCGACAGTCCTTCTCGGCGGCATCTTCCTCGCGGCGACAGCAATGGAATGGTACGACCTGATCTACCACTTCGGCCTCACCGTTCGTACCAACCTGTTCGGCACAACTTTTTACTCTCTGGTCGGCCTGCATGCATCGCACGTCCTTGTCGGCCTCTTCATGCTCGGCCTCACCCTCGTCTTCGCCCTCATGGGCAAAGTCAACCAGCATCACGCCGAACGCCTAGAAGTCATTTCCATTTACTGGCACTTTGTCGACGCCGTTTGGATCGTCGTCTTTACCGTTGTCTACATCGTTGGAAGGTAGGTCACTTGCTGGTTTTACGGCACGAAAACGGGTGCCCCAGGTCTGGATCTTCAGACCTGGGAGAGCACGAACCTCAACACATGAGATTGCGCGGCCACAGAGATCGATCGCTGAACTGAGGAACCGATGGAACACGGAAACAAAATCCACATGCCCCTGCCCACCGCGTGGCCCATGGTTCTGGCACTCGGCGTCGCCCTCCTCGTCACCGGGATGGTCACCAGCCCCGGCGTCAGTCTTCTAGGCCTGCTGCTCATGTTCTTCTCAGCAGTCGGCTGGTTCCGCAACGTACTCCCCGTCGAAGCGCACGAATACGTCGAAGCCGCGCCGGACCCTATGCAGGTCCCCAGCTTCCGCAGCTCCATCGAATACCTGCCCGCCGGCCCAATGCATCGCAAGATGATCCCCGTCGAAACCTTTCAATTCACCACCGGCCTCCGAGGCGGCATCGCTGGCGGTATCGCCATGATCGTCCCCGCCACCATCTTCAGCGTCCTCAAATATCACAGCCTGTGGTACGCCATGAATCTCATGGCTGCCGGCGGTTTCGTCAGCTGGGCCGGCCAGAGCGACGCATTCCTCGCGCAATTCCACATCGAGGGCTTTCTTGCAGCACTCGCTATTCACACCGTTTCGTCTCTACTCGTTGGTCTGCTCTACGGAGCCATGCTTCCCATGTTTCCACGCTGGCCCATTCTTACGGCGGGCTTCATCGCGCCATTGCTTTGGACCGGTTTGCTCTCCTCGGTCCTCGGCATTGTCAGCCCCATCCTCAACGCGCGCATTGACTGGTGGTGGTTTGTTCCATCGCAAATCGCCTTCGGCCTCGTCGCCGGCTTCGTCGTCAACCTCCATACCAAAGTGCGCACACCGCAGTTCCAGGCTCTGCCCTTCGCCGTCCGCGCGGGCATCCACGCAAACGAGCCCCTCGACGAAGAGGGAGGTCCGGAAAGCCTGAAATGACGACCCACCTCCGCACATCTCGGGCCCTCCTCGCCGCCGGCGCAATTCTGCTCGCCTGCGCTGGCTGCGCGCATGTTCCCGGAGTTCCGTCCGCATCTGCCGACGTCGCGCGCCCCGACAAGCAACTTGATTTTCACGTTCTGTACAAACAGAATTGCTCTGGATGCCACGGCGAGAATGGACGCGGCGGTGCAGCGATTCCCCTCAACAATCCGGCATATCTCGCCATCGCCGGCGGGGACAACCTTCGCACAGCGACCGCAAAAGGAATGCACTCAACCATGATGCCCGCGTTCGCCGCAAGCTCCGGCGGCATGCTCACCGAGCAGCAAGTCGACGCGCTCGTGCAGGGGATGATGCACGAATGGAGCCGCCCCTCCGATTTCTCCAGCATCGCACTTCCCCCCTATTCCGACCCAACGCCGGGCAATCCAACCAACGGCCAAACCGCCTACGCCACCGCCTGCGCACGCTGCCACGGCGCCGACGGCACCGGAGTCCGTTCGTCCGCCAGTAATCCGTTGCCGCAGGACTCCACATCCCACTCCATCGTCGACAAGTCCTATCTGGCGCTCGTCGACGATCAAAGTCTGCGCAGTCTCGTAGTCGCCGGACACCCAGACGCGAATGCGCCCGATTGGCGCTCCTACATCTCCGGCCGCGCGCTCTCGTCGCAGGAAATCACCGACATCGTCGCCTGGCTCGGGCAAAATCGCACGCAACAATCCATTTCCAATCAGCATGAAAATCCTTCGAGTGTCGCCGCTCCAAGCACTCCGGCCAAGGAGAACCGATGACCAACGCCAACGAGCCCTTCGGCCAGCCGCAGCCGCAAACTTCGCCGACTCCCACTACCGTTCCCGAGTTGAGAACCGCAGCCCACTCTCGCCGGGCGTTCCTCTTCAAGCTCTCGCTCTATCTGAACGGTGCTGTCGGCGCCGTGCTCGCGGTTCCTATCCTTGGCTACCTTCTCGGTCCGGCCTTCAAAAAAGATTCAAGCTATAAGTCCTGGATCTCTCTCGGTCCACTCAGCAATTTCCCCGAGGGAGAAACGCGCCTCGTTGACTACCGCAATCCCGTCACCACAGCATCCGACGGCGAAACCGGCAACGTCGCCTGCTGGGTCCGTCACATCCAGGGCAATCAGTTCCAAGTCTTCGCGATCAATTGCGCCCACCTTGGCTGTCCCGTGCGCTGGTTCGAACAGTCGAAGCTATTCATGTGCCCGTGCCATGGCGGCGCGTATTACGAAGACGGCTCGCGGGCTTCCGGCCCACCCGAGCGCGGCCTGTTTCAGTATGAGTTTTCCATCGCCAACAACAATCTAATGATCAACGCCGGACAAATGCCGACCCTGTCGAACTCGGCTTGCCTCAAAAAGCCACTCATTCAGATCGCACCCAACCCGTCCGTCCAAGACAAGGAAGAAACGTCATGGCCGGCATGATGCAGCGCGCCTTCCAGACCTACGCATGGTTCGAGCGGCGTCTCGGCCTTACCAAACCGATCGCCGAAGCCGCCGCGCACCCCACGCCTCCTTCGAGCGCGAGCTGGTGGTATGTCTTCGGCTCCGCCGCGACCGTGCTGCTCATGCTGCAGGTCGTTACCGGCATTCTTCTTGCCCTCGTCTACACCGCATCCGCCGGCGAAGCCTGGGCAAGCCTGCAATTCCTCAATCACAGCATTTACCTGGGCTGGTTCCTGCGCGCCATTCATGGTTGGGGATCGGACTTCATGGTCGCCATCGTCCTCATCCACATGGTGCAGGTTTTCCTCTTCGGCGCGTACAAATACCCGCGCGAGCTCACCTGGATCATCGGCGTCTTTCTCTTGCTGTGCACGCTGGGCATGGCCTTCACCGGCCAGGTGCTGCGCTTCGATCAGGACGCCTACTGGGGCCTCGGCATTGGCGCATCCATCGTCAGCCGCGTCCCTTGGATCGGCGGTCCGCTCGTCCACATGATGCTTGGCGGCCCCATCATAGGCGGCCAAACTCTCTCGCGTTTCTTCGCGCTTCACGTCTTCGTCATTCCCGGCGTCCTGCTCGCCATGGTTGCGGTACACGTGTGGATGGTGCTTCATCTTGGCGTGAATGAGTGGCCCATGCCCGGCCGCATCGTCAGCAAAGCCACCTACGATCACGAGTATCACGAGCTCACTTCCAAACAAGGCGTTCCATTCGTCCCCGACGCCGCATGGAAAGACGCCGTCTTTGCCGCCGCGATCTTGCTTTCCGTCGTTGCCTGCGCGCTGTTCTTCGGACCCTTTGGCCCCAGCGGCCAACCCGACCCCACCATCATTCAAACCGCGCCCAAACCCGATTTCTTCTTCCTCTGGATCTACGCGGTCCTTGCCTATCTGCCCCCTGAACTCGAGACGCCCTTCCTCTTTATCGCGCCCGTCGTCGTCATCGGCGGAATGCTGCTTCTCCCTCTCGTTGCCGGTGAAGGAGAAAAACATTGGTCGCGCCGCCCCGTCGCCGTGCTCATGGTCGCGGTCATCGCCGTCACGCTGGGCGTCTTCACACACCTTGCAACATTCACTCCGTGGAGCCCGCTGATGGAAGCCTGGTCCGGCGATCCGACGCCGACGGCCTATCTCAAAGGCCGCTCGCCCCTCGAACGCCAGGGCGCGCTCGTGCTTCAGGACAAACAGTGCCGCAACTGCCACGCCCTCGGCGGTGCGGGCGGCATGCGCGGCCCCGCACTCGACGCCATCGCCGCACGCATGACCGAAGACCAGATCATTCGCCAAGTCTTGCAAGGTGGAGGCAACATGCCCGCCTACGGCAACGCGCTCTCGCCCGCCGAAACCCGCGCCCTCGTTGCCTTCCTCATGACACTGCGCGGAAACAATCTCTCACCCGCCATCGACGCGTCGCACACGCTCACGCAATCCGGAGCCATGCGCATCCCTGTTCCACCGCCTCCATCAGCGAAAACCCCTTAATCGATGGCCGACCCCTTCCAATCCGTGCAAGACGAGTGGTCTCTTCCCATCTGGTTGACTCTCGCCATCATCCTCACCGCGATCGTGTATCTCCGTGGCTGGCTCGCCCTCCGCAAAACACGCCCCGCTCAGTTCAACGTCGATCGCCTGCTTTCGTTTTTTGCTGGCCTCGCCTGTCTTTGGATCTCCATCGGCTCACCCCTCGAAGCACTCGCCGACGAACTGCTCAGCGCGCACATGATCGAGCACCTCATATTGATGTCTGTTGTCCCGCCCCTCGTCCTTCTCGGTCTTCCCGTCGTCCCCTTGCTCCGCGGCCTGCCGCGCCTCGTGCGCATCTCAATCGTTGGCCCACTCCTGCGCTTCCGTCCGCTGCGCAGCCTCATGCATCAACTCGTCCGTCCACGTTTCGCCTGGTTCGCGATGAATCTCACCTTCCTCGCCTGGCACGTCCCCGCAGCCTATGACTTCGCCCTGGAACACGAACACTGGCACGACTTCGAGCACATCTGCTTCCTCTCGACATCGCTTCTCTTCTGGTGGTGCCTCATCCGCCCCTGGCCCGCCGCGCGCCGCCCGCACAGCTGGAGCATCCTCCTCTACCTCATCGGAGCCGACTTCGTGAACACCGCGCTCTCGGCCTTCCTCGCCTTTTGCGGCCGCCCAGTCTATCCGTACTACTCCACCCATCCCAACCCGCTGCAGATCCAACCCCTGCCAGACCAGGTCCTGGGCGCAGTCGTCATGTGGGTCTTCGGCTCCACGGCCTTTCTCATCCCCGCAGCCGTCATCGCCTACAACCTCCTCCAGCCGTCGGGTTTCCGTAGCCGCAGAGTCATTCCCGCAGCCCCGGCACGCTGACAACAGATCAGAAAGAGATCGCCTTCTTGGCGATAGAATTCGTTCTTAAGATTTAGCAACTAATCCTTTAGTTCTTCGTCTATAGTGGTTGTAAGGATGTCGCCCAATCCGCGCTTCCTAACAAAATCCGTAGGTTAGAGTGCCGCCCAAAAAATCCAATACGTTAACCGAAGCCGAGCTCCGGCTGATGAAGATCCTCTGGCGCCGCGGCGATTCCGCCGTCACGGACTTGGTTGCCGCCATGCCGGAGGGCGAACCGCTGGCCTACAATTCGGTCTTAACCACCATCCGTATCCTCGAGCAAAAAGGCTACGTCGAACACCGGCAAGAGGGCCGCGCCTTTGTCTACAGCCCCTCTATCGCCGAGCACGAAGCCAGCCGTTCTGAGGTCCGCCACGTTCTCAACCGCTTCTTCGGCAACTCCCGCGAGCGCCTGCTTCTCTCTCTTCTAGGCGATGAAGAACTCTCGCAAGAAGAACTGCAGCGCCTCAAAGAAGCGATTGCCGTAGCGGCACCCGACACCGCGAGGGAGGCCTGAACCATGATGCTCTCCGCTCTCGCTTCGCTCTTTGAATCTTTCGCCCACGCGGCTGCCCCAACTGCCGTCACCAGCATGTGGCAAGGCCTCGCCGTCGCCGGTTCACTCGCTCTCTGCCTCAAATTCGCGCCGCGCATCTCTGCGGCGCACCGTTTCGCACTCTGGACCACCGCCTTTGTCTCAATGGTCGCTCTGCCGTTCGTGCCACAAGTATTTGCACTTCTCGGATCGGCACCTGCGGCCACTTTCGCAGCTCCGACCGCAGCCACGAGGAATGCCTGGCTCCAATTCGACACCCGCTGGTCCATCGTCCTTGCTGCCCTCTGGCTCATCGCCTCCGCTGCGCGCGCCACAGACCTCGCTTTCCACGTCCTCCGTCTTCGCCGCCTCTGGAGCACCGCGACTCCAGTCGACATTCCGGCTCTTCTCCAATCCAAACGCTCTTTTGAAATCTGCCGCACCCAGTGCCTCGACCGCCCCAGTGTCATCGGTTTCTTCGCGCCGCGCATCCTCATTCCCGATTGGCTCCTCGCGCGCATCACTTCCGGCGAACTCGAACAAATCGTGCTTCACGAAACCGAACACCTCCGCCGCCGCGACGATTGGACCAATCTTTTTCAAAAACTTTGCCTGGTTCTCTTTCCGCTGAACCCCGCGCTCGTGTGGATCGACCGGCGGCTCGGGAAAGAACGCGAGATGGCGTGCGATGAAGCCGTCGTCCGCACTACGCAAGCCCCGCGCGCCTACGCCGCCTGCCTCGCCAGCCTCGCCGAACGGGGTCTGCAACACAGTGCCGAGGCCCTATCATTGGGCGCATGGCAGCGCCGCTCCGAACTCGTTCATCGTGTCCACAGCATCCTGCGCCGCAACCGGGTCATGCACCCCATCGCTGCGCGGGCCTTGCTCGCCGTCATCGGCTGCAGTCTTTTCGCAGTCACAGTAGAGCTCGGCCGCTGCCCGCAACTCGTGACCTTCGTTGCGCCCACGCATGCCATCGCAACCCCGGACATCGAAGCGACCGCACAACTCGGCGATGCCGTTTATCCATCCGATCCGCGAAGCGCACAGCTCCCCCGCGGACTCCATGCGGTGCATGCCAAAGCCATCATGCCGGCGGCTCCTTTGACTAAGCCGCTCGCAGGTCGGGCTCCGCTAGCGAGAACCATCGCGGTTGGAGAGCCGCGCGTCCTCTTGTCCGAGCCCGGCGTTCACGCCCAGAATGTAAGCACCCGCACCGCCAAGCACGCGCCCCAAGCGGTGGAAGCTCCACAGCAACTCATCGTCTTCACAGCATGGGAGCAGGTCGAAACGTCCGCTCCCACAGCGCAAAACATCGCAGACTACGACACCGCTCCGGCCGCCGACAACAACACCACATCGAAATCTTCAGACGATGCATCCGCGAAATCCAACACTGGCAAGCCAGCGAAAACCCAGGCGCCAAACCACCTCACCGTCACACGCCTCATCTTCCGCATCGTTCCCGCGGATTCCAATTCCTCCCAGCCTGCCGTACTACCGATGGGCTGGTTCGTGATCCAACTCTAAACATCAACTTCACACAAACGGAGAAACAAACATGTCAGCATCAACTAATTCATTAGTAGCAAAGGCGAAGAAGCTTGCTCTCCCTGCCGGGGTCACCGCAGCTCTCCTGCTCGGCGGTGCACTCTTTATCGGCCACAACCAGGTCCACGCCGCTAGTGTGGCCGGTGTACTCGGCACCGCTTCACCGCTCGATGACTCGAGCGTCTCCTCGCTCGTCTCGCTCGACAATGCAGTGGAAGCAGTTGCCTCGCGCGTCACGCCAGCCGTCGTCAACGTCTCGGTCACTTCGCATGGACACGAAGATGCCGACGATGACAACGGCCCCGACTCAGGCGGAGGCGCGCAGAATCTGCCACCGGAGTTCCGCCGTTTCTTCGGCTTCGGTCCGCAGGGCCCCATGCAGGGTATGCCCCAGCAACAGCAAATTGAGCATGGCATCGGTAGTGGCGTCATCCTCTCGCCCGATGGCTACATCCTCACCAACAACCACGTCGTTGACGGCTCGATGAAAATCAATGTCACCCTCAACGACCGGCGCGTCTTCCCTGCCAAGCTCATCGGCGTCGACAAGCTGAACGACCTCGCCGTCATTAAAATCGACGCAAAAAACCTGCCCAGCATCGCCTGGGGCGACTCGGCTCAATTGCATCCCGGTCAAACGGTCCTCGCCTTCGGCAGTCCATTCGGGTACTTCCAGTTCTCCGTAACGCGCGGTATCGTGAGCGCGCTCCATCGCCCCAACCCCTATAGCGATGACGCGCGCAAACCCGGCGACTTCATCCAGACCGACGCTGCCATCAACCAGGGCAACTCGGGCGGCCCGCTCGTAGACGCGCATGGCGAACTGGTCGGCATCAACACCTTCATCATCACCGGCAGCGGCTCCTTTGCCGGCGCAGGCTTCGCCATCCCCTCGGAGATTGCCCATGCCTCCGCCGAGCAGATCATCAAGAGCGGCACTGTGCATCACGGCTATCTCGGCATCAGCATGAACAACGTGACGCCAGAGAACGCCACATTCTTCAACCTTCCCGACGCCACCGGCGCTATCGTCAGCCAGGTAACGCCCGACTCGCCCGCCAGCCGCGCCGGACTCAAAGGCGGCGACGTGCTGCGCGAATTGAATGGCAAGAAAATCGAGAGCAGCGGCGCCCTGCAGGTTGCGGTCTCGCAAACTGCGCCTGGCAACACCGTCAACCTCGGCATCCTGCGGGATGGCAAGCCGGAAACTCTCAAAGTCACCGTCGGCGAATTCCATAAGGAGACAGAAGAAGCCTCCAACACTAACTCCGGGGAGCAGCATGGCAAACTCGGACTAGCGGTAGCTAATCTCACGCCTGATCTGCGCTCGCAGCTCAACGTTCCCACGCAGGTGAAAGGCGCGGCCATCGAAAGCGTCCGTCCCGCGAGCCCAGCCGATGACGCCGGTCTGGCCCCCGGCGATGTCATCCTCGAAGTCAACCGGCATGCGGTTGAAAGCGCCGACAGCTTCGTCAACCAGGTGCACGGGGTCCCGAGCGGCAAGGACATCCTGCTCCTCGTCTGGTCCCACGGCGGCACAACTTACCGTGTCCTCCACCCCGACCAAAGCACCGACAACGGCATGTAGGTTGAATGTCGCGAACCTCAATCAGCACGAAATTGGGTGCCCCAGGTCCCTGGTTTTGGGACCTGGGAAAGCACAGACCCCGCGTGGAACCGTTTCATTCGGCAGGTCACCCCACGCCATTGCCAGTCCCCTTGCATTTTCCACATCCCCCTGCCATCATCTATCTATGGATCGTTTTTCCTGTTGTCGCCCTTGTATGCGCTTCGCGCGCTGAGGTGACCTCGAGTTCAAACATCCACTCGCAATTCAAGGTTTCCGTAAGCCCGCGATACAGCCGTTGCTGCCGCGGGCTTTCTACTTCTGCTGAAGGGGAATAATGGATCAGTCCGTTCCGGTGAAAGAAACAAAAGCGCAACGCTCCGAGCGCCTCAAGCTCGCGAAGAATCCCTGGGAGGCCTTCGATGAAGTGCGCACGTTCGCGCGCGAAGGCCGCTCCAGCGTCGTGCCCGAGTGGGCCTCTCTTTATTTCAAGTGGTGGGGCGTCTACACCCAGGGCGACGGCGTCGGCGCCACCGGCGGCAAGGGCGGCGAAGGACTCGCCTCCGACTACTTCATGATGCGCATCGGCATTCCCAACGGCATCCTCACCGCGCACCAACTCCGTATCATCGCCGGCATCAGCCGCAAGTACGCACGCAACCTCGCCGACATCACCGTCCGCCAGAACATTCAGTTGCATTGGCTGACGATTGAGTCACTTCCCGAAGTGGTCGACGCGCTCGATGCCATCGGCCTGTCGCCCAAAGGCGCCTGCGGCGACGTAGTCCGCAACGTTACTGGCTGCCCGCTCGCCGGAATCGCCGCCGATGAGGTCCTCGACGCATCCCCCATCGCCGTGGAAGCAGCACATCTTCTCACTGCGAATCCAGACTTCTACAACCTGCCACGCAAATTCAAAATCTCCGCGACCGGTTGCCCGTCCTGGTGCACTTATCCAGAAATCAACGACATTGGCCTCACTCCTGCTACACGCGACGGCCAAGTCGGCTTCTCTCTCCGCGTCGGCGGCGGTCTCTCCAATGAGCCGCATCTCGCCGTTCGCCTCAATGCCTTCCTGCTTCCGAATCAGGCCGTCGCAGCAGTTCGCGGTGTCACTGAAATCTTCCGCGAGCAGCAGGGCCTGCGCGAGAGCCGCGACCGTGCGCGCCTCAAGTATCTATTCATGAAAGAAGGCTGGACCCCAGATCGATTCCTCGGCGAACTCCAGTCGCGCCTCAATTTCACGCTTCCTCCGGCAGGCGAAGAACAAGTCCCGAGCGACGTCTTCCGCGATCACGCAGGTGTTCATCCGCAGCGCAAGCCGGACCTGAGCTACGTAGGTGCAACGGTCCTGCGCGGCCGCCTCACCGGAGAACAGCTCGAAGTCGCCGCCGAACTCTCCGAACGCTTTGGCAGCGGAGAATTGCGCGCCACCGTTTCGCAGAACCTGCTCTTCATCAATGTGCCTAACAGCAAAGCCAGCGAGCTTGTCCGCGAACTCGGCCAGATCGGTCTTCATGTCGAAGCCACCAACTTCTGGCGCGGCACAGTCGCCTGCACGGGCACCGAATTCTGCAAGCTCGCCATCACGGAGACCAAGGGTTTCGCTCGCTGGCTCGTAGACGAGCTCGAAGAGCGCGTGCCCCAATTCGATCAGCAGCTTCGCCTGCACGTTACCGGCTGCCCCAACAGTTGCGGCCAGCATTGGATCGCCGACATCGGCGTCGAAGGCAAAAAAATCAAGCACGACGGCAAACTCACCGACGCCTATTATTTCTGCCTAGGCGGAGCCGTTGGACAGTACGCCAACGTTGCGCGCCCAGTGGGTTACCGCTGCCCTGCTCCGCTTGTCCCCGAAGCCATCGAGCGCTTGCTGAAGCACTACCTTGCAGGACGCAACCAGGAGGAAAACCTGCGCCAATGGTTTGCCCGCCACACCAATGACGAACTGCGCGCCCAACTCTCCGGAGAAGTCCTCGCCGCCGTAGAACGCGATTTGCCCACCGGCCGCGTGCCCCACAGCGTAGCCGACTGAGATACACGATATGAGCCTGCTGCCCATCTTCCTCAAGCTCGACGGACGTCCTGGCCTCCTGGTCGGCGCCGGAACTGTCGCGCTCGACAAGATCGGCAGTTTGCTTAAGACTGGGATTCGTCTGCGCGTCGTCGCTCCACGAGCGCACGAAGAAATCCGCCAGCTTGCCGCCGAAGGAAAGCTCGAATGGATCGAACGTTCGTTCTATTCCTCCGATCTCGACGGAAACTTTGTCGTCATCGCGGCCACAGACAGTCCTGAAGTCAACGCGGCCGTCTACCAAGGCGCCCTCGAGCGCGGCATCCTGTGCAACTCGGTCGACGATATTCCGAACTGCGATTTCTTCTTCGGATCCATCGTCAGCCGCGGCGATCTCCAGATCGCGATCTCGACCGCCGGCGAAAGTCCCGCCTTCGCGCAGCGCCTTCGGCGGGAAATCGACGAGCAGCTTCCGTCCGATCTGGGCCCATGGCTCGCGAATGTCGGCCAGCTCCGCCGCGAAGCCCTCACGACCTATCCCCGCAGCGAAGAGCGCAAGCTTCTCCTGCACGAACTGGCGCATCGTCAAATCTGCGACTCGCCCACCTGCTCCACGCGTCAACTCGCGCGTTCGCGCAGCGACGATCAACGCGGCAAAGTCTTCCTCGTTGGCGCTGGCCCCGGCGATCCCGATCTGCTCACCGTCAAAGCGCTGCGCCTCATCCAATCCGCCGATGTCATCCTTCATGATGATCTGGTCCCGCAGCCAATCCTCGATCTCGCCGCTGGCTCCGCCGAAATCGTCAACGTGGGCAAGCGCTGCGGCGCAAAAAGCGTCACGCAGCAAGAAATCCACGAGTTGATGATCTCGCACGCCCGCGCGCAACGCAGCGTCGTCCGCCTCAAAAGCGGCGACCCCCTCATCTTTGGCCGCGCCGCAGAGGAAATTGCAGCCCTCACCGCCGCCGAAATTCCCTTCGAGATTGTTCCCGGCATCACGGCCGCCTTCGCTGCCGCAGCTGCCGTAGGCTGCTCGCTCACCAGCCGCAACTCAGCCTCGAACGTCATCTTCTCGACAGGCCACCACGCGCAATCGCACAATCACGCACCGCTTCCGCATCTCGAAGACGCCACGCGCATCGTTTATATGCCGGGCCGCGATATGCGTCTGCTCGCACTGGAATGGCTCCAGGAAGGCCTGCCACCCGAGTTCCCCTGCGCGATCGTTTCGCGCGCCGGCCACCCCGACCAGCAAATCCGATGTACCACTCTCGCCGCCCTCGGCGACGCCGAACCTGTCCCCGCCCCCAGCCTGCTCATCGCCGGCTGGGCTATCCGGGAATCCGCTGTCATTCAGCAATTCGCAGCGGAAGGCGTCTCAGTCAGAGCCTGATCCACAACCAAATCGGAGCAACCCATGCCAGAACCCACTGCACGCCGGCGCGGTCTCTCGCTCGACGTTTATGCCGTCGCGCTCGCGCTCATTCTTGCCCTGCTCGTTCGCCTCAACGTGATCCCCACCGTCAAGTGGTGAACGCGCGAGCTCTCGTATAGCCAGACGTGCGCCGGAATTGCGCGCGTTCCGATCTGTCACTTATGCAAGGAGACTTCTATGGCCACCGCTGCCAACACCACCCGCACCATCGGTCTTGATGAGCCGATTCATCTGGGCCGTCGCATCGTGGCGCTCGTCCCCGGCTTGCTGTTGCTGGCTGCCGTAGGCTACGCCGGAAAATTCATTGAGCAGTCCATCGCCGCCTACACCAAGTCGCACCACATTGTCTTTCCCAACATCGAGTACGTCCTCTGGGCCATCGTCCTCGGCCTTCTGATCGCGAATACCGTCGGCGTCCCGCGCATCTTTCAGCCCGGTGTTGCCACCTACGAGTTCTGGCTTAAAGCCGGCATCGTCCTCCTCGGCTCCCGTTTTCTGCTCGGCGACATCCTCCATCTCGGCGGCATTTCGCTCCTCCTCGTCGCCGTCGCCCTCACGCTCTCACTCACCTTCATGCACATCCTCGGTCGCAGTTTCAAACTGAAGCCCAAACTCACATCGCTTCTCGCCGTCGGCTCCTCCATCTGCGGCGTCTCCGCCATCATCGCCGCCAAGCCCGCCATTGATGCGGACGACGAAGACGCGTCCTACGCCATCGCCGCCATCCTCGCGCTCGGCGCGCTGTCACTCTTCACGTTCCCGTTGATCGGCCACTCGCTCCATCTCAGCGACAAAGCCTATGGCCTCTGGGCCGGCCTCGCCGTCGACAACACCGCAGAAGCCACCGCCGCCGGAGCACTCTATTCCGATGCCGCCGGCAAGGTCGCCGTGCTGGCTAAAACCTCGCGCAACGCTCTGATCGGCTTCGTCGTCCTCGCTTACGCAATCTATTGGGCATCACGCGGCCAGGCCCAGGCCATCGGAAACAAGGCGCAATTCCTCTGGCAAAAATTCCCGAAATTTGTGCTCGGATTTCTCCTCATCTCGCTTCTCGCCACGCTCAGCTTCTTCACCAAGCCGCAGCTCACATCCCTTGCGAACCTCTCCCGTTGGGCATTCCTGCTCACGTTTGCGGGCGTGGGTCTGCGCACAAGCTTTCGCGAACTTGGCAAGCAGGGTTGGCGTCCATTTGCTGTTGGAGCCATCGGCGAAGTTTTCATCGCACTCGTGACCCTCGGCCTCGTTTACGGCGCCGATCGCTTTCTCCATCTCTGAGCCCATTCCAGCTCTCGCCCCTTTAAAGAGTCTTCTCCGCGCCCAACCCTTATACTGAGATGTTTGCGACACAATCTGCCCGCGGCTGCGCAGTCGTCTGCGCGTCGTGGGTAAGGAGCAAGTCTTGGCTCAAGCGGAAATCGGCATCATCGGCGGCAGCGGGCTCTATTCCATGCCAGGCTTTACCAATCAGCATGAAGTACGCGTGGACACGCCTTTTGGCGATCCGTCTGATCCCTTCGTGCTCGGTGAACTGGAAGGCAGCAAGGTCGCTTTCCTCGCGCGCCACGGTCGCGGTCATCGCATTCTTCCCTCGGAACTCAACTTCCGCGCCAACATCTACGCCTTCAAAAAACTCGGCGTCGAGCGAATCATTTCCGTCTCCGCTGTCGGTTCGCTCAAGGAAGAGCACAAGCCCACCGACTTCGTCATCCCCGATCAGTTCATCGATCGAACGTTCCATCGCATCTCCACTTTCTTCGGAGATGGCGTCGTCGGTCACGTGGCCTTCGGCGATCCCGTCTGCGCCACTGTCGCCAATGCCGCATCGAAAGCCTGCACTACCGTCGGTGTCGTCGGCAAACTCGGGGGCACCTACGTCTGTATGGAAGGCCCGCAGTTCTCCACCAAGGCCGAGTCGAACCTCTATCGCAGCTGGGACGCAGACGTGATCGGCATGACCAACCTGCAGGAAGCCAAACTCGCGCGCGAAGCCGAAATCTGCTACGCCACCATCGCCATGGTCACCGACTACGATTGCTGGCGCGAAGGCCACGATGCCGTCACGATAGAAGAAATCGTCGCTGTCCTTCACCAGAACGCCGAAAATGCCTGCAAAGTCGTGAAAGCCGCCGTGGCTGCGCTGCCAACTGAACGCACCTGCGCCTGCGCCACGGCTGCCCGCTTCGCCATTCTGACGCAGCCCGACGCTATTCCCGCAGCAGCGAAAGAACGCCTCAAACTCCTCTACGGCAAATATCATAGCTGGTAACCACCTGCGGTGGGGCCACTTCACTTAGTTCACTTGGAAGGGAAAAAATGTCAATTACTGTAGTCGGCAGCGTCGCCTTTGATACCGTCGAAACCCCGGCCGGCCGCCGGGAACGCTGCCTCGCTGGCGCGGCAACCTATTTCTCGCTCGCCGCGAGTTACTTCACGCAAGTACGCGTCATCGCCGTCGTCGGCGAGGATTTCGGCCCCGAACAGCAAGCCGTGTTTGATGCGCACAAGATCGATATCCGCGGAATCGAGCGCGCTCCTGGCAAAAGCTTCTTCTGGCAAGGCTCCTATCTCGAGAATCTGAACGAGGCCAAAACCCTCAAGACTGATCTCAATGTCTTCGCCGGCTTTGAACCAAAAATTCCGGACTCCTACCGCGATTCCGAGTTCCTTTTCCTCGCCAACATCGATCCCGTGTTGCAGCGCCGCGTACGTGAAGCCACACCCAATGCAAAGCTGGTAGCCGGCGACACAATGAATTATTGGATCAAGGACCATAAGCCTGCGCTGCTCGAAGTGCTCAAGGGCCTCGACATCCTGCTCATCAACGACACCGAGACACGCATGATCGCCGGAAATTCCAACCTCGTGCAGGCCGCGCGCGCAGTCCTCGAGTTGGGCCCGCGCATGCTCGTTGTCAAGCACGGCGAGTATGGCGCGACCGCTTTCTTTGGCAAGTCGCCCAAAAATCTCGGCGCCACAACTTTCCGTGCACCGGCCTTGCCGCTCGAAGAAATCGTCGATCCCACCGGCGCGGGCGATAGCTTCGCCGGCGGCTTCTTCGGCTATCTCGCATCTCAGCCCGAACTCACACCCGGCGCATTCCGCCGCGCCATGTTCTACGGCTCCGTCATGGGCTCCTTCGCGGTCGAGCGCTTCGGCACTGATCGCCTCCAGGAGCTCTCGCGCAAAGAAATCGACGAGCGCTTCAACATCTTCCGTGAGTTGACGCACCTTGACTGAACCGCCACTCCGCCGTGCCGAAACATTTACAGTGCTGGTCTCCTGCGCGGCGGCATCGGCTGTTGCGGTCGCGTGGAGCTGGCAGCATGGCGCGATGCTCAACTATGGCGACGCCGTGGCGCATCTTGCCATCGCACGCCGTGTCATCGATTCGCATTATCCGGGGCTCAAACAGCTTGGATCAGTCTGGCTGCCACTCCCGCATCTGCTCATGATTCCCTTCGTCGCCGTCTACCGCTGGTGGGCTGACGGCATCGCTGGCATGATTCCATCGGCTCTGGCATATATTTTCGGATGCGTCGGGATTTACCAACTTGCGCGCCAATGGCTCTCGACAGCAGCCGCGCTTGTCGCTCTGACCTTCTTTGGCCTCAATCCAAATTTGCTCTATCTGCAGACAACGGCAATGACGGAGCCGCTATTTCTCTGCGAATTGATTTGGACGGCTGTTTGGCTCGTGGAGTGGAGGCACTCCGTCGACAATAACCCGGCTCACTGCACACGACTTCTCTGGCTCATCGCTGTCGTTCTCGTCGCCGCAATCTACACGCGCTATGACGGATGGATTCTCGCCTTCCTCGCATGGTCATCCATCGGCATCACGCTTCTCCGCCGCAGCCAACTGCATTCACACGCATTCTGGCTCGCCAGCATTCTTGTTGTCGCCGCGCCACTGGTGTGGTTTGCTTACAACGCCACGGTCTTTGGGGACTGGCTCGACTTTGCGCGCGGTCCCTATTCCGCAAGAGCGATCGAAATCCGCACCGCTTCGCCCGGCTCCGGTCCGCCGCATCCCGGCTGGCACGATCCCTGGGTCTCGCTACTCTTTTTTGTTCGCACCGCCGAGATCGACACGTCTGCCGAGTTGTGGGGCAATCGCGTGCTTATCCTCAGCGTGATCGGCACAGTGCTCGGCTGCTTTACCGCGCGTCGCCGTGCATTCCTCTGGACGCTGCTTCTCTGGTTGCCAGTGCCATTCTACGCCTGGTCAATCGCCTACGGCGCTGTGCCCATCTTCATTCCCAAGTGGTGGCCGCACTCGTGGTACAACACGCGCTATGGCATGGAACTGCTGCCTGCGTTTGCCTTGAGTCTCGGCTTCGTCGCCCATTTCTTTCTCGTCGGCGTTCGCGAGTTCAAGCCACATTGGGTCAAGTATGCCTCCGCTCTCCTTGTCGCCCTCGCCGTTTGGAATGCCTGGAAAATCACTGCCGAAAAACCACTCACCTACATTGAAGGCACCAAGAACATCGAAGCCCGCCGTCCGCTCGAACAGCAGATTCCGCCAGTCCTGCGCGCCCTGCTGGCGAGTCGGCCTGGCGCCACGGTGTTGATGAAAACTTCCGTCTATCCAAACCTTGTCGCATTTACAGGCATTCCGCTCCGTCAGACTTTAAACGAGGGCGATGCCGATTTTTACTCTGCTGCACTCGCAGCGCCCGCAACGCACTCAGCCATCGTCGTCGCCTTCGACGGCGACGACATCGATCAGGCTGTCAAAGCGCATTCCGCCGGCCTCACAGTAATCGGTCGCTACTCGGCGCCCGGCCAGCCCACCGGAACGGTTTATGTCTCCGATACCTCGGCTCTCAACAAGGCTGCACACCGGTGATAGCATCGGGGCAAGGTTCCCATTGAACACGTTCATCGCCCACTTCGCGCTGCCTTTTGACTTCACCTGGATTCAGCAGGTCGGGGTAGTCAACGGCGCTGTGGGCCGCCTGCTTTTGGCTTGCCTGCTCGGTGGCCTCGTGGGCCTGGAGCGCGAGGCCAAGCGCACAGCAGCGGGGGTGCGTACCAACCTGCTTATCTGCATGGGCGCGGCCTTTTTCACGCTTCTCTCCGCCGTGCTGGCAGGCGATGGCAGCCCAAACAAAGGTCAGGTCGCGTCCAACATTGTCCAAGGCATCGGCTTTCTCGGCGCAGGGCTCATCATTCACAACCGCAGCCGCGTCAGCGGCCTCACCAGCGCAGCCAGCGTCTGGGTTGTTGCCTCCATCGGCATGGCGTGCGGCGCGGGCCTTTATGCAGGCGCAACCGTTGCCGCTATCACCGTCATTTTGGCGCTCGAACTCGTGGGATTTCTCGAGCGCCGCGCCAACCTGAAAATTTACCCCCTCATGTACGAAGCGCGCGGACATGACGAGAACGCCATGCTCCAATCCATTCTCGACGCGATGGACAAGGCCGGCGAACGACTTCCCCCTCCAGACCGCGACACCATCGGTGAAATCCAACGCGTGAGCTTTTCGGTCACTGCGACAAGAAAGCAGCACGAGCGCCTGCGCGGACAATTGCTCGCCGAGCCTGCGATCGACGTTGTTCTTACTTTCCGCGATCCGGAGGAAGATTGATTCCCTTCGTCAAGGCACACGCCTGCGGCAACGATTTTCTGATCGTCAATGAAGACGATGTCCGCGGCGTGGACAAAGCGATCCTCACCCAGCGCCTTTGCGATCGCAACACCGGCATCGGCGCCGACGGCACCGAATTTTTTGCGTGGAACAGCGACACATGCGGCCGCATTCGCCTGCACAATGCCGACGGCTCCATCGCCGAGATCAGCGGCAATGGCACCCGCTGCGTGGCCGCGTGGATGGCCGAGGAACGCAATGCATCCGCAGGCGACCAGTTCTCCATTGAAACCGATGCCGGCACGCGCCTCTGCACCATTCAGGAATTTCACGACTCCGACTCCGGCGGCCCTACCGTCATGATCACCACCGACATGGGCGAGCCTGAATTCGAAAAGCGCGCCGTCGAGCTATCCGACGGCACAGTCATCGACGGCGTCTACGTCTCCATGGGCAATCCCCATTTCGTGATGGTGCTGCCGCGATCAGCCACCCTCGACTTCACCATTGAGGAGCGAAGCTGGGACGACATCGGCGAAGAGATCTGCCACCACCCCGATTTTCCAGACCAGACCAACGTAGAGTTCGTCCACATTCTCGGCAGCGCCTCCGAGCCCATCCATCAAATTGCGATTCGCATCTTCGAGCGCGGGGTCGGTCCAACTACTTCCTCTGGAACCGGCACCTCTGCTGCGGCCACTGCGATGATCGGCGTATACAACGCGGCCTCGGAGATCGATGTCATCGCGCCCGGGGGTATGCAGACCGTACGCTGGTCCGGTCCCGGACAAAACCTCTTTCTCACCGGGCCCGCGACTCTCATCGCACAAGGCGAGGCATGGTAACCATGACCCCCATCGCCGCGACCGTTCCGCTGATGCCCCTCCGTCCCGTTCCCAAGGGCGCAGGCATCAGCGTTCTCTCGCCCGCCTCTTTCGCAAAGCCTGAACGCGTCGACCGAGGCATCGAGCGCTTGCGCACCCTCGGCTTCGTACCCCGTCTCGGTGCAAATACTGAAAAACGCGGGCCGCTCTTTTTTGCCGGTACTCCCGAAGAACGACTCGCCGACCTTCGCGCAGCTTTCGCTGATCCTGAATCTGCAATCGTTGCCTGTGTGCGCGGCGGCTACGGATCGAATTATTTGCTTGACGGCCTCGACCTCTCACTCATCAAGCGGCATCCGAAGCCGTTCCTCGCCTACAGCGATCTCACCGGAATCCAATTGCATTTGCTCGATCGCCTCGGCCTGCCAGTCTTTCACGGCCCTATGGTTGCCGCGGATTTCGCGCTCGACGACGGAGTCCATCTGGCCAGCTTCCAATCCGCACTTGCGGGCAAACCCTACTCCATCGGCACCGACGAAGGCCTTCGCACACTGAAGCCCGGCACGGCCACCGGCACACTCTACGGAGGTTGCCTCAGCATTCTCGCTTCCCTGCTCGGCACTCCATGGGAGCCGGCGACCGAAGGCAAACTTCTCTTCCTCGAAGATACAGGCGCCAAGCCCTATCAAATCGATCGCATGCTCTGGCAACTGCGCGCCGCGGGAAAACTCTACGGCATCCGCGGCATTGTCTTCGGCGAAATGCTCGACTGCTTCTCGCCCGGCGCCTCCGCCAACCTGCTCGATGATGTCATCCTTCAAGCATTCAAGGATGACGACATTCCCATCGCCATCGGTCTGCGCAGTGGCCACGTCTCTCGCCAAAATGTCACACTCACTCTCGGCGTGCAGGCCGAACTTCAAGCCACTTCCGCGCCAGAATTGCATCTCCTGCAGCCGGCGGTAGCCGCATGACGACTGCCCGCCACATCCACCTCACCGGCATCTGCGGTACCGCGATGGCCTCGTTGGCCGGCCTTCTCCAATTGCAGGGTCATCGCATCACAGGCTCCGATAGTGCCGCCTATCCGCCCATGAGCGACCTGCTTCGTTCGCTCAGCATTCCCATCCTCGAGCCTTACGCGGAATCCAATCTCAACCCAGCACCTGACCTCGTCGTCATCGGCAACGCACTCTCACGCGGCAACCCGGAAATCGAATATATCCTCGACAGACGCATCCCCTTCGTCTCGCTGCCTGCTCTTCTTCACACAGAATTCCTCGCCGGCCGCGAGTCGCTCGTCATTGCCGGCACACATGGCAAGACCACCACCACCAGCATGCTCGCGTGGATTTATCAGGTTGCTTCGCGTGAGAATCCCGCGCTCGAACCGTCCTTCCTTATCGGGGGTGTAGCGGAAAACTTCGACACCAGCTTTCATCTCCGCCCCACACGCACCTTCATCATCGAAGGCGACGAATACGACACGGCCTTCTTCGATAAAGGACCAAAATTCCTCCATTACTTTCCCGACGCACTGATCCTCACCCACGTTGAATTCGATCACGCCGACATCTACGCCGACCTCGAAGCTGTCAAAGTCGCATTCAAACGACTCGTCAATCTCGTCCCGCGCCGCGGCCTCATCGTCGCATACGACGGCAGCGTCAACGTCACCGAATGCGTCGGGCACGCTTTCTGCAAAGTTGAACGCTACGGATTCACTTCCGACGCCGCGTGGCAGCTGCGCAATCTGCGCCACGAAGAAGGACTTACTCGCTGGGATGTCTGGCGAAACGGCGCGCTATGGGCTGAATTCGAAATGGCACTCGCCGGCGAACACAACGCACTCAACGCCTCTGCGGCCGCCGCGCTTGCCTCGGGTCAAGGCATCGCGAAAGAAGCAATCGTCGCTGCCCTCGCCAGCTTCAAGAGCGTCAAGCGCCGTCTCGAAGTTCGCGCCGAAATCGGCGGCATCACCGTCATCGACGATTTCGCGCACCACCCAACCGCCATTCGCGAAACTTTGCGCGCGCTGCGCTCCGTCTATCCGCATTCTCGCCTTTGGGCGGTCCTCGAACCGCGCTCCAATACGCTCCGCCGCAAAGTCCTCGAAGGCGATCTGATCGAAAGCCTCCGTCTTGCCGACCGCGTCATCTTGGCCGGCGTCTATCAGCAGCAGCGCATCCCTGATGCCGAGCGCTTGCATCCTGAGGAAGTAGTTCGCTCTCTCAACGCCGCCGGAACTCCTGCCGAATTGCACCCCGGCGCCGACGCCATCATCGATTCGTTGCTGCCGCAGCTTCAATCCGGGGATGTGGTCGCAATCCTGTCCAATGGCGGCTTCGACGGCATCTACGAGAAATTGCCCAAGCGCCTCGAAGCGCGTGGCAACTAAGCGATTCGTATGTTGGCATCTCTCACTCTGCTCGGCGCCATCATTCTGCTCGGCGCGCCATCCGCGCTCATCTTCATCCCCTGGGCGATGATTACCGGCAATGCAACCCCGCTTTATCGCGCCGCGCAAACGATCGTCCGCATCGGCTTTCGCCTCGCGGGAATTCGCGTCATCACGAGCGGCGTCGAAAATGTGCCGCAACACACCGCGTGCATCTTTATGTCCAACCACGTCTCCAATCTCGATCCCCCCGCCCTCATCCCGCGCATTCCCGGCCGCACGTCGGCCTTTCTCAAACGCTCTTTGATGAGCATCCCCGTCCTCGGCTATGGAATGAAACTAGGCGATTTCATTCCAGTCGATCGCGATGGCAGCGCCGAAAGCGCGATCGCAAGTGTGCGCGCAGCCCGCCTCGTTCTAAAGAAGGGCCTGCACATCACCACTTTTGTTGAAGGAACGCGCTCTAGCGATGGCCGTCTCTTGCCGTTCAAACAGGGTCCGTTTTATCTGGCAATGGAAACCGGCGCGCCCTGTGTTCCCATCTCGATTTACGGCACAGAGACGATGATGGCAAAGGGAAGCTCACGCATCAAGCCGGGCACGGCCCACATTACATTCCACGCACCGCTCGATCCGGGGCATTTCGTCAGCCGCAAAGATTTAATGGATGCCATGCGGGCTGCGATTGCTTCCGGCCTACCCGAACGGATGCGCGCTTAAGCTTTAAGGCAACACAACCGCGTTATAACCATCGCTCAGCAGCCGCTGGCTCATGGCGTTGGCGTCGGCGCGACTTGCAAAAGGCCCGACCTGCACGTGGATCAGCTCATCTTCCGTCGCGCGCCGCGCTGTCACGGCGTAGCCTCGTTTCCGCAATGCGCCCATCAACACGTTCGCATCTTCGAGATGCGAAACCGCAGCCACCTGCACCATCACGCCTGAGCCCGGCGCAAGCGCAGGCTGCACTGCGATGCCAGGCACGGAATTCCATTGCGATCCACCACTCTCGGCAGAAATTGCAGGCCGCACCCCCGCTTCAGAAGCAGCCGATGCCGCGCCACTCTCCGCAACATGCGCATTCGCAGTCGCCGCAACATCGCCTTGCGGAGCCGCCACAGGAGCCGTCTCCGCCGCCGCCGAAGGAGTGACGCCCTTCGCCGCCGGTTTTTGTAAGGTGTTAGCCTGGGCTGCCAACGTCTGCCCCGCAGCTGCCTCTTTCGCGCTTACAGCCAAGTGCGCAGCGCTGCGCCTGCCCGACGTAAATCCCACGCCAAAACATAATCCGCAGAGAAGCAGCAATGCGCAAGCGATCGCGAAGAGCACAGCCGGCCCAAGCGTTAACTCCACATCCCGTGGCGCCTCTTCCGTCTCCAAATCCTCATCGCGAACACTTCGTGGCATGCCGGATCCTCAGATCGTGCAGTTCTTCGATTGGATGCGAGCCGCTCGTTTGCGCATCCGCCCGGGCCGTTCTTCCACCCGAGATCGTCGCCCGCGGACTCAGTCTTTCCGTGCTACTTCTCTTCTAATGCACCATTGGCCGACGCTCCAAGCTTATTCAGGAGTGTGAGCAATTCCATTGGTAACGGGAACACGATCGTGGTGTTCTTTTCCACGCCGATTTCTGTCAGCGTTTGCAGGTAGCGCAATTGCAAAGTAATGGGCTGGGTCGCCAGCAAGGCTGCCGCATCCACAAGCTTTTGCGCAGCATTAAATTCGCCCTCCGCATGAATGATCTTCGACCGCCGTTCGCGCTCTGCCTCCGCCTGCTTGGCCATGGCGCGCGTCATCGTCTCCGGCAAATCCACCTGCTTCACTTCCACTGACACCACCTTTACGCCGAATGGTTCGGTGCGCTGGTCGATAATGCTTTGGATGCGCAGGTTCAGTTTGTCGCGATGGCTCAGCAACTCATCCAACTCCACCTCGCCCAGCACCGACCGCAGCGTCGTCTGCGCAAACTGCGATGTCTGATAGACGTAGTTGGCCACCTTGATGGCAGCGGCGTTCGGGTCGACGACGTACAACGTCACCACCGCATTCACCTTGATAGTCACGTTGTCCCGTGTGATCACATCCTGCGGCGGAACCTCCAGTACGTCCTGCCGCAATGAGATGCGCACCATCTGATCCAACGGCCTGAAGACGAAAATAATGCCCGGTCCCTTGGGCGGAGTCAACGCGCGCCCAAGGCGAAAGATCACCGCGCGTTCATAGTCGCGAAGAATTTTGATGGAGTTCAGCAAATAGAGAACAACAATGGCAATCACGACAAGCAGCGAAATCGGAATTTCGGACATGGGCATTCCTCACTCAGCAGCGATTCTACTCTCGCTGCGCTCGGGCGAACCGCTACACACCCTGCGCGGCCACTGTTGGTGCACTCTGTGAATCGGCAAGCTCAACGCGCAACAAATATTGTTCGTGCCCCACAACCCGCAGCCTTGCTCCAGTCGTCACGGGTTCGCTCGCCACCGCGCGCCAGATCTCCCCATCCACCAGCACATGGCCTTCCGGGGTCAAAGGCTCCATCGCCGACGCGGCGCTCCCCACCAGTGCATCGGCTCCAAGCCGCGACTTTCTCCGTCGAGCGCGCACAGCCAGCCGCACCAGAAACACTGTGATGCCGCCGAATCCCGCACTCACCGCGATCGCCACCCAGGGACTGATCGCCATCTCCGGCACAGGCGCTGCAATCAGAGTCAGCGTGCCAAACATCAGGCACACAATACCCGCAATCGCCAGGGCTCCATGCCCGCCAAACTTTGCTTCGAGCGCCATCAGCACCAGCGCCCCCACCAAGAGAAGCACGGCGGTATAACGGATCGGCAACAAATCCAGCCCAAAAATCCCGAGCAACACCATCAACGTGCCCAGCGCTCCGGGCACGATCGTCCCCGGCGTGTTGAATTCGAGATAAATCAGTAGCGCCCCGCCCACCAGCAGCAGCAACGCAATGTTGGGATTCACCAGCCATCCCAGCAACTCCTCGCGCAGCGTCGGTTGCAGCACCTCAATCCGCGCACCTGCCAGATGCGGCGTCACCTTTGTCCCATCGAATCGCGCGATCTCGCGGCCGTTCAGCGCGGCCAAAAGATCTGCGTCGTTTTTCGCGATCAAGTCGATCAGGTGCTGCGACAGCGCTTCCTCCGCTGTATACGAGTGCGACGAGGCGACAGCCGCCACCGCGGCATCCTGGTTCCGATTCCGCTGTTTCACATAGGAGCGCAGAAAAGCCTCGGCGTCATTTTCCACTTTTTGCATTTCGGTGTCATCCGGCTTTCCACCTTCAAACACCACGTGTGCGGCACCGGCCTCCGTGCCGGGAGCCATCGCCGCTACATCCGCCGCTTCCAGTAAAAAGAATCCAGCTGAACCCGCCCGCGCACCCGACGGCGCAACATAGATAATCACCGGCACCCGCGAGCCTAAAATCGCCCCAGCCATCCCGCGCATGGAATCAACCAATCCACCCGGCGTATCCATTTCAATGAGCAGCGCCGCGGCCCCCGCGTCGTTCGCGTGCGTCAACGCCCGCTCCAGCATGCCTTCGCTCACCGGCTGAATTGTGTCTTTGAGAACGACCTTCACCACCAGCGGCTGCTGCGCGGCCAGCGGCAATCCGCACACGAGGCTCAACCCAATCCCCGCAACCACTCTCACCGCACGTCCGAATCCAGACTTGCTCTTTAGCTGAAGCATGGCTGCTCCATCCAATCTCAGAACTTACAATTTCCCGCTCGTCTTCAACTCAATCTTCCGGCTCAAATCCTGCGCAGCCGCACTGCGTGGATCAAGCTTCAAGGCTTCGCCAGCTTCCCGCCCAGCGTCGTCCAGACGATTCGTCGCCAGGTCCAGACGCCCCAGAACAAGATACGCCTGTACCACCGGCTTCAGTTCCAACGCCGCCTTCGCCTCCGTGCGCGCCGATGCGGCATCCCCACTCCGTTCCCGCACCTCGGCCAATCCGGCATGCGCCTCGGCCACGGATCCGTCAGTCGCCACCGCCGTTTGATAGAGCCGTTCTGCCTCCAGCAACAGCCCGCGATCCAGATAATCCTTGGCCTGTGCCGTCAGTTTCACCGCGCGGTCGTGCGGACTCAGCTCCGCCAGCCGCGAAGTTTCCATCTGATCCATCATGCCTGCAGCTTGCCGAAACGCAACTGCATCGAACGTGCGCACAATCCGCTCCAATGGGTCGGGATTCGCCGCGGCATCCGTGTTTCCGTCTGACACGGTGCGCACCGCAGCTGACGGCTCACGCCACTCTTTCTCAAGTCCCAGTGCTTCGGTGTCGTTGGGCCGCAGCTTCACACACTGGGCCAACTCCGCAAGGGCTGCCTTGGTTTCTCCGCGTCGCCTCAGGCTCACAGCGAGATTGAAGTGATAGTCCGCCTGGTTCGGGTCCGCTGTCTCCGCGGCCACAAACTGGGCGCTTCCGTCGCGCCCATCGCGGCTCACAGCCACACCCTCGTTGTTCAGCACTTCCGCCAAAGGCAGCACCATCGCCACCCCCTTGAACGCTGCCTCCGCCTGCGGATAGCTCCCCGAAAACAGTAGCGACAAGCCGCGATAGAATCCGGCCTCCAGCGCATTCGGATCGTTCCGGCCCACCTTTGCAAACGCCGTCGCGGCCTCTTCATATTGCTGCCCGGCATAGTCCTCGCGCCCCAGCGCCATCCACGCCGGGCCAAAATCCGGGCTCAACCGAACAGCATTGTTCAAATGGCGCAGACGCTCATCGTGGTCCGGCTCCGTAATGCCCCGGATGTACTGCTCAAAGGCATCCAGGCGCGTGCCCCTCCCTGCAGCAACAAAAGTCTCCTCCGACCCGCTGAACCCTGGGTCCAACTCGCGCGTCACCTTCCAGGCCAGCGAATCGAAGACGGCAATCAAGTCATGCATCTCGCCGCGGGTCGATACCTCATCGCTCATACGCAGATGCGCCACATCCACCACGCGTGCAAAGGCCACCAGGCTCGTCCCGTCGGTCGCATAGTTGCCCACAACAATCGAGTCCGCGTCCAGCGTCTGCGCCAGCTTCAGCGAACTGGCCCGCGAAGGCTGAAATCCCTCCGGCAGCCCCAGATGATCCAGCGCATAAATCCGATCTTCTCTACTTAACGGGGCAAATCCTGCCGAGGTAAACCGGCTGCTCAGAATCTCTGCCCCGGCCTCGCGAACCCAGTCCAGGCTTGGTTGGCCGGTGCGGTTATCGAATGGCTGCACCAGAAGAATCCGCCCGCGGCCCGCATCTGCCGTCTCCTGGCTTACCTCAGGACTTGCCTGTCCGCGCGCCTGGAAGCCGAGCGCACATCCCAAAAGGAGCCACACTCCAGCTGCGCCCACTGCCCATCTCCGAAATGAAGGGAAACGCATCACGACAGCTCTGATTATAGGTTGCAGGCACGCGCGTCGCACTCATCACTCCTCAGCCCGAAGTATGCGAGCGTAGGCTTTTCTGCGATTCTCCATGTGCCTCAATCTGCCGATTGAACCGAATCAGCGCGATCCACAATCCGTGGTCTTCCCGCTGCCATATCAGACTTCCATCCAGCCGAAGCGCAATCGCCTCCGGAGGCAAATCATGATGAAGGCCAAAATAGCGCTCATCCATGGCCTCGCTTTTTGGCCCCAAACTCAGCGGCAACGACGGAGGATCGTACTTGGTAGAAAACACCAGCGCCGCCGAATACCTCTCCGGTTCGCCCGCTGCCCGATCCATCTGCGCCGATGTAAAATCCTCCAGCCGGTACACCGTGTACGGCTCCTTCACATAGCCAAGCTCCGGCCGCGTCAGCTCATCGGTTACCGGCCACGCCGACAAAACAGTCGCCCCACGATATCTCTTGTTCAGTTGCGCAATCCCGGCCACATGCATCCGGATCACCCGCGCATACGCCAAATTATCTTCGGGCGCAAACCGATACGGCGGATTCACAAACAACCCCACCACAAACGCGACTGCCGAAAACGCCGCCAGCCCCTGCCAATACGGCACCCGCCGATAAAACGTTGAGACGGCGACCAGCAGCACCAGCGGATACATGGGCAACAAATATCGCGTCAGCAGCGCGCCGCCCAGCACGCTGAACAGCACCGCGTTCACCAACAGCACGAAGAAAATCCGAACCAGCGCTTCCCTTTGAATCCCCGTACGCTCTTTCCCCGCGCTGTCCAGCCTGGGTGCCAGCATCATCGCCGCTATTGTCATCAACGACGGCACAAAGAGATTCATGTGCGCGGTCAGGTGCAGAATCCTGTGCCCGAACGCCGCCAGGATTCGCACCGGCGTCATTGTCGCTTCCGCGTTATACCGCAAGTATTCCGGGTTCCCAAACACAAATCCCGTCTTCGCGTAGTGCCACGCATACCAGCCGCACAACGGCAAAATACTCGCGGCCATCCATGCCGCTTCGCGCCACGCACGCCGCCGCTCCGGCCCCTGCACGCGAAATGCATCTACAGCATCCATCACCGCCAGCGTCAGCGGAACGGCAATCGCCGTTTCCTTGCACAGTGCTGCAGCCATGAACCACAGCGCCGCAACCCAAGGCTTTCGATTCCCAACTCCATCCCCCTGCGGCAACGCATACACAAGCCCCCACAACGTGCACGCCGCGGCAAAAATATCCGCGTGCGCCAGCGTGCTCTGTGCAAACCAGATTGGATAGAGTCCCGTCAGCACGACGGTCCAGAAGGCGACCGTCGCCGATCCCGTCAGTCGCACTGCGAGCCGCCACACCGCCAGCAGTCCAAGCGACGCAACAAGCAGCACCGCCTCGCGGGTCACTTCCGGGGAAAAGCCGGATGTCTTCCACCACAATGCCAGATAGATGCTTGGCAGCGGCGGATGCGCATTGCTCAACGTCGTGATCGGAATCAGCGAACCGGTGCGAAAGAAATCCCACGCCGCGGGGATGTAATACCCCGCCTCGTCCCAGTAATAGGGAAGCAGCAGCAGCGAAAAGTGACTGACATACTCCGTCGCGAAGATCACGGGAAAAATCATCCACGTCGGAAACGGCGCGTCTCTTCGCAGCTCGAACATGTGTCGAAGGCGCAGGCGTGTGCTCATCGAATCGGGCAATCGTCTCCGCGCGGCCTAATTGACCGGCCCTTGAGGGAAACCCTGCCCTTGCGGCTCCAGGTTGAGCGTGCCAAATGCCTGCTCGTACTGGGCAAGATTTTGCCCCAGCACATTCCACAGAGCCTTCGCTTGCTGCGGGCTCAGGAAAATCGCCTGGTGATTGCGAATCGTAACCTGGTCGGGGCTTTCACTTAACGCCAAGCCGAAAACCAGCTGAAAATCCCACACGCTCACGCGCACCTGCACGCTGTTCGCATAGGACTCTCGATAGTCTTCGGTCTGGGCAACGTTCAATTGCGGCTGTTGCGCTGTCGGGCTCATCGTTACCCCAGATTACTCCGGGGACTTGCCGCTTCGCTCGGGACTGGCCCCTTCGCCCGGGCTCAGGGCAGGCTGTCCAGGCAATCGGCTTCGCGGGGCTGCAGGAAGGATTGGTGCGGGTACGACCCAAGTCTGCCCCCCCCGGTACCCTTTTTGGGGAAGCATCTCATTCTATTGGGTTTACATTATCAATAACTTACGCTAAAGCTTTTGGAATGAGATGGTTGTGGCTAAAGATCTCTGCCGGTTGGGGTTATAGCATTTTCGGAATTGCTGTAGACCGAAAGCACACACTCAAGTGGCTTTTTCCTTAAGCCGGGGTCCCCAGCGACAGGTCTTCGTCGCTGGGGTGGAAGAAAAAGCCACCTTTTGCGGTCCTCAAAAAGTCTACGTGCATTCCAAAAATGCTCTAGAACTCGCTTGTCGCGTTGGGAGCTTGCGCGGGAGATGGTCCACTCAGCAGGATGCGCCGAATAGGGGAAATACTTTGCAAACGGTTGCTTGGGCAGGGAGCTGCGGAAGTTGAACGATGCTCCGTAGCTCATCACGAGCCATGGATTTTAGTGGTGGTCTGGATGACTGCTGTGCCAGTCGTTATATTGTTTCCGTTCGTCGGCACTCCGCTTATCCACGTCCACGTGGTCTCGGTGTGTTTCGTGCTCCCACCGGGTATAGCTGTCGTCTTGCGGCGCGGCTTGCGACGCGACTGGCGCCGGGGCTTGCGACTGACAGCCCGTCATAACCAGCGGGGCAGCCAATACGCCTGCAAACAAGAGCGGAACGAAGTTCCTCAACAACGAGCGCATAGTTCTTCTCCAAGAGAATCTGTACACTTGGATGCTGACTGGGAGCCGGACGACGAGTCGATGCGGGGATATTGAAGCATTCAACCGCTACCTCGGCGTCGTCCTGAAGGGCTGCTAGGCAGCTTGCAGCACGAGCCGCTTTCCCAGGGCGCGCAGTGGCGGGTGGCCCTCATCTCGATTGCCCTAGTGGACTGGGTGCCCCAGGTCTCGTCTTTGAGACCTGGGATCGTGCAAGCCATCGCGCCGCGCTCCGGTCCAGAATGACTCGATTTCAACGGTTCCAATCTCACCTGTGGCATAGTGCCTGAAGCTTGACCATGCCCACTGCTCAGGCTTCTCCACGAGTCCGCGCTTGACCGGGTTCCGGTGCATATAACGAAGTTTCTCGATTCGTTTCTCTTCGTTATGCACGTTGAAATCGTAGTACCGAGGTTGCCAAAAAGGTCGTTCTCTACTTTGAACGGACACTGACAGTTTCAGGGCTTGAATCGCTTTGGAAAGTATAGCCTTCTTCGGCTCGCTCACCAGGAAATGAACGTGTTCCGGCATCAGCACGTAGCCGCAGACCACAAAATCGTACCGAAGACGCATGGACTCGAAAGAGCGCTCGAATAGGTTGCGAGCCGTCGACGCGTTCAGGTAAGGTGGGGCCAATTCAGACGCGCGAAAGGGGCCAATTCAGAGTAGCGAACTCAACTCCTGGCCGTTAGGTCCGCCCACCACATATTGAGCGCAGGTTGTGATGCAATGGAGGTACACCATCTGCGATGCG
>Ga0302324_100001892_pt1 | contig 49725 bp, 42 predicted proteins | sample Palsa_T0_1_FD_201949 | JGI IMG/M metagenome (GOLD analysis project Ga0302324, IMG submission 201949) | Peat permafrost microbial communities from Stordalen Mire near Abisko, Sweden - Palsa_T0_1 | ecosystem: Environmental > Terrestrial > Soil > Palsa > Peat permafrost | place: Sweden: Abisko...
ACCCGCCCGTATTTTATATACGGGCGGGTGGATCTATCTCCTCTCTGTAAGGATGGAGATCTGCCCGACCCCCGGGCAGATCGGGTGGATCTCGCGGGCTGGCCAGACGCGGGGAGACGCGCAGGTCGCGACGGGGCAACCCACCCGCCCAAAAGCCAAATTTGGGCACTACCCACGTCATCAACGCCTCGCTTATCATCTCGCGATCAGTTCCGGTTCCTGGCGCGCGATTCGCAATTCCGGACGGGTGCCGGAGCGCCCGACGGACGTTTGAAACAGGTCCCGCGATTGAATCAGACCGATCAGGGTCAAACGTGCGCCCTCCCTGGTGAATCCCGCTGCTTGCGCCTTGGAAAGCAACTCCTTCTTGGGGATGTCCCCCTGCATCGGAACGAGGGCTTTGAGATCGGCCGGTTCTTTCTTCGCACCCCCGGATCTCCGCGCATTCTCCGCCGCCTCTTCCGCCTCGGCGAGATCCTCCGCCGTCGCCGCGCACCAGTAGAGACCATCCGAGGCGTGGCAGAAATAGCGCATGAACTCCCGTTGCCCGTCCTCATCGGCCCAGCCGATGCGCGCGCCGCGCTTGGCGGCGATGAACTTGAAGACGCGCGGGTGATAGGTCGGATCGATCACCACCACCGCGCGCGCCCAATTGGTGATCTCCGCGCCGCCGGCCCCGGCATACATCCAGTCCGAACCGCGCCAGAGCGAGGTGTCGCGGTGGGTGGTCTTCGGTGTGTGATGGTTGATGACGCAGGCCACGCCCTGGCGCTGCAGGACGGGTCCCAGGCCGGAGCGCAGGAAGGCGGCGATGAGCGCCGGTTCCCGGACATCGCCGCCGGCGTAGGCCTGCAAAGGATCGATGCGCAGCAGGTCAAAGCGGCCCAGCGCCAGACGCTTCTCGACGTAGGCCAGGAAGTCGACGCTCGTCCGGCCGTTCTCGGTCTCGTAGAAGACATTCTCCCGGACGCGCGCGGCCTCTTCGTCCGAGAGGCGCAGCCCGCGAATCACGCCGTCGCGCATCTCGGCCAGGTCTTCATCGTCGTTCTCGGCCTGGATGGTAAGAATCCGAAGCGGTCGCTGCGGCCGGATGCCAAAGGCCTCGCGCCCCAGCGACCAGAGGATGTCCTGCTGCATGCTGGCGGACGATTTGCCAATGCCGGAAGGCCCGATGAAAAGCATGGCGCCGCCGCGGCACAGGAAGCGATGGCCGAGCACCGTCCGGCCTTCTTCCGGCGCGGCCACGGCGATATCCATGAGCGAGCGCAAGGGGTTGGGCGTGCGCGCCGCCGCCACGGCCTGGGCGAGGCTCGCTTCATCGCCATCGGCGCGGGTCCAGTCGTTGGCGTCCTTGTGGGCGGGCGGCGTGACCACGATCCGCACGGGCGCCGGGGAACATTCCATCACGTCATCGAGCCATTTGTCGGCCGGCGTGCGGCCGTTCCGGTCGCGTTTCTCGTCGGGATCGTTCTGCGGCCAGGCGAAGATCTCGGCGTCTTTCGGGAAACGACCGGCGACCAGCGAGCCATTGCCGGCGCCGCGGGTGACGAAGACCACGGCGCGATCCATGGCCTGGAAATTGAGCCGGTCGAAGATCGCGAGGCCGTCCCACTGGCTTTCGACGACGTGAATCTGCCGCGCGCCGGCCAGGTTATTGCCCAGGACCAGCGCGGCGGCGCACGCGCCCGCGGTGTAACGCCAGGAGCCGTCCTGGAGGCGGTAATGCGCGCCGATCACCGTGCCGGCGTCGTTGTGCACGGGAAAGGCAATGTGCCCCTCGTATTTGCCGACGAGAGCGCTCTGCCGCAGGGCGCCGCAAAGTGCCGGGCGGTACCCGCGCCATTGGGCCAGCGCCGCGGCGTCGTCCGGGGTGAACGCGGCGACACACGCCGGCCAGTCGAAGGCCGGCGCCGGCGGGGCCGTGGCCGGGCGCGGTGCCAGGCCGGCCAGCGAGAGATAGCGGGCGATCGCGGCGCGATTGTCCAGGCCCTCGTGCCGCGCGAGGAGGTCGATCTCGTCGCCCTCGCCGCAGCCGGCGTGACATTTCCAGTGCCAGCCCTTCTCGTTTTCCCACACCGAGAAGGAGGGATGGCGGTCGTCGTGAAACGGGCAGCGGCTTTCTTTCCGGGTGTTTTCGCCGAGTCCGAGTTTTTCCAGGAGTTGCGGCAGCGGAAGGAGCCGCTTGGCCTCTTGAATGGGTGTTGGTGATGCCCACATACGTGTGCGCGAAGTGTGGCACACGTTTTTTGGACAAATCCCCGATTTCTGACTTCCGCTGACTTCCGCCACACTTCCACCGCACTTCCGCTGACTTTCTCCTCTTGACGGGTTTTGGATTTCGGCGCGAATGGGCGGCTCGGTTGGGGCAGCTTCCATCCCGTGAGTCGCGCGGTTACGTGGGTCCCGGGTGGGGGGCCTGCGCGGGGCGCCGGGCGGAGAGGTCCCGGGTAGGGTGGGCGTCCCGCCCGCCGCGGTGGCGGAGGGGAATAGCGGAAGGCCGGAAATGGGCGAGCCCGGTTCGGGCATCTTGCCCGAGCCTTTCGTGAGAGCGGTCACGTTGGAATGAATCCGGCGAGACGCCGGATTCGGCGGGCGGGACGCCCACCCTACCCGAGCAGGAACCCGCCGGCTTGGACCGGCATACCGCAGCCGGGGGTCGTGGCGCCACGGGGCCACATTCGGCGGCCTCACTGCGGGCCTCCCGCCCTCCTCTGGCGTCTCCTGGCCAATCCCTCCCGCAAAGAATCCCTAAAAACGCCACAATTTCTTCTAAGGCCATGGCAGAGAGGGGGTCTTCCCTTACGAGCGTTCCGCAGGCTGGACCCATCAATTTGCCGGTTTGGACAAGTTCCACCGGTGAGTTGGCGGGTTTGATTTCAGCCGCTGGCGTCGCAAGATGCCGGCCGCGGGCGACCCCCGCCAAATCCAAATCAGAACATTATGAGCGAAATCAAACCTGTGACCTGGAACGACGATCCGTCGCACTTCCGCAAAGCATCCCGCCGCGAATTCCTATTCGCTGGTCTCGTTGGTGGCCTTGGCTTGACCCTGGGCGATTATTTCAAACTGCGTGCGGAAGAAGCGGCCTTGACGGACGCGCTCGTCCCGCAGGCTGAATCTTTGATCCACATTTACCTCCCGGGCGGTTGCGCCCACCAGGAAACGTGGGATCCCAAGCCGTTCGCGCCGATCGAGTACCGCGGCCCGCTCACGACCGTGGACACGAAGATTCCGGGAGTGAAGTTCTCGCAGTACCTGCAAAAGACGGCGCAGATCGCGGACAAGATCACCGTCGTCCGTTCGATGACCCACGGCGATGCCGCCCACGAACGTGGCACCCACAATATGTTCACCGGGTACAAGCCGTCCCCGGCCCTCCATTTCCCATCCATGGGCTCGGTGGTTTCGCACGAACTCGGTTCGCGCAACAACCTCCCGCCCTATGTCTGCATCCCGAATATGCCGAATGAATTCGCCGGCACGGGGTACCTTTCGACGAGCTTTGGGCCGTTCAGCCTCGGCGCGGATCCGGCCGCTCGCGGCTTCAAGGTGCGCGACCTGAACATGCACGACGGCATCGCCCAGGACCGCTTCGACCAGCGTCGGAACATTCTCACCACGGTCGACGAACACTTCCGCACGCTCGAGAAGAGCGACGCGATCTCGGCCATGGACAGCTTTTACCAGTCCGCCTATGCGCTGGTTTCCTCGGCGGCAGCCCGCGAAGCCTTCAATCTCTCCGCCGAGCCCGAGAGCATTAAGACCGAGTACGGCCAGAACGAAGCCGGCCAGCGCATGCTGATGGCCCGCCGCCTGGTGGAAGCCGGTGTCCGCTTCGTCTCGCTGACTTATGGCGGCTGGGACATGCATGCGGGCATCGCCGCCAACATGCAGCGCCAGCTCCCGAACTTCGACCAGGGCTATGCGGCGCTCATCTCCGACCTCGATCGCCGGGGCATGCTCGACAAGACGCTCGTCATGGTCTCGTCCGAGTTCGGTCGCACGCCCAAGATCAACGCCAACGCCGGCCGCGATCACTGGCCGCGGGTTTTCTCGGTCGTCTTCGCCGGCGGCGGCTTCAAGCGCGGTTACATCCACGGTGCGTCCGACCCGACGGGCGCCGAGCCGGACAGCGATCCGCTCACGGTGGAAAACATGGCCGCGACGGTCTTCACCCAGCTCGGCATCAAGCCCGACAAGAAGCTGATGTCGCCCGGCGGTCGGCCGCAGGCCATCGTGCGGGACGGCCAGGTGGTCAGCGAGCTTCTGGCCTAAGCCGCCACAGTCCAACTTCAAAACCTGAACAGCGTCCAGACGCGGCGGCCCGGCCTCGAGCTAGCCGCCGCGTTTTGCATGCACACCCTGAATCCGTCTGTGAATTCTGTGAATATGTCGTTCCCCATTATTAATCGCTGGCGCCGCCAGGCCTCGCGCGGCGCGGTCGCGCTCGCGTGTGTTTTTCTCGGGTCCTCGGCCCTGGCCGGTTCTCCGCGCGTCTCTTACATGTATCCCGGCGGCGCCCAGCGCGGCACCGAGATCGCCGTCACTTGTGCCGGCCAGAATCTGGAAGACGCCAAGGGGTTCCTCTTTGACGAGCCCGGCTTCACTTCCGAACTCGTCTCCAACGAAAAGAACACCTTCCACGCGAAGATCAAAGTGCCTGCCGATGCCCGGCTCGGCGAGCACACCTACCGTGTGATCACCGCCTCGGGGGTGGCCGATTTGCGCCTCTTTTACGTCTCGCCGTTCCCGATGGTCGCCGAAGCGGATTCCAAGGTCCGGCCGAAGCCCGCGCAACATATCGACCTGGGCACGACCGTTTACGGTCATACCCCGGAGGATGCCACCGCCAGCTACGAAGTGGATCTGAAGAAAGGCCAGCGCCTCTCCGTCGAGGTGATCGGCCTGCGGTTGCACACCGAGGTTGTCTACGACCCGCGCGTGACCATCACCAAGGACGGAACGATCATCGCCGACGTGGACGATACACCGTTCACCCGCCAGGACCCAGTGGCCAGCATCCTCGCACCGGAGGACGGGAAGTACGTCATCACTGTGCGCGACACGACCAATTCCGGCCAGGGACCGTGCAGCTACCTGATGAATATCGGCACTTTTGCCCGGCCCATCGCGGTTTATCCGGCTGGCGGACCGGCGGGCCAGGATCTGAAAGTAACCTTGATCGGCGACGCCGCAGGACCCGTCGAGCAGACCGTGAAATTGCCGGACAAGGCCACCGACGAGTACCGGCTCTACACCACCCAGGACCAGCCCACGCCGCAGCCGAACATCCTGCATGTCTCGAATTTCCCGAATATCCTGGCGGCCAAGCCGGACAACGATCCGGCGCATGCCACGGTGGTCACCCAGGAATTTCCTCTCGCCTTGAATGGCATTATCGACGCCAAAGACGGCTACGATTACTTCAAGTTCAAGGCCAAGAAGGACCAGACCCTGGATTTCACGGTTTTTGCGCGCCGGCTCAATTCCCCGCTGGACTCGGTTCTCGATATTTACAACGAGAAGGGTGGCCGCCTGGCGACGAATGACGATTCCGGTGGGCCGGACAGCTACCTGCGCTGGAAGGCGCCCGCGGATGGCGAGTACCTGGTCTCCGTCCACGATCAGCTCAACCGCGGCGGGCCCAACTTCGTTTATCGGTTGGAAGTGACCGGGGTGCAGCCCGCTTTGACGGCCTGGCTGCCCGCGATCACCATCAACCAGAACCAGGACCGCCGGCAGATCGCGGTCCCAAAGGGCAACCGCTATGCCTACCTCGTGCGCGTCAAGCGCGCCGACGTCGCCGGCGATGTCCAACTCCAGCCCGAGGGCTTGCCGGAGGGCGTTACCGCCGCGGTGCCGACGGTCGACAAGAGCGTCGATACCGTTCCGGTGGTCTTCGAGGCCGCAACCGACGCGACCGAGACCGCCAGGGCGTTCGAGATGGTGCCGAAGCTCGCCGAGCCGCCGAAGGATGTGACGGTCACGGCCGGGGTCGAGCACGACGTCGAGATCGTTGAAAACGGCAACCAGCGTCCTTATTACACCGTTCGCGAACATAGTCTCCCCGTCGCCGTCACCGAAGATATTCCGGTCAAAATCAGCCTGGTCCAGCCGAAGGTGCCGCTCCTCCAGTCGGGCGCGATGAATCTGAAAGTGGTGGCCGAGCGCAAGAACGACTTCAAGGGCCCGATTAACGTCACGCTGCTTTATTCGCCGACCGGCATCGGCAACGGCGGCCTGCAGCAGATCAAGGAAAACGAAAACGAAGGCACCGTGACAATCAGCGCCAACGCCAACGCCCCATTGCAAAAGTGGAAAATCTGCGTGGTGGGGAACGCCGATTTTGGCAAGGGGCCGGTCTGGTTCAGCACGCAACTGGTCGATCTCGAAGTAGGCGCGCCGTTCGTGGGCGGAAAGTTGGTGCGCACCTTTGTCGACCAGGGCGACTCGACCAACATGACGGTGAAGCTCGAACAGAAAGCGGCATTCGAGGGCAAGGCGAAGATCCAGCTCCTGGGTCTGCCATCCGGGGCCACAGCCGACGAAGTCGAGATCACCAAGGATGACACGGAAGCCAAATTCACGATCAAGGCCGACAAGACCACGGCCGTCGCCCAGCACCGGCAGATCTTTTGCCATTTCAGCCTGATCAAAGACGGCGACGAGATGAATTCGCGCTTTGCCGAAGGCGGCGTCCTCCGCGTCGACAAGGCGAGTTCGTCCAAGGACGTCGCCCAAACCGACCCCGCAAAGAAATAATCAGCGTTTACTCCCACCTATGCGTTTCCAAAATCATGTCCCCGCGCTGCTTCTCACGACCTGGCTGCTCCTGACCGGGAGCCTGACGCAGGCGGCCACCGAGTCCGCCGCCGCCGCCTTCGAAGTCTTTCCCGCCGACGTCAACTTGAAGTTCTTGCGCGACCGGCAATCGCTCGTCGTGTCTGTGACCGAACCCACCGGGGTGAACCGCAACGTCACCACGGAAGCGAAATTTACCCTGGCCGACCCGAGCAAGGCGAAGATCGTCAACGGCGTGTTGTATCCCCTGGCGGATGGCCAGACCACGCTCAAGGTCGAGTATCAGGACAAATCCGTTGAGATCCCCGTCAAGGTCGAGGCCGCGCAGGTGGACCAGCCGGTGAGCTTCCGCCTCGATGTCATGCCCGTCTTCATGAAGGCGGAGTGCAATCACTGCCACGGCGCCGCGCGCGGGCAGGACGGCTTCCGGCTGTCGCTCTGGGGGTTTGATCCCGAGGGCGATCATTACCGGCTGACCCGCGAGCTTTCCGGCCGCCGCATCAATCTCGCCATTCCCGAGGAGTCGATGCTGCTCACCAAACCCGACGGCGCGGCTCCGCACACCGGCGGCAAGCTCTTCGAGAAGGACAGCGAGATGGCCAAAACCCTCATTCGCTGGCTGGCTGCGGGCGCGCCGAACGACGCGCCGGACGTCGCCAAGCCCACCAGCCTGGAAATCCTGCCCAGGAAGCTGGTGCTGGAGACCCCCGGCCAACAGTATAAAATCACCGTGCGCGTTCACTATTCCGATGGCACCGACCGGGACGTCACGGACCTCGCGCTTTTCCTCACCAGCAATGAGGCCGCTGCGAAAATCAGCAAGGACGGCGTCATTACCACGGGAATCCGCGGCGAATCCTTTGTCATGGCGCGTTACGCGACGTTCACCGTGGGCACGCAGGTCATCGTCATTCCGAAAGGGTTGAAGTACGAGTGGCCCAAGGTGGAGGAGCGCAATTACGTCGACCAGTTGGTGGACGAGAAGCTCCGCAACCTGCGCATCATCCCAAGTGAGTTGTGCAGCGACGAGACGTTCGTGCGCCGCGCCTTCATCGACATCACCGGCACGCTGCCGACGAGCGAAGAAGTGACGAAATTCGTCGCTGACCAGGATTCGCAGAAGCGCCAGCGCAAGATCGATGAATTGCTCTCGCGCCCCGAGTTCGTGGACGTGTGGGCGCTGAAGTGGAGCGAACTGTTGCAAATCCGCACCGGCAACAACAACCAGGGCAGCTACAAGGCCGCGCTCAATTACTACACCTGGGTGCGCGACCAGATTGACCAGAACGTGCCGCTGAACGAGATGGCCCGGCAGTTGATCGCGGCCAGTGGTTCGAACTTCGAGAATCCGGCGGTCAATTACTACCAGCTCGAAACCGATCCCTTGAAACTCGCCGAGGACACCGCCCAGGCGTTCCTGGGGATTCGCATCCAATGCTCGCAGTGCCACAACCATCCCTTCGACCGCTGGACCATGGAAGATTACCGCGGTTTCGTGGCGTTCTTCACCCAGATTGGGCGCAAGCAGGGTGAAGATCCCCGGGAAAAAATCATCTTCAACAGCGGTGGCGGCGATTCGCGCTCCCTGGTCGACAATCATGTGGTCCCGCCGAAATTCCTCGGGGGCGACAGCCCGGATTGCAACGGCAAGGACCGCCGCCAGGTGCTCGCCGACTGGGTTGCTTCGCCGGAAAATCCCTATCTCCCGCAGCACATCGCCAATCTCGTCTGGGCGCAATACATGGGCCGCGGCATCGTGGAACCCGTGGACGACGTCCGGATTTCCAATCCCGCCTCGAATCCCGAGCTGCTTGACGCGCTGGCCAAGAAGATCGTCGGCTACAATTACGACCTGCGCCAGGTCGTGCGGGACATCTGCAACTCGCGCGCCTACCAGACCGCGACCCGCCCCAACGAGACCAACGAGCTCGACGATCGCAATTTTGCCAAGGCCACGATCCGCCGCATGCGCGCCGAGGTGCTGCTCGATTGCATCAGCCAGGTGACCGAGACGACCGACAAGGAGAAATTCCGGGGCCTGCCGCTCGGGGCCCGTTCGGCGCAGGTCGCGGACGGCAATACGACGAACTATTTCCTGACCACCTTTGGCCGCAAGGACCATCAGACGGTGTGCAGCCGTGAGGAAGTCGGCCCGACGCTCAGCCAGGCGCTCCACTTGCTCAACGGCACCACCATCGAGGACAAGATCACCCAGGGCGGGGTCGTCAAGAAGCTCATGGACACGAACCGCACGCCGCGGGAGATCGCCGGCGAGCTGTTCCTGCGCTGCTTCGGGCGTCTGCCGACCGAGGCCGAGTTGGTGAAACTCGAGAAGTACTGGGGTGTGACCGAAACCCAGCCGCAGGCCTATGCCGATATCTTCTGGGCGTTGCTCAACGCCAAGGAGTTCATGTTCAACCTTTGATTCGACCGTGAAGAAAATCTCTGTTTTTGGCGCGATCATCGCCGGTGCGCTCAGCGCGCAAGGGGCGGAAAAAATCACCTACGACGATCAGATCCTCCCGATCCTTCGCAACTCCTGCCTGAATTGCCACAATCCGGACAAGAAGAAGGCGGGCCTCGACCTCTCGACGTACCAGGGGGCTTTGGAAGGCAGCGAAAACGGCAAGGTCCTCGAATCCGGGAATCCGGGCTCGAGCCTGCTTCTGAAGTGCATCAAGCAGACCGATGACCCGAAGATGCCGCCCAAGGGAGACAAACTCTCGGATGCCGACATCGCTGTCTTCGAAAAATGGATCGCCGGGCAACTGCTGGAAAATGCCACGGGCAAAGCCGTGGCGGTGTCCGCCAACAAGGTTTCCGTCGCCGTCGTCTCGCTCACCCGGCCGGATGGTCCGCCGCCGATGCCCGGCGATCTGCCGCTCGAACCGTACGTTCGCACCGCCCATGATACGGCCATCATCGCGCTTGGAGTGAGCCCATGGGCTCCGCTCGCCGCAGTGGGTGGGCAAAAGCAGGTCGTTCTCTACAACACCGATACGCTGCAGCCGCTGGGCGTCCTGCCGTTCCCGGAAGGGTTCCCTACCATTATTCGCTTCAGCCGCAATGGGCAGGTTTTGCTCACGGGCGGCGGACAGGGCGGGAAGCTCGGCAAAGTGGCGCTCTGGGACATCAAGACCGGCGAACGAATCGCGACCATCGGCAATGAGTTCGACCAGGTGCTCGCGGCGGACTTGAGCGCCGACCAACAGTTCGTGGCGCTCGGCGGACCCGGGAAGCTCCTGAAGATTTATGCGACCAAGGACGGCAAGCTCGTCCAATCGATCAAGAAACACACCGATTGGGTGACGGCGATCGCGTTTTCGCCGGATGGCCGGTATCTGGCCAGCGGTGATCGCAGCGGCGGGGTGGTGGTTTGGGAAGCCGGCACCTGGAAGGAATTCAACACGCTGCCCGGTCACAAGGCCATGGTCACGGCGGTTGCCTTCATGCCCGGCGTGGTGGCTTCATCGAGCGAAGACGGCAAGGTTTCTTTGTGGGACGCCAAGGAAGGCAAGGAAATCCGCTCCTGGGCGGCGCACAACGGCGGCGTGGCTTGGGTGGAATTCACGCCGGATGGCCGGCTCGTGACTTGCGGGCGCGACAAGATCGCCAAGGTGTGGGACCAGGAGGGCAAGGTCCTCGGGCAGACGAAGCCGTTGGATGACATCGCGTTGCGCGCGGCCCTGAGCAATGATCGTGTGATTGTCGGCGATTGGACCGGAAAAGTCCTCGTGACCAAGCTCGACGGCACGCCGATCGGTGAGCTTTCCGCCAATCCGCCGTCGCTGGCCGACCGCATCGCCACCACGGCGAAGCGCCTGGCCGACGCGCAGGGCGCTCTTCCCGGCTGGCAACAGCAGCTTCCCGCCGCGGAAGCCAAATTGAAAGCCGCGCAGAGCGCCGCTGAGGACAAATACAAGGCCGCTCTGCTCGCCGCGCAGACGCGCCAGCAAGACGCGCAAAAGACGCTGGATACGATCAAGGCCGCGCCGCAGGAAGCGGAGAAGCACGTGGCGGAATTGAAAGGCCAGTTACCCGGTTTGCAGCAAGCGATTGCCGCCGCGAAAAAGGCCGCGGAAGCGGCGCAAAAGACGGTCGCCGACAAGGAAGCCGCCGCGACCGCTGGCACAGCGGCGCCGGATCTCGACAGTGCCAGGCAGGACGCCGCAACCAAAGCCCGGACGCAAGGCGAGGCGGAAAAACAGCTTGCCGCGCACAAAGATCAGGTCGCCCAGGCCGAAGCCGCCCTGGCCAAGCTTCGTGCCGGACAGCCGCCACGGGTGACCGCGGCCGAGAAGGCGTCGCAACAAGCCTCCGCCCAGCTTGCCGAAGCGCAAAAGCCCGCGCCGCCAGCTGCGGAGGTGACGGGCGCCGAACAGGAACTTGCGAAGGTGAAGAGTGCGCTCGACGAGGCCAATGCCACCATCGCCGCCGCGAAGGCCGATGCGGAGCGCTGGAAAGTGGCCCAGGTGTTGCAAAACGCGCACAACGCCCACGACGCCCTGATCGACAAGCAAGCCCAGTACGAGCAACTCGTGCAGTCCGTCAAGGACGCACCGCAGGCCATCGAGCGGGCGAAGGCCGACCTGGCCGCGGCGCAGAAGACGGTGGCGGACGCCCCGGCCAAAATTCAGGAAAACGAAAAGGCCGTCGTCCAGGCCCACGAGGCTCTGGATAGCGCCCAGAAGGCCCTCGCCGTGGCCGAGGACGCCATCAAGGAAAAGGAGAAAGCCGCGCAAGCCGTCATGGATGCGGCGCCGACGATGGGAGACGTGGTGACTTTGTCGAAGAAATTGGAGACCCTGAATAACGATGCGACAAAATTTCGGGAAGAGCGCAATACGCATTCGCTGGGCACGCCGGAATATCTCGCCCTGAACGAAAAGTTCCAGGCGAAGAAATTGGAAATCACCCAGACGCAGACCGCCCTGACGGCGGCGAGCGTGAAGAACATGGAAGCTCCGCAGGTCAAAGCGGCCCAAGCCGACGTGGACAAGGCGCGGGCTGCGACGGATGACGCCCGTCGTGCCGTGAAGGCCGCTTCCAAGGCCGCGGCCGCCGCCGAAAAAGCCGTGGTGCAGATCAAGAAAGATGTCGAAGCGGCCACGCAGCTTGCGGCGCGCCTGGAAAAGGACATACCGCAAATCGTGAAGGATGCCGAGACGCAGAAGGCCCAGGCGGAGCAAGCCGCCGCCACCGCGGCCAAGGAAGTCGAGGCGGCCAGGACGGAGGCGGAAAAGCGCCGCGCCGACTACGAGACGATCAAGAACGGCGGTGCCAAAGCCGCGTCCCTGAGCACTCCGGCAACGAAGTCGTAAGGTCGTCCCAAGCTGGGATTTTGAGCGCGGCAAAGTCGCAACCGAAAGCAAACCAGCGGCTCACGCGAATGACACGAATTGCGGGTTACGCGATTCGCGTCATCCGTGTGATTCGCGGGCAACTTTAGTCACACCGCCAGCCCAGCCAGAAACTCCCGCGCCTTGGCAAGCGCCCGGGCCCGGTGGCTGAGACGATTCTTCACCTCGGCGGGGAGCTGGGCGAAAGTCTCACAATGGCCGGTGGGCACGAAAAGGGAGTCGTATCCGAAACCACCCGCGCCGCACTCTTGATTGATGATCACGCCTTCAACGGCTCCATCAAACGTGCCGATCACCGCCCCATCGCGCGCCACGCACATCACGCAGCGGAAACGCGCGGAGCGAGCTTTGCCTCGCACGCGCTCCGCCGCCAATTCGCGGAGAAGCCGCGCCCGATTGTCCGCGTCCGACGCCTTCGGGCCGGCGTAACGTGCCGAGATCACGCCGGGCGCGCCGCCAAGCGCATCGACTTCCAGCCCGGAATCGTCACTCAGGACGAAACCCTCGAACAACCGCGAAGCAGCCACCGCCTTGATGGCCGCATTCCCGGCAAAAGTCGCGCTGGTTTCTTCGGGTGCCGGCACTTCCGGGTGCGCATTTAAATCCGCCACGTCCCACGAAGCGCCAAGAATGGCGCGAATCTCCGCCGCCTTGTGGGCATTTTTTGTGGCGATGAGAAGCTGGGGCATGATTGGCGTGAGCATGCCGAAGGCGGATGCCCAAGGGCAAGCGGTGCGGGACAGAAACGGCGGGCGCCAATGGCTGTTGCGCTTGGGAGCTTTTGACCGCCCCTCACAGATTTTCCGCTTGACCCTTCCCCGCCACTGAAGAACCAGAGCAGTATGTCAGACAGCCCAAAGCCAGCCCTCTGGAACAACCTGGAGGTTGCCAAGCTGATTGTTGCCATTGCCACTCCCGTTGCGGTCGTCACCGCTGGGTTTGTTCTCAATCAGAATCTCGCGAGACAGAACGATGTTCGACGCTCGCAGGAAATCCTCTTGGCGCGGCGCATTGATGTTTACGACAAAGTGGCGCCGAATCTCGATTCGATTTATTGCTACATCGTCGACGAGGGTCACTGGCAGGAGGAGACGCCACTCTCCATTTTCGAATGCAAGCGGACGACGGACGACCTCATGCATCGGAATCAGGCGATGTGGTCCGCTGATACCTTTGCCGCGTATCAGGCTTACATGAATGCCGCCTTCGATCCGCAGGGTGCCGGCAAAGGGATTTCGATTCGCGCGAACACCGACCGGAAGAGCCATCTTCAGAATTGGGAGGACACGTGGAGCTACCTTTTCACCGCCAAAGATCCCGAGCATCAAAAGAAATATGATGCGCTCATGAGGCTGTTTTCCCGGGACCTCAATCTCGGGACACCGCTCTGAACGCCCCCCCTATGAATACGCCACTTCCGAATGCTCCTGTCGCAACCAGTCCGTCATTTCGACCCCGTTCCCGCGGCCTGGATCTCGATCCGAATGAATTTGGGTTTTTGACCGACTCCTCGGCTCTTGCCGGGGAGCCGCATCTTTGCCGCCAAAGATTGGAGGAAGACGGCTACCTTTTCCTGCCGGGGTTTTTCAAACGGGAAGATGTGCTGAAGGCCCGCGATGTGGTCACGGATCGGCTGATGGCGAATGGATTTTTGGATGAGAATTTTCCGGCCGGCGAAGCCGTCGTCAAAAATATCAAGATCGCCAATTCCCAGAGCGCCTTTCGTCCCGACGGCGATCCCGCCTCCCTGAAGTTTTTTAAAGCGGATGACTTCACCGGCGACAATCAACCGCTGGACGAGCTCACTCACCAAGGCAAGTTGAAGCACTTTTTCGAAGCCTATTTTGGCAGGGACGTCCTTTACTTGAATTACACTTGGTTCCGCGTCATCAGCCCGGGGTTCGGCACTCCGCCCCACTGCGACATGGTTTATATGGGCCGCGGCACCCAGAATCTACTGACCACATGGTTGCCCGTCGGTGACGCGCCTCTCCGGGTCGGTGGATTGATGATCTTGGAAAACTCTCATCAACAGGCAGACCGCCTGCGGAATTATCTTTCAAGAGATGTCGATGAATATTGTTCGAATGGCCCCAATGCCCAAAAGATCGAATCCGGTGAAATGCTCTTGGAATGGGATGGCGCGCTTTCAAAAGATCCCGTCTCGTTGCGCGAAAAACTGGGGGGACGCTGGCTCACGGCGGACTATCACGCTGGAGATATCCTGATTTTTACGATGCGTACGGTGCATGCCAGCCTGGACAACCAAACGAACAAGATTCGTCTATCCGCCGATCTGCGCTATCAAGCGGCTGACGAACCGATGGACGAACGCTTCGCGGTGGCCAACGCCGCTCCGTACGCGCGTCAGTTCAAGAAAGGGCGCATCTGTTGATTCCGGCCCCGCCGAGCCCGAAGGAGGCTTCAATAAGCGCGGGGTCGGAGCAAAGTGATCGTGATCATCTCTGCATTCGGTTCGATGATGTAGCCGATCTCAAAACGCCCTTGTCGCACGAGGTAAACAGGAGATCCGTCCCAGTCCCGGCCACCCAAATCCGCCATCTCACGCGGACTGCCGGCGATCTGGTCGAATGCCGCCAGGAGGTGGCGACAATCCGCATCGCTCAACGCGAAAAGTGCCGTGAGCACAGCATCCGTGAGAAAGTACTGCGCGCCTGGCATGCCCCTCCGACCCAACCTATTCGAGTTGCTTTCCGGCCGCTTTCAGTCGTGCAATAGCCGCACCGCGCGAAATGACTTTTCCCGCTTCGGCGGCGCGGTTTTGGTGCGTCCACTCTTCCATTACCTTTGGATCGGAAAGCGTCTCGAGGGCGTCGAGATGGGCACGCAGTTTGGCGCGTTCCGCTGCGGAAAGTCGAGCGACTTCGTTCTGGAGTTCCTGAAGGCTCATCGATCAATTATGCTGACCCGGAACCAAGCTGCAAGGTTCGACTTCGTCGTGCTCCGCACGGGTTACGGCGTCGTTTGCGCCATAATCTCAGCGGATGTCTTGTCCCAATCTGCCAGCCCACCATGTCTCCGGTCAGTGTTCAACAGGCCTTCGAAATAGCTTTCCAGCATCATCACGCTGGTCGATTTGCGGAGGCGGAAGCGCTCTACCGGCAAATCCTCGCCGATCACCCTGGCCATGCCAATGTCATGCACGCCCTCGGCCTGATCGCACACCAGACGGGTCACAACGAACAGGCCGTCGAATGGATTCGCCGGGCCATCGCTCTCGATCCAAACAACGCCCCGGCAAATTCGCACCTGGGGGAGGCGTATCGAGCGCTGGGCCGGCTGAAGGAAGCGGTGGCCGCGTACGAGCGGGCGCTCATCCTCCAGCCCGACTTCCCGGAAGCGCGCAACAATCTGGGCAACGCGCTTCGCGACCAGGGCGCACTGGATGAAGCCATCGCCGAATATCGGCACGCCGTGCGTCTCAAGCCCGATTACGCCACGGCCCATCATAACCTGGGACTGGCCCTGGCCCAGGGGGGCGAATTCGAAGAGGCCACCGCCGCATATCGACTGGCGCTGCAATTCCAGCGCGATTACCCGGAAGCCCGTTTCAATCTGAGCGTCGCGCTCGCCGAGCACGGCCGCGTGGATGAAGCCATGGCCATCTACCGCGGCGCACTCGAACTCGACCCCGGCCACCCACAGGCCCACAACAATCTGGCCGTGGCCTTCATCCGGCAGGGTCAACTCGACAAAGCCGTTGCCGTACTTCGCCGGGCAATTCGGCTGCAGCCGGAGGATGCGGATTTGCAGAGCAATTTGGTCCACGCGCTTCATCTGCATCCGGGCAGTGACCCGATGACGATCGCCGCGGAGCACCAGCGCTGGAATCGGCAATTCAGCGAACCGCTGAAGCGATCGATCCTGCCCCATCTCAACGACCGCAGTCCGGATCGCCGGTTGCGCGTCGGGTATGTTTCGCCGGATTTCTGCTCCCACCCAGTCTCCTTCTTTTTCGCGCCGCTGCTGGAGGCCCATGATCGCCGGCGATTCGAGGTCTATTGCTACTCCAGTGTTCCCCAACCGGACCAGGTGACGGAACGGCTCCGGAATGGCGCGGACGTGTGGCGGGATGTGCGTGCCCTTTCGAACGCCCAACTCGCCGATTGCGTGCGGAACGATGGCATTGACATCCTCGTCGATCTCGCGATGCACACCGGGGGCAATCGCCTTCCGGTTTTCGCGCGCCAGCCTGCTCCCGTGCAGGTGTCCTGGCTGGCCTACCCGGGGAGCACGGGACTGGAGGCGATCGATTTCAGGCTTTCGGATGCCCGCCTCGAGCCGGAGGGTGAAGAAGACGCCGGGCTCGGCGGGGTGGTGATCCGGCTTCCGGATTGCTGGTGCTGTTATGCGCCGATCGCCGAATTCACCCCCGTCGGCCCGCCGCCCGCGGCCGCGACGAAGGCCGTGACCTTTGGCTCGCTCAATCAATTCTGCAAGGTCCATGAAGATCTGCTGCGTTCCTGGGCCAGGCTGTTGACCTTGGTTCCCGAGTCACGGCTCCGCATGATCTGCCCGGAGGGGCCAGCCAGGGAGCGAATCCGCGGCCTCCTGGGGGCCGGTGAGGTGGCCCGGGAACGCGTGGAGTTCATCAAGCCCTGTCCCTGGCCGGAGTACATCCGCCTCTTCGAGGGGATCGACGTGGCGTTGGATTCGTTTCCGTGCAACGGGATGACCACGACCTGCCATGCGCTCTGGATGGGAGTGCCGGTGGTGACGCAGGCCGGAACGCGTGCGGTATCGCGCGCCGGGTCCAGCGTGCTCCACGCAGCCGGTTTTCCCGAGTGGGTGGCGCGGACGGACGGGGAGTACGTGAAGATCGCCGCGGAACTGGCCGGGAATCTGCCGCGGTTGGCGGAATTGCGCCAGACTCTGCGCCGTCACCTGGAGGGCTCGGCGCTCATGGATGCTCCGCGGTTCGCTCGCCACATCGAGGCAGCCTACCGCGTCATGTGGCGGCAATGGGCAAAACCGTGAAATCGGGATTGGCCGATCATCATCACCTGGCCCCAGCAGGCTCCTACTGTAGAAGAGTCTTCAGTTCCGCCAGATCAATCGGCTTGACCAGGTGGTGATCGAATCCGGCGTTCATGGCGCGCAACCGGTCCTCCGGTTGACCGTAGCCGGTCACGGCAATGATCAAGGCGTCGGCGCAACCCGGCTCGCCGCGCAGGCGTTGAACGAGCTGAAAGCCGTCCATTCCGGGCAAACCGATATCGAGCACGATCACTTCGGGTGATCGTCCTCGCGCTTCCTGAAGCGCTTGCAGTCCATCGTGAGCGACCAGGATTTGATGGCCGGCGCGGGCGAGCAGTCGCGCGAGGCCTTGAGCGGTGTCGACATTGTCGTCCACGATCAGCACCCGCCGCGCGGTCGTGCCGCGGGCCGCGTCGGGCTCTGCCCGGTTGGTCGAAGGCGGCCGGATGGCGACCGGGAAACAGACGGTGAAGGTGCTGCCGCGGTTGAGGCCATCGCTGTGCGCCTCGATCCGGCCGCCATGCAATTCGACGAGCTTCTGCACGATCGTCAGGCCGATCCCGAGACCGCCTTCGCTGCGGGCAATCGAGCGCTCGCCTTGCGCGAAAAGTTGGAACATCTCCGGCATGCGCAGGGGCGCAATCCCGATGCCATTGTCACGCACCGTAATTTGGATTTCCAGATCGGAACGCCGCGCCAAGAGTTCAATGCGGCCGCCGGAAGGTGTGTACTTGGCCGCATTCGTGAGGAGATTCAGAACGATCTGCTCAAGCCGGGTGGGATCGGCTTCGACCCACATCAACCCGGAGGTGTAGCTGCAGAGGAGATCGTGTTTGCGCGTATGGATGATGGACGAGGCGGAGTCCCGCGCCCGGTCCAGGACCGTGGCCGCGTCGATGATTTCCTTGCGGAGCCGAATCTTTCCGGTGGTGATTCGAGATACATCCAAAAGATCGTCAATCAAATGAGCGAGATGGCCGCTTTGACGGGCAATGACGCCGGCCGCCCAATCGAAATCTTCGGCGCTGGAGGAAGTCAGCAGCGAAGCGGCGTTGGCCACCGCGGCCAGGGGATTCCGGAGTTCGTGCGCGAGCATGGCAAGGAACTCGTCCTTGCGCCGGTCCGCCTGGCGCAGGGCTTCTTCGTTCCGCCGCCGGTCGGACGTATCCCGCGTCGACCCTGCGACCACGGTGACCGTCCCATCACTGCCGAACACCGGAGAAAAGATGTATTCGTAATAGCCCACCGCTCCCGTCGGGCTGGTATAGGGCGTCTCGTCCCTCACGACCTCGCCCGTGTCGAAAACGTGCTGGATTTGCCGGTGAAGTTTGGCGGCCAATTCGGGCGGATAGGAGAGATCCCAAAAGTTTTTCCCGACCGCGTCGGCCAGTTGAAGCCCCCACAGATCCAGAAGGGCCTGATTGGCATAAATAAAGCGCCCACCACGGTCGAAGGTGTAAGCAAAGTCAGCGATCGACGAGAGCGTGGTATCGAACACTCGCGATTGTTCGAGCACTTTGGCCACGAGTTCCTCGCGTTCCGACAGCAGGTCTCGCACTTGGTACTGGCGGCGACGCGCCCGCAGGGCGACTTCGCAGGTCGAAACAAGGGTCCCCGGTCGCACCGGCCGTTCAATGATCGAGATGTTTCCGACCGGATTTAGAGCGGCCAGACAGTGTGGGCGGACCCGCGCCGCCTCGCCGGCGGGGGTGATGAGGACGAGCGGCAAATCGGACCAGGACGGTTGCTGCTCGAGCGCCACCACCAATTCGCTCACGGTTTCGCTCGCCAGAGCCTCTTCCGCAAGGACCAGCGCCCCGCATCCCGCGCGCACCCGATCGCTCAAATCTTCCAGGTCTGTGCAGACCGCGGTCGCAAATCCGGCCTTTTCCAGAAACTGCGCGCTCAGTCGCGCATCATTACTGGTCGGCGCGAGGATCAGGATGCGCAAATCGGCCGTCACCCGCGTTCCGCTGTGCGGAAGGATGGCTTTTGAATCCTTCGGAGAGGCGCCATTAGCGAGCATCGGGTTTACCGGCGTCTCCTTTCAAAAAGGCCGGCACGCCGGTCAGCACACCCTGCAGATCCCGCAGCGGCTCGCCCAGCGAAATCCCACGCTTGTCCACCCGGAGGTCGCGGATGGTGCGCTCATGATTGCCGCTGCGCTTTTTGATGACTGAGAGCGCCTGTTTCACCTCGCCGCGTGCCTCGTAATAGCGCAGCAGCACGACCGTGTCCGCGAGGTAGGTCAGATCGACGGTGGATTGCATCGTCCCGACCAGCCCCTGCTGGGCCAGCACCATGATGGTGATGGTGCCCAGCTGGTTGAGGTAGGCGAGAAGCTCGTGCAGTTGCAGCGTGAGATAGCGCTCCGCGGGCATGGCGTTGAGATAGCCGTTGATGCTGTCGATCACAACCATGCGGACATCGTTCTCCGCCACGGCGTGCCGAATGCGATGCACGAGTTCCCCCGGCGAGATTTCCGCCGGATCGATCTGCTCGATTTCGATCAGACCGTTGCGCACATGCTCATCGACGGCGAGCCCGAGCTGCCGGGCCCGGTTCTGCAAAGTGCCGGTGGTTTCATCAAAAATGAAGCAGAGCGATTTTTCGCCGTGCTCCGCCGCCGAGACCGCGAACCGGAGCGCCAGCGTGGACTTGCCGGTCCCAGGCGGCCCCATGAACATGGTGCTCGTGCCCCGCCCCAATCCCCCGCCCAGTAAAGCGTCCAACTCCTTCACTCCGCTGGGGAAGTCTTCGCGGACAAACTGGCGGTGATGTTCCCCGGCGACGAGCCGCGGAAAAACCACGAGCCCTCCGCGACGAAGGATAAGGTCATGGCTTCCCTCGCGGAATTCCGAGCCGCGTATTTTCAAAACGCTCAATTGCCGTCGGGCGATGCCATACTCCGGCGTCTGCTTCGTCAGGCAGAGCACGCCGTGAGCAATGCTCTCGACCTGCAAGTCGTGCGCTCCGGAAGTGCGATCGTCCAACAAGAGCACGGTGCAGCTTCGGCCCGCAAAGAATTGTTTAAGTTGCAAAATCTGACGCCGGTAGCGCAGCGCCGTCTCCGCCAGCATCCGCATCTCGGAGAGCGAATCGAACACCACCCGCGTCGGCCGGACGCGCTCCACCTCCGCGATCAGCGCTCCGATCGTCCGATTCAGTTCCACCTCCGAGGGATGAAAGAACGTGCTCTCGCTGTCGCCGCGGATTTGTTCCTCGATCGTGGAAAGCTCGTAAAGATGGATGCCGGCCAGATCCCAGTCATGCGATTTGGCCACGACCTCGATCTCGTCCTTGGTTTCCGAAAGGGAGATGTAAAGGCCCGCTTCATGGCGCCGTGCGCCCTCCAGGAGAAACTGCATGGCCAGCGTCGTCTTGCCCACCCCGGGGTCACCCTGGACGAGATAAAGGCGCCCGGTCGGCAGTCCGCCATCCAGAACGGCATCCAGACCCGGAACGCCCATGGCGCAACGTTCGATGGTAGACGATGTCATTTCGTCGGTGGATTCGTTGCGCACATCCAAGTTGAGCGGGCGAAATATTGCCAGAACGCGATTTCCGCGCGTTTTTAGGAAAGGCGTGCCGCCTCCAGGAGCGGGTCCAACTGGCCGCGATCCGTCCGAAAACCTCCATCTTGCATCTTGTGGCGAGTGCCGCCACAGTTTCCCCCCTTTTTGTCATGAGCACCGAGCGCCGCCGTCCCTACCCGTACGACCAGATCGAACCCAAGTGGCAGGAACGCTGGGAATCGGCGCGTACGTTTCACGCATCCAATCCCGGTGAACCCGGCTTCGATCCAGCCAAACCCAAGTTCTACGTGCTGGATATGTTCCCGTACCCGAGCGGCACGGGGCTGCATGTGGGGCATCCGGAGGGGTACACGGCCACGGACATTATCGCGCGCTACAAGAAAATGCGCGGGTGCAACGTCCTGCACCCCATGGGTTGGGACGCCTTTGGCCTGCCGGCTGAGCAATATGCCATCAAGACCGGGCAGCACCCGACGGTCACGACGGCCGAGAATATCACGCGCTTCCGCGAGCAGCTCCGCAAGATCGGCTTTGCCTATGATTGGCAGCGCGAGATCAATACCACTGACCCCGCCTATTATCGCTGGACCCAGTGGATCTTCCTGCGGCTTTACCATAGCTACCTTGATCCCTCCCGGCGCAAGGCCCAGCCGATCTCCCTGTTGGAAGATGCGCTGGCCGAACAACCCACGCGCACCGATGAATGGAAGGACGACGATTACCTCACCGGTTTGCGGGCCCACAGTGGCGATCTGCCTCCCGGACGCCGCCAAACGGTGCGCGAGGCCATCATCGAACATCATCGCCTTGCCTATGTCAGTGAAGCGCCCGTGAATTGGTGTCCCGCCTTGGGCACGGTGCTGGCCAATGAGGAAGTCATCGATGGCAGGAGCGAGGTCGGCGGCCATCCCGTGGAGCGCCGGCCCATGCGCCAGTGGATGCTCCGCATCACCGCCTACGCGCAACGCCTGATCGACGAACTCGAGGGACTCGACTGGCCGGAGTCGATCAAGCTTCTCCAGCGAAACTGGATCGGGCGGAGCGACGGCGCCGAGGTGCAATTCGCCGTCGCTGGATCGGACGAAAGGATCACGGTCTTTACGACGCGTCCCGATACGCTTTACGGAGCGACTTACATGGTGCTCGCACCCGAGCACCCGCTGGTCGACCGAATTGCGACCGAGGAACAAGGCCGGCTGGTCGAGGAGTACCGCGAGAAGACCGCCCGCAAGAGCGACCTCGAACGCACCGAACTCTCCAAGGAAAAGACCGGTGTGTGGATCGGCGCGTACGCCGTCAATCCCGTGAACATCGAACGCATCCCCATCTGGATTGCGGATTACGTGCTGCTCGGCTACGGAACGGGGGCCATCATGGCCGTGCCGGCGCACGATGAGCGCGACTGGGATTTTGCCCGCAAACACGCTCTGCCCATCCGCGAGGTGGTTTCGCCCGCTCCTACCCTGGGCTTGGGCGGTGGATCGAGCCCGTGTGCGGCGGAACCGTTGGAATGCTTTGTCGGCGAGGGGTTTGCCATTCATTCCGGGCCGCTCGATGGTCTGCCCACCGCCGACGCCAAGGCCGAAATCGTGCGTCAGCTCACGGGCCGTGGATTGGCGCGCAAAACGATCAACTACAAGCTGCGCGACTGGCTCTTTTCCCGGCAGCGCTATTGGGGCGAACCGTTTCCGATCATTTGGGAAAACGGCAAGCACCGCGCCCTGCCCGATACGCATCTTCCCCTGACCCCTCCACCACTGGAAGATTTCAAACCGACCGGCACCGCGGAGCCGCCGCTCGCCAAGGCGACTCAATGGGTGAGCTATTCGGATAAGGCCACGCGGGAAACCAACACCATGCCGCAATGGGCGGGCTCGTGCTGGTACTACCTACGCTACTGCGACGCGTCGAACCGGAACCGATTTGTCGGTGTGGACGCGGAGCGCTACTGGATGACCGGCAAGGTCGGTTCGCCGGCGGCTGGGACGTCAGGCGCGGAGCCGTCCGTGGCCGGTGGATCACCGCCGGGGGTGGCAAAGGGCGCTGCGGGACGCCCAGGCGGTGTCGATCTGTATATCGGGGGCACGGAGCACGCCGTTCTGCACCTTCTCTATGCCCGTTTCTGGCACAAGGTGCTGTTCGATTTGGGCTACGTCAGCACGCCGGAGCCCTTTCAGCGGCTCGTCAACCAGGGCCTCATTCTCGGCGAGGACGGGCAGAAGATGTCGAAAAGCCGGGGCAACGTCGTCAACCCCGACGATGTCATCGCCGAGTACGGTGCGGATGCCCTGCGCTGCTACGAAATGTTCATGGGGCCGCTGGAACAGACCAAACCCTGGAGCATGGCGGGTGTGGAGGGAGTGGCGCGGTTCCTGGCGCGAGTCTGGCGGCTGGCCATGGAAGAAGACCAAACCGGCGAATGGCGAGTCTCGTCCGCCGTCCAGGAGGTGGCGCCGGAAAAGGGGCAGCTCAAGGTCATCCACGCGACGATCAAGAAGGTGGGCCGGGACATCGAGACTCTCAGTTTCAACACGGCGATCGCCCAGATGATGATCTTCGTCAATGCCTTCACCAATGCCAACCCGCGGCCCCGCGCCGCGCTGCGGACCCTGCTCCAAATCCTGAACCCTTTTGCTCCGCACCTCACCGAAGAGTTGTGGGAGCGGCTGGGTTTTGGGGACCATGGGGCGCACCCGCTGGCCAGCGAGCCCTGGCCGGTCTACGACGAAACGCTCCTCGTCGAGGACGAGATCGAGATCGTTGTCCAGGTGAACGGTAAAGTGCGTGACAAAATCGTGGTGAAAAAGGAGGCGACCAGCGAAGAGGTCGAAGCCGCCGCCCGCGCCTCGGGCAAAATCGCCGACTGGACCACCGGGAAAGAGATCAAAAAAGTCGTCGTTGTGCCGGGCAAATTAGTGAATATCGTTGTTGCGGGTTGAGACGAAGAAACCCGCAACTTGTGGGTTGTATAGGGGGTTTAACAGCTTCAGCCCCGCGTACCTCCATATGAAACTACAACGCCAACACTGGATCTTCCTTGGCCTATTGGTCTTCCTGACCTACCAGATCGTCAGCTATTTCTCGGCTCGCTGGGGCCTGATCACCGTTCATTCCAAAACCACGCCGCTGGCACAGGTGATCCGCTCGATTGAAAAGCAGGGCCACGTGACGATCAAGTCGAACATCGACCCGGCCAAACCGGTGTTCATGAACGTCGACTATGTGACGCTGTCCGACGCGATGGAAACCCTGGCGACGGTCATGGGAGGACGCTGGCAGTTGACTTACGTCGTGGGGCCCGACAAGGGGACGGTGACCAACGAACTGGCGTCATTTGAGTCCGGGCAGCGCGATGAAGCTTGGAAGCGACTGTACGTGCCGATCCCCGGTTTTAGCAGCCAGACGGTGCCCCTGGCCGACCCGCGCAAGGACTCCTGGATCGTGAAACCGGCGAGCGAGGCCACGCTTCAGGCTTATTTGGAGGAGGCTTCTCGCAATGTCTCGGCCAGTTTTTGGGTGCCCGAAAACTGGAATCCAGCGGTCAAATCTCCGCCCTCGACGGGGACGATCACCAAGAGCTTCTCCAAACTGGCGAGCGCCGCCAACAGCAAGTACGCGGAGGTCATTATCCTGCGAGGTTCCAATCGGTCGGCCGACCGGGGCGACCGGGGCGACCGGGAACGCGGAGATGGTGAGCCGCGTTTTGCGGGAAACTTTGGTGACGGAGGGCGGCGTGGTTTCGACCCGTCGGCCATGGACGAGCGGATCCAGAATGAGATTAACAAATTATCTGGCGCCGATCGGGCGGCGGCGCAAGCGGAGCGCGACCAGCGCAAGAGAATGCTGGATTCGATGAAGGATCTCACGCCGGAGCAAAGGCGGCAGCGCTTTCAGGACATGATGAACAATCCGGACATGCAGGCCAAAATGGACGATCAGAACAACAACCGCGAAAATCGCAACTCGCCGGATCAGCGCGTCGATCGGGCATCCAGCTACCTCAGTCGCATGGCCTCAGCCAACGCCGCCGCCGGCAAGTAATGTACCGGAAGAGGATGCATCGATTCTCCCGGCGGGGTTTTACGCTCATCGAACTATTAAGCGTGATCGCGATCATCGCGATCCTTGCCAGTCTTCTGCTGCCGGTGTCGAGCAGCATCATCTCGCGTGCGCACGACACCACCTGCGCCAACAATCTCAAACAGATTGGCATCGCCGCGAATGCGGCGGCGGCGGATAACAATAACACCTATCCGATCATTGAAATCGATACGACCGGCACGCCGGTCGCGAATATTCTACAGACTGGTGCCCTACCGATGGGTCAGGCCCTGGCGCCCTACGGTATCACCCCGAAAATTCTCATTTGCCCGGCCGATCTCGAGGGACCCCAAATGTATCTGCAGGCGATGACGGGCGGGTCCAGCTACATGTGGTCGCCATTTTCCGAGGACAACAGTGCGAACACTCCCACGATCACGCGCCGGGGTGCGCCCGGAGCGGGTGCCAATGGAGCACAGGGCCGGATGATGCTGAACCAGGTGGCCGTTCCACCGTCGCGCATCCAGTTGTGTTCCGATTGGACGGCTGTGCATTTTCCGACCGACGTTATCCCGGGCCTCGGGGTTGGCAAGATGGAGTATATCGTCTACGCCGACGGACATGTGAGGACCGGAAAACACCTGCAGAAACTTCCGACGACCACGACGGCAGGGCCGTAGAGGGCGTCTTGGGAATTGTGCGGGAATTGACTCGAGGGCGGCATCTGCGCTAGGGCGTTGCGGCGTATCGATTTTGGTGATACCACTCCGCACCGCATGGCCACTGAACCCCAACCGCAGACTGGAATCCTCGCGCTGGAAGGCGAAATCGATCTGCACCGTTCGCCGCAGGTCAAGGAAACGCTGGAGCCGCTCATCGCCCAAAAGACCGCGCGGATATTAGTGGATTTCTCCGCGGTGACTTACGTCGACAGCTCCGGTCTGGCGACGATGATCGAAACCTTGCAGCGCATCCAAGGCTACGGTGGAAAATTTGCCATGTTCGGATTGCGCGACAGCGTGCGCAGCATTTTCGCGATCGCCCGGCTCGACCAGATTTTCAGCATTTTTCCCGATGAAGCGGCGGCGGTGGCCGGGACCTGACTCGCAGTCTGGAGCAGCGGGATGGAAGGCGGAGCCTATTTCAATGAATCGAGCGCTTTGTTGACTTCGGCGACATGCGTGGCCGGCGAAACGCTCAGGTCGCGCCAGACGATCTTACCGCCCTTGACGAGGAAAGACTGGCGTTTGGCGAAACCGAGGAGCGTCGGGACGCCGAACGCCCGCGCCACCGTTCCTTCGCTGTCGGCGACCAGGACAAACGGCAAATGGTATTTTTCGCGGAATCGCTTCTGCGCGTCCGGTTTATCCTCGCTCACGCCCAGCACCTGCACGCCACGCGCCTTCAGGCTCTCCATCGAGTCGCGCACGGCACAAGCCTCTGCGGTGCAACCGGGGGTGTCGGCCTTGGGATAGAAATATACGAGGGTGATGCCCGTGCGATAAAAGTCGGCGAAACGCACCGCCTGCCCCGCCTCATCCACGGCGGTGACGGCGGGCGCGTCCGCGCCAATTTCAATGGCCGACGCCTTTTTCAATCCAAAGAATGCGAGAAACGACATACAACAGATCAGATGAGAAAACTTCATGGTACCTTTGATTCGCAGGGTGTCACCGTTCGGATGCGGCGCGAAGCGGATGGTTTTTGAACCGGTCTGGAAAAACGCCGTTGCTCGCATCCAACCGGCGCCATTTTACGCACTGAAGAGAAGTGGCTGACTATTCCACGCCAATCCCATATTTCGACCCTTTGATCCGCCGCGCTGTGGTGACGCTGCGGCAGTGGATCGATTCCAATTACTTCCCGGAAGGCCCCGCTGCCGTGCGCGAACGCCCGGATCGATTTGAGTTCCGGCGGTGTCTGCCGTTCCTTTTTTTGCATCTGGGCTGCCTCGGCGTGATCCGGGTGGGCTGGAGTCCGGCGGCGGTCCTGGTGGCGGCGGTTCTCTACCTGCTGCGGATGTTTGCGATCACCGGCTTTTACCATCGCTACTTTTCCCACCGGAGCTTTCAGACTTCGCGCTGGGCGCAATTCCTCTTCGCCGCCCTGGGCAACACCGCGATTCAGCGCGGCGCACTGTGGTGGGCCGCCGTCCATCGCCACCACCACAAACATGCGGACCACGAATCCGACGTCCATTCACCCGGCCTCCGCGGATTCTGGTGGGCGCACATCGGCTGGATGACCAGCAGCAGGAATTTTCCCACGCGGTACGAGACCATTCGCGACCTCGCGAAGTTTCCGGAACTCGTCTTTCTCAACCGCTTCGATCTGGCCGTGCCGCTCATTTTCGGCGTCTGGCTCTACGCTTTCGGGAAAGGGTTGGGCATTCTCGCGCCTGGACTTAGGACGTCGGGCGCGCAAGTTTTTGTCTGGGGGTTTTTCATCAGCACAGTGGCCCTGCTGCACGGCACGCTCTGCGTTAATTCGCTCGCGCATGCCTTTGGCAGCCGTCGCTTTTCGACCGAAGACGATAGCCGGAACAACTTTCTGCTGGCCCTCGTGACGCTCGGCGAAGGCTGGCACAACAATCACCATCGCTACATGGGCGCGGCGCGGCAGGGCTTCTATTGGTGGGAAATCGACGCGACCTATTACCTGCTCAAGGTCCTGTCCTGGACAGGATTGATTTGGGACCTGAAGCCGGTGCCCCGCGGCGTCCTCGACGAGGCGCAGCGTCCGCCGCCAGTACCGGAAGCCGCCTGAAGGGCAGCCGCTGCGACGCACGCCGTGCAAACCCTCGCGATCATCGGAACAGGCATTGCCGGCTTGGGTTGCGCGCACTTTCTCCATGCGCGCTTTGCACTCACCGTCTACGAGCAGAATGGTTATGCGGGCGGCCATACGAATACGATCACGGTCGATGAGTCCGGGCATGGGTTGCCGATAGATACGGGGTTCATGGTCTTCAACCACGTGACCTACCCGAATCTGACGCGGCTTTTTCGCGAACTTGGTGTGGAGACGAAGCCGACGAGCATGTCCTTCAGCGTGCAACACACGCCAACGGGCCTGGAGTACCATGGCGGAAGCATCAATCTGCTCTTCGGGCAGCGTCGGAATTTGCTGCGTCCGCGCCATTGGCGGATGCTCGCGGAAATCAACCGTTTCAACGCCGAAGCGGTACCGGCGCTGGCGGAAGCGCGTTTCGCCAATTACAGCCTGCGCGAGTATGTGGCCGAGCGCGGTTATGGCGAGGACATGCTCGAGCTTTATCTCGTGCCGATGAGCAGCGCGGTGTGGAGCACACCTCCGGAGAAAATGCTCGATTTTCCCGCGATGACGCTCCTGCGTTTCTGGCACAATCATGGCTTTCTGGGCCTGGATACGCAACACCCGTGGTCCACCGTGGCGCACGGTGCGAAGAGCTACGTCGAAAAAATGACGGCGCCATTTCGAGACCGTGTGCAGTTGAAAAACGGCGCGGTGCGAATTACCCGGACTGCGGGAAAGGTGCGGATCACGGCTGCCGATGGCCAGACGCGCGAATTCGACAAGGTGATCCTCGCCTGTCACCCCGACCAGGCGCTCGACCTGCTGACCGAGCCGGACGGCCTTGAAACCCGCTTGCTGGGCCATTTCAAATACCAGCCGAACACCGTGACCCTGCACACCGACGACGCCTTCATGCCCCGCACGCCGCGCTGCTGGGCTTCCTGGAATTATCGGATCGATGATGGCGGGGAGGGGCGCATGATCCCGACGACCCATTACTGGATGAACAGCCTCCAGGGCGTTTCGCGGCACCGGAACTACTTCGTTTCCCTCAACGCGCACGATCGCGTGGCGCCCGGGAAAGTGCTGCAGCGCATCGCCTACGAGCACCCCATCTTCGACCTCGGCGCCATCGCGGCGCAAAAGGAACTGCCGCAACTGAATCGACTTTCGCCACGGCAGACCACCTTCTACGCTGGCGCGTGGTTCAAGTACGGATTTCACGAGGACGGCTTTACCAGCGCCCTCGAGTGTGCCCGTGCCGTCACCGGTGAACTTCTTTGGTCATGAACTCCTGCCTTTACGAATGCCACGTCATGCACCATCGGCTCGCGCCGAAAGAACATCGCTTTCGCTATCGCATCTTCATGTTCGCCCTCGATCTCGACGAACTGGATGAAGTCGCGCGTCGCATTCCGCTTTTCGGCCACAACCGGTCGAATCTCTATTCCTTTCGAGATCGCGACCATCTCACCCTGGCCGGTCTTGAGGACCGAACGGTTCGCGAGAATCTCGTCGAGTTTCTCGCCCGGAATGGCATCCAACTTCCGAATAACGGCCGGATAACACTCGTCACCCTGCCTCGCGTGTTTGGCCATATCTTCAATCCCGTTTCGTTTTATTTCTGCCGCGACTCCGCCGGCGTTCCGCTGTGCGCTGTCGCGGAAGTGGGGAACACATTTGGCGAGATGAAGCCGTATGTGGTGCGCGAACTCGCGGGCGAACGTTGCTTCCGCCTTACCGTTCCCAAGCATTTTTACGTTTCGCCATTCTCGCCCTTGGATCTGACGTTCGATTTCAAATTGCGCGTGCCGGGCGACCACCTCGACATCCGCATCGATGACCGGGACGGCGGGAGACCCGTCTTGCTCAGTGCGTTGACAGGCGACCGCGTGCCGCTTGGCACCGGGCAGCTCTTGCGCTTCACCCTTAAATATCCCCTGATCACGCTGAAGGTCATTTTCCTCATTCACTGGCATGCCTTGGTGCTGTGGAGCAGGCGCCTGCCGTGGTATCGCAAGGCCGCCCGAGGCGATCTTCAGCGCGATGTCTTGCGTCCGCATTCGTCCATCGCCGTTAAAACGCCATGAACCAAACCGCCACTCATTCCACGTTTCTTTCTACTTCACACCGGACGGCGCCGCACGCCCCGCCGTGGGCGGGCCTCTACCAGCGACTCGTCCTCGCGGCTTTGGAAAAGATGACCGCCGGTTCACTGCGGCTGGAACTGCCGGGCGGGGCGGTGAAAACGATGGGCACGCCGGGCACGGACGTGGACGCCCTTATTCGTGTTCGATCCGCGGCGTTTTTTCAAAAATGCGTGCTTTTTGGCGACATCGGATTTGGGGAAAGCTATGTCGATGGCGACTGGGAGACCGACTCCATTGAGCGCGTCATTTCGTGGGCCGTCCTGAACGTCGAGAATTCGGCTGCCATGTCCGGCGCGAAAGCCCGGGCGATCGCGCTTAATCTGCTCCAGTTCTGCAACCGCGCCCGGCACCTGCTTCGCCCGAACGACCTGCGAATCGCCCGACGTAACATCGCCGAGCACTACGATCTCGGGAACGAATTCTATCGGCTATGGCTGGATGAAACCATGACCTACTCGAGCGCATATTTCACCGCACGGGGTCAGGATCTGCGGGATGCACAAATCGCCAAGTATGAAGCCCTCTGTCAGAAGCTGCGCTTGCGACCCGGGGAACACCTGCTCGAAATCGGCTGCGGCTGGGGAGGCATGGCCTGTCATTCGGCGAAACACCACGGCGTGCGCGTGACGGCGATGACGATCTCCGAAGCGCAATTTCAATTTGCCCGTGCGCGGGTCGAACGCGAGGGCCTCGGCAACCGCGTCGAGGTTCGATTGCAGGACTACCGGGACATCGATGGCTCGTTTGACAAAATCGCTTCCATCGAAATGATGGAAGCGCTCGGTGACCAGTATCTCGCGGCTTTCTGCGCGAAACTACAGCAAGTTCTGAAACCGAATGGTCTCGCGGCGCTGCAATACATTACCGTGCCGGATAGCCGCCACGCGGAGTTACGCAGAGGCATCGATTTCATTCAGAAGCACATTTTTCCCGGCTCGCTGCTGCTGAGCGTCGGACGGGTGAACGACGCGTTGCACCGCGCCGGCGACCTGTTCCTTCACGACCTCGAGGATCTCGGCGCGAGCTACGCGCGCACCCTCCACATTTGGTGGCAAAGATTTAATTCCCAACTCGCCGCCGTGGGCGCGCTGGGCTTCGACGAAAGATTCATCCGCAAATGGAATTACTATTTGCAATACTGCGAAGCGGCCTTTGCCAGCCGCAACATCAGCGTCGTCCAGGCCGTCTATACGCGACCAAATAATCGCACGCTGCATGCGGCACTTTGAGGAGTCTTTATGAACTGGAAACCAATCGTTAATGTGAATGAAAGCGAACGATACGCCGCCGGGATTATTGGCGCTGCGCTGCTCGCCGCGGGCCTGCGTCCATTGAAGCCGTGGAGATTGTTCTGGGCGGCGTGCCTGTTTTATCGAGCCTTTACGGGTAACTGCAAGGGTTACGAGATGCTCGGCATTAGGACGAATAGCGTTTCGACCGATGCGCAGATCGAGGACGCGCTGCGGCGACGCAAATGACCGTGGCCGTCGAGGCGATATCTTTTGCGCCGTTGCGCACTTTTTGGCGGCGGCGGGCGCTTGCGCCCATCGTAGCTCAACCCATGCAAGGCATTACTCCTGAGAAGAAGGACTTCGGCATGATCGGATTCGACGGCATACTCGTCTCGGCGCTGGCTGCGTCGTTCGCGGGTATCGCGATATTCACAGTCGTCCTACCGGGGCTGCGTGGTCTTGCCTCATGGCTGCCTCCGAAGGCGCGCTAATGTCGGAAGCGCGATGTTTACCTGGATGCTCATCGGCCTGGGATTAATGCTCGCAGCCTTCGCCGTAGTGTGGGCGATCGGGGTCAAGATTCGGAACTATTCCTTTCTGGATGTCATCTGGAGCTGCGGCGTCGCCATTCTGGCACCGATCTACGCCGCGGTGGGTCCAGGGCGCCCTGAGCGGAAATTCGCCTTTGTGGCCCTGGGTGTTGCGTGGAGTCTCCGCCTCGGCACTTACATCTTCAGTCGGGTGCTGAAGCAGCATCCGCGTGAAGATGTGCGCTACGAAGGATTGCGGGTGCGCTGGCCCGGCGCTGGAATGTTTCTTGTTTTTCACGAACTCCAGGCGGTCATTGTCGTCCTCTTTTCGCTGCCGTTTCTCCTCGCTGCCTGGCGGGACGAGTCGCTGCGCTTGCCCGACATCGTCGGCCTTGGGATCGTTGTGATCGCACTGGCGGGAGAGAGCCTTGCGGATTATCAAATGAAACGTTTTAAGGCCGCCCCCGCGAACCAGGGTCAGGTTTGCGACGCCGGCCTGTGGCGCTATTCGCGGCATCCCAATTATTTTTGCGAGTTCCTCATCTGGGTCGGTTTCGCGGTGGCTTCACTCGACACACCGCACGGCTGGTTGACACTCATCTGCCCGCTGCTGATGTATTATTTTCTCACCAGGGTCACCGGCATTCCGCTCACTGAAGAATACGCGCTCAAAAGCAAAGGCGATGCGTATCGCGAGTATCAACGCACGACGAGCGCGTTTGTTCCCTGGTTTCGCAAAGCATGATTCCGATCGATGCCATTCTCGAAGCCAACATCGTCCCCGATCCGCTCATCCGGATCGGCATTCGCCGTCTGCTCGCCGGGACGCTGCGCGAAAAATGCAGCGGAACGGTTGAGGAAAGGCAGATCCGGCTGCAGGCGCATATCGACGGGCTACGGCAAAGTCCCATCGCCGTCCAGACGCGCGCCGCCAATGAGCAGCACTACGAAGTGCCCACGCGCTTTTTTCAATACACGCTCGGCAGGCGGTTGAAGTATAGCTCCGCGCATTGGCCGAAAGGGGTGGCAAGCCTCGACGAGGCCGAGGAGAGAATGCTCGCGCTGACTTGCGAGCGCGCGGAGCTGGCCGATGGCCAGCACATCCTGGAACTCGGCTGCGGCTGGGGCTCGTTGTCCTTGTGGATGGCGGAGAAGTATCCGCAGGCGCGAATTACGGCGGTCTCGAATTCGAGGACCCAGAAGGAACATATCGATGCGGAAGCGGCGCGCCACGGATTGACGAACCTGACGATTGTCAACGCCGACATGAATGTCTTCGAGATCGCCGAAGCCTTCGACCGGGTGGTCTCGGTGGAGATGTTCGAGCACATGAAAAACTACGAACTGCTGATGGCCAAAGTCGCACGCTGGCTGGCGCCGGGCGGCAGGCTTTTCGTGCACATCTTCACCCACCGCGAGGTTGCGTATCATTATGAAGACAAGGGACCCGGTGACTGGATGACGCGGTACTTCTTTGCCGGGGGTCAAATGCCGTCGCACGACACCTTGCTGCACTTTCAGGATGATCTGCGTCTTGAAACGCGGTGGGCGGTCAGCGGCACGCATTACCAAAGGACCGCCGAAGCGTGGCTCCGAAACATGGACGCGCATCGTCCGGAAATCCTGCCGCTCTTCGCGCAAACCTATGGTGAAGCGCAGACCACGCGCTGGTGGGTTTATTGGCGCGTCTTTTTCATGGCTTGCGCGGAATTATGGGGCTATCGGGGTGGGGACGAGTGGATCGTCTCCCACTACCGTTTTCGCAAACCTTGAACACTCCTTTCACCCGTTATTGCCTTGCTGCCATTCTCGGTTCTGGTCTTTTCCTGACGGCGTCGGGCCTGGCGGGCGATGGTGCGATCGCCACTGCGACTGCCACGGGTGACGCCGCGGACGAGCAGCTCAAGACCGGTGAATCGCTCGCCGCCTACCTCGAAGCTGAAAAGCTTGGCGGCAAGGACGCAGCTCTGCTGCGAAAAATTGCCCGCGAATATGCGCTGTCGATGGTCGATACGAAATCGAAGGAGGAGCAACGCGCCCTGGCGGAAAGCGGTCTCGCTTACGCCCAACGCGCCGTTTCCGTGGCTCCGGACGATGCACACGCTCAGCTGGCGCTCGCGATCTGCTACGGCCGGTTGGCGCCATTGCTCGATAACAAGACGAAGATCTCGTATTCGAAATTGGTCAGGGAGCACGTTGACAAGGCGCTCAAGTTGGATCCGTCGCTGGATTACGCATACCACGTGCTGGGGGCGTGGAATTATGAACTGGCGAGCCTGAATCCGATTTTGCGTGCCCTGGCGAGATTGGTCTACGGCGACTTGCCTGCAGCGTCCTACGAAGAGGCCGTGAAAAACTTCAAGAAAGCCATCGAACTGGCGCCGCAACGCGTGGTCCATCACGTGGAATTGGGCCGGACTTATGCGGCCATGGGCCAGACGGAGCTGGCTCGCGCGGAGTTGACCAAGGGGCTGGCGCTGCCGAACCGCGAGAAGGACGACCCCGGGACCAAGGACAGAGGGCGGGAAGCCTTGAAGAAGCTTTAAGAGGGCGTTAGCGCGTGACGGCGGCGAGGAAGGCATCCACGGCGTAGGTGCTGATTTGTCCGCCGGGGCCGTTGAAGTTGTAGTCGAAGGCATGGGTCGCCCAAGGTAATCGCACAAAAAAGTGGGGTGTGCCGAGCGTGTCGAGGCGGTCGGACAGGCGCTGGCTCTGTTGAAACCACGCGATTTCGTCGCAACGGCCGTGAAGCAGCAGAGTGGGCGGGCTTTCGTGGTTCGCGAGGAGAAGGCCAGAGGCGCTGTCGTAGTTGCTCCGGGCTTCCACCGGCGTGCCACCGAGATACTGGCGAAGGAGCCGCAAGGAATTGAGAATATCGTCGGCCCGGCCGAATTCGTAGGCATAGTGCATATCCGCCGGAGCATAGAAGGCGATGCAGCCGCGGATGTCGGGGCGATGGGCGCCGTAGGCGACAGCCTCGGCGATTTGTCCGCCAGCCGAACGGCCGAGCAAAACGAAACGTTGCGGATCGAGGCGTAACTCCGCCGCGTGTCGCGCCAGGTACTCCATGGCGTCGAGGACATCTTCGCGCTGGGCCGGCCATATCCAGCGCGGCGCCAGCCGGTACTCGATGTCGGCGACGGCGTAACCGTTTCCGGCAAGATACTGATTGAGTTCGGGAAATTGCCGTGCGGAGCCGTCCTCCCAGCCACCGCCGTGGATGACGATAACGCACGGCGCAGCGGGAGAATCGCCTTTGCGGTAGTAGAAGAGCTGCAAATCCTGATTCTCGTGGGTTGCATAAATGTAGCGATCGTACGCCACCCATGGCACGCGCGGCGCGAACCAGAGTTTCTTCCACGAGAATGGGACGTTCGATGTCGAGGGGCCGTTTACCGCGCTGGCCGCGGGGAACGCGCGGGCCAGCTCGAGCGGCAGGCGGCGTGCGAAAGCGTTTGCCCGGATGGCGGGTGAAAGAAACAGCACCGTGGCGATCACGGCGAGCGCTGTGGCGAATAGATTCACCGGCCTGTGCCGTGCCGGCAGGAGCGCCAAAGTGAGCGGAATGAGAAAGAGCCATTGGCCATATTCCGTAACGACCAGCGAGAGCTTGAAGAGCGGGATCGTCGGCGCCGGGAGAAAGACGAGCGATGCCGCGGCGCACAGGGCGAGTGCGGCCAGCAGCCGAATGGTGTTCCAGACGATCCTCATCCCAAACAGGATGCGCGCCGGAGCGATTCGGTCAAACCTTGCGGCGACCGGAACCGCAGTTCAATTGCCGGCGAGAACAATCGGGCCGGTGGGCTCCGGAACGCCGCCCGTGGGTTCGACGCTGATGGCGAATTGGTCGGCCTTGATCGGTTGCCCGGGCTTGAAGCTCACTCGGGCGCCGCCTTCCGCGCTCACTGCCACGACGCCGGCACTCACGGGCGCATGTTTCTGGCCGATGACCCAGAGCTGATAGTCCTTGCCTGATTCCGGCGGCGGAAGGTTCGCGAGCTTGAGGACGCCGCGCTGCTTTTCCGGATCCCAGACGACGACCGCACTGGCTTTGGCATAAGCGTCGACTTGCGCGGAAAGAGTGGCGATCCGCACGTTCGAAAGTACCACGCGATCGCGCAGTTCCCTCGCATCCTGCTCCAGTGCCGCCACTTCCTTTCGCATTTGGTCCCGCTCCATCCACAAGGCCACCGTCGTGATGGCGAAGCCCGCCGCCAGGGCCCATGGCAGAATGCTTCGACCACCGCCCGCCGAACGAGGGGGTGCCGGACTCGCTGGTCCCACTGCCGGCTCCGTGGCTGTCTCGGCCTCGGCTCGGATTCGGGAAAGCACACGTTCACGCAGTTCCGGTGGCGGCAATTGCCGCGGAGCACCGTGGGCCAGGCTTGCGGCCGTTTCGCGCAATTGGTCGGTGAGGGCTTTCAGTTCGGCGTCGCCCGCGAGCAGCTTCTCGAAGGCGCGGGCGGACTCCGGGTCGAGGGCATCCAGAGCGTATTCAGCGGCGAGGTCCTGGCGGTTTTCGTCGATCATGCGACCTCCTGGAGGACTTCGCGCAGCTTCAGCAAACCGCGGCGGATGCGGGCCTTGACCGTGCCGAGCGGCGCCCCCAGCTTTTCCGCGATTTGCTCGTGGGTCAGTCCGCTGAAAAAGGCCAGTTCGACGGCCTGCTTCTGCTCGGCTGGGATGTGCGTCAGGGCCGAACGAACGAGTGCGCCCTCGTCGCGTCGTGCAGCCTCTCCGGCCGCGGCCTCGTCGACTTCGGGGAAATGGCTGAATTCCAGCGTGGCCTTTTCCAGGGTGCGATTGAGCCGCTGCCGTACCCGCAGACGGTCGATGGCTTTGTTGCGCAGGATCATGACCGCCCAGGTAAACGGGCTGCTGCGCGCCGGATCATAGGTGGAGGCGCGGCGCCAGATATGCGCAAAACCCTCCTGGAGGACATCCTCAGCCTCCTTTTCGTCGCGCGTCATCTTCAGAACGAGTGAGTATAAACCGGGCGAGAAACGGTCGTAAAACGCGCCGAAGGCCGCCTCATCGCCGGCGGCGATACGCCCGAGTAATTGCGCGTCGATCTGGCGTTCGCTTTCCTGGGTTGGAGTCATGGATCGGTGGGATGCCGCGACGGTCCAGGCGCTGGGGCGCCTCTCTGCGGCGACAGGGATGCTGGCGCAGGAGAGTGCGGGGTTCCAAAGCGGTTGGCAAGCGGCGAGCACACAAATTAGACGCCCGTTTGCCGTTTAGGGATGCACGCTGAACGCGAGCATGCTTCGTTGCCGCATGTCGATCCGGTACCAAATCCGTTGCGTGTGCGCTGTCGTTCTGGCGCTATTTGCGAATAGTCCGGCCCGTGGCGCCGATTTTGGCGCCAAGATCGCCTACCGGCAAAACACTCCGGTGCAGTTCGACAACTTCACGCTCACCTGGGTCGCTGAACGGCGGGTTGTAACGAAGCAGTACCCGCGGGGCATGGTCGTTTATGACTTTCGCGTTAAGAGCGCGCAGGGTGAGCAGACGATCTCCTGGTCTGCCGGCACGGGCGACATCGGGCCCACCTTGTTCCGCGTCGGCAGCGAGCAATATGCGCTTGAGCTGAAGCATTCGGACAAGCTTGGCTCGTTGAACGACGGCGAACTCGTCGTCAGCCGCGTGCCCTAGCTCGCGGGGTTAATTGCGACCGCGTCCACCGAGGAGCAGCGGGAGCAGGAAATAGAGCAGGTAGGCCAGCGAGGAAACGAACGCCGCGACGTAGGTCCAGCCGGCGGCGTCGAGGACTTTGCGCACGCCATTCATTTCCTCTTCGCTGCCGATGAAGCCCATTTCCGCCAGCACGCGTTTGGCGCGATTGGAGGCGTCAAATTCCACGGGTAGCGTGATCAGATTGAAAAGCATGATCACACCCCAGCCCACAGCCATCAGCGTCAACCCCGTGTACGGCGAAATAAAATTCGTGAACACGAACAGCATGGGCAGCCACATCACAATCCGATTGGCGAACTGTGCCGCCCCGACCGCAGCCATGCGCAGATGCAGTGGCGCATAACCCTGCTGGTGTTGCAGAGCGTGGCCGCATTCATGGGCCGCGACGCCGATGGCCGCGAGCGAATCGCTCTGGTAGTTTTGGGGCGAGAGCACGAGCCGCTTGTGCAGTGGATCGTAGTGATCGCCCAGCATGCCATCGGCGGCAACGATTTCCACGTCGTGGATCCCGGCGCGCTGGAGGATGGCCGAGGCGACCTGCGCACCCGAGGCGCGCGAAGAGGCGCTCACCTGGCTGAAATGATGGTAGAGGCTTTTCACCCGGGCCGAGGCCAGGAGCGAGATGGCCAGGGTGGCTAGGAAGATGAGGAGATACATAGGTCAAATTGCTGGTGCAGGCGGTGCCGGTGAAATGCCGGCGCCTCGTTCATCGCGAGCCGCTATTTTCCAGCTAAAATAATGACAATGCAGGGGCGCGATCGTTCAACGGATGGGGACCGATCCGGACGCTCACTGCGCGTCTTCAGGGCATCAGGCCAAGCACAGTCGCCGCCGTTCTCTCGGTGGCGCCGGAATGTGCCGTGACAATTTCGCGAGCGCGTTGCGCGAGGGTTTCCCGGCGCTTGGAGCTGGCCAGGAGATCGGCAAGTTCTTTTTGGAGTTCCGCTTCGTCCCGGACTTGCACGGCGGCGCCGGCTTCGCGCCAGCGCGCGACGATGGCCGCGAAGTTCTCCATGTACGGGCCATAAACGACGGGTTTGCCCGCGAGTACCGGTTCGACAGGATTCTGACCGCCGTGCGCGGTCAGGCTTTTACCGATGAAGACGACCGTTGCGAGAGAGTACCAATCGCGTAGTTCGCCCGTGCTATTGACGAGCAGCATGTCCGCAGGCCCCGTGGTGACCTCGCTTCGCAAGGCGATGCGCAAACGGAGCTGGCGCAGGTCGGCCAGCACCTGCGACGTCCGCTCGACGTGACGCGGGACGACGATCAGGAACAGGTTCGCAAGGCGGCGGCGCAATTCCAGGAAGATCTTTCCAAGGATGATCTCCTCCCCGGCAAACGTGCTGCCGGCAAGAAGGATGAGCGCATCATCCGCCACCCCGATTTGCCGCAGCAAATCGCGGAACTCCGCCACGCGCGTGCCGCCGCCGGGCGCGTAATCGAACTTTGAATTGCCGGTCACCCGGATGCGCTCCTCCTCGACGCCGAGCGATCGCCAGCGCGCTACATCCTCCGGTTCCTGCACCGCGAGCACATCGAGCAGCCGGAAAACTGGACCCGAGAGAGTGCTCGCGCGACGAAAGCGTGCTTCCGACCGGGGCGAAAGCCGCGGCACGAACGCCACCGGCAGGCCGCGTCGTTTGGCCTCCGCAAGAAGATTGGGCCAAACAGCCTCGATGAAAATCAGGCGTTGGGGCCGAATGACGCCGAGCGCGGCGCGCACGAAGCCGGGCAGATCCAGGGGATTGTAGACGACCTCCATCCAGTCGCAGCCAGCCTCACGCGCGACGGCGAACCCTGTCGAAGTCGTCACGGAGAGCGCAATGTTTGTTTCCGGAGACGTGGCGCGGATTTGCCGGGCCAGCTTCAAGGCGAGCAGTGTTTCGCCCACGCTAATTGAGTGCACCCAAAGCCAGCAACCCTGGCGAAAGCGCTGCTGCTCGGCCGCGGTGTATCTCCCGAAGCGTTGCGCGAACTTTTCGCGGAAACCCCCGCGGCGAATCATGCGCAGCAGAAAACCCGGCAACATCACCAGAAAAACGAAGGGAAAAAAGCAATTGTAGATGCGCAGCGAGCGATGCGCGTCGGCGGGCAGGGACGCGGCCATGAGCTCAGTTCACAGGGCGAAGAACGGCCACTTCCGTCGCTCCGTACCGCTTTTGGCGGAGGCATTCCCAAGAATTACCGCGCAGCGGCAATCTCGCCCCGGGCAAATGTTCCAGAATAAAAACGCCGCCGGGTGCGAGGGCCTGGCGCAAAGGTTCCGAGCCGAGCAGTTCCGGGGCAAAATCCCGCTCTCCGGGCGCTTTTGCATAGGGCGGATCGGCGAGGATCACATCGAAGCTCCCACGGGCCGCAAAACGATCGAGAAAGCGGAAGACATCGATCGGCCGGACGTCGCCGCGGAGGTGGGTTTTTTCCAGGTTGCGCTCGATGGCCGACACAGCACGGCGATCATTCTCGACGAAGATGACCGAGGCCGCGCCGCGGCTGAGCGCTTCGATCCCCAGCGCACCGCTGCCCGCGAAAAGATCGAGAACCCGCGCACCGACAATGGCCTCGCCGAGGCTGGAAAAAATCGCGCCCTTGACGACGTCCATGGTCGGGCGCAAGTCGCTTTTGGGCAGATGCAGCGGCAGCCCGCCCGCGCTCCCGGCAATGACCCTCACTGGTTGGCCGCCGCGGGTTCGGGCGGCGGAGCCGGCGCAGGCGCCGGAGTTGCCGGAGGCGGTGTGGCGGGATTTTGCGCCGTCGCCTTGTCTTTGTCCTTGTCCTTTTTCTTGCGTTCTTTGTCGGTTTTTTTTTCGTCTTTCCTGGCCTTGTCGTCGTCGGGCTTTTTGATCTGGCTGAAAATTCTGCTCAGCATGTCGTCAAACTGGCTTTCGATCTTTCGATTGTTGAACTTGTCGAGCAGGTCGGTCTTCGGCTTGTCGACGTCACCATTGATGACAAAAGCGATGGCGCGCCGTCCGTCTTCGCTGGGGCCAAAACCGTCGCGAATCAACTCCGGCAAACGCTGCACGACCGCGTCCTCCGCGGAGAGTTGCGCGTTCAGGTTCAAGTGCTTGTCGAGGTGCGCGGTCCCGTGCGCCAGAAGTTGGAGATCCGTCGTATTGAGAACCAGCTTGTCGACGAGAACTTTGTTGCCGGCGAGACGCAGATCGGAGTGCCCGTCGCGAATCCGCAAGTCGGAAAGTTCCCGCAGGCCGAGGAGCTGGCCGATGTTTTGAAAGAAATCGAGTTGGTGGAACTGGCCGTCGCGCAGGTCGAGGTGGGCTTCGCCATCCAGCCGGTCGCTTTGCGCGGTGTCGCCATGGACCTCGAGCTGTCCCGTAAGCGAGCCGACTGCCTGCCCAGGCAGGCTGCCTGTCGGCCCGCCGATTCGATCGAGCCCGATCCCGGTGAGGGTGACCGCTATCTTGTAGGGTGAACGGTCGTGCTCCTGGCGGCTTTGGTATTTTGCCTGCAATTTGCCGCCGGCGAAAGCCGCCGTGATCTCCGGCAGATCAAAAACGCCATCGGCATACTTGAAAGGTGTGCTCACGTTTTCGAGCGCTAAAGTGTCCGCCCAAACCAGTTTTCCAATGGTGGCGGTGCCTTCCACCCGCTCGGCCGTCAACGTCGTGTAGATCATATTCACGTCGCTGAAGACGGCGAGATGCTTGTTCTCGTGGTCGAGCAATTCCACCGTGCCACCCTTCACATCGAAGCGCTCCACGACCACGGCAAAATTGCTCTTCTTTTGCCGGGCCGGCTTTTCGGCTTCACCGTTCGACGGCTGGCCCTCGGACGACTTTGGCCCGCTTTTTCCCTCTGCCGCCACTTTTTCTTCGTCGGCCGCGGTTTTCGCCGCGGTTTCCGGCTCGGGCAGTTTCCATTTGTGTTCGGCGTTTTGCGCCCAGACGATCTTTGGGTTCTGCACATCCATTTCGCGGATCACGAACCGGCCATGCAGCAAAGGGAGCAACCGATAGCTCGCATTGAACGAGGCGGCCTCGAGAAAGTTTCCGCCCTCGTTGGGAATCGTGATACCGCTGATCCGCAGGCCGCCAAAGGGCGAAACGCTCACATTGGTCACCTTGAGCGGCAGCCGCAGCGATTTGCTCAATTCCTCCTGGATGCGCGCTTGAGAACCGGGGGACTGAATATAGAGATTCACGACAACGGCCAGCGCAATTCCCACGGCTACCAGCACGGCGAGACCGATGAGAATAGCCTTGGAAACTTTTTTCACGCCGCACAACGTAGCCCTCGCACTTTGAAAGAAAAGGCGGAATCGCCCGAGCAGCATGCAGGAAATCCTCGTCATTCTCAATCCCGCGGCTCGCAGCGAGCGAGCCAAGACGGCGTGGCGGCGCATCGAGCGCCTGCCGCATTGCACCATGCGGGTGACCTCCGCGCCGGGTGATGCGCGGGCCGTGGCGGAAGCCGGTGTCGAGGAAGGCTTTAGCACCATCGTCGCGGCCGGCGGGGATGGCACGATCAATGAAGTCGTCAACGGCATCGCTGGCGCGGACGTCTCGCTGGGCATTCTGCCGGTGGGGACGATGAACGTTTTCGCCGCCGAACTGGGTCTGCCTGGGGATCTCGATGAGGCCTGGGCCGTCATTCGGGCGGGACGGACGCGCCGGGTCGATCTTCTCCGGGCCAACCAGCAATACTTCGTGCAACTCGCCGGAGTCGGTCTGGACGCCCAGGTGGTGCAAGCCACCAGTTGGAATTTCAAAAAGAATTTCGGCCCTTTGAGCTATCTCATCTCCGCCGCCCAGATTGCCGCCAGGAAGCCGCCGCGCATCTATGTCGAAGCCGATGATGAAGTCCAGGAAGGCTCATTCGTACTCATCGGCAACGGCCGGTACTACGGCGGTCAGATTGCCTTCTTCAAGGAGGCGCGGATCGATGATGGCCGCCTCGATGTCCTCATTTTCAAGAACCTCGCCTACCTGGATATTGCCCGCTACGTGACCAATGTCTTCATCGGCAAGCACACCGACCTCCCCGATGTCGAATACTTTCAGACCAAAAAAGTCGTCGTCCGCAGCGAGGAGGAAGTGCCCGTCGAGGTCGACGGTGAGGTCACGGCCATCCTGCCCGTGACCTTCCGTATTTCCTCGCGGAAACTCCGGGTCGTCGTGCCGGTCGGGCGGCAAAATTAAAAAATGCTCACGTGCGCTTTCCAATTTTACAAGCGACTGTGAGTCGCCTAATTTCCGACAAAGTATGCGCCCTTCCCGCCGCCAAACGCAGCCGTTCGTTCGACGGTGGCAGACGGGGCGCACTTCCGCCACGGCGCTCGCCGTGGCCCTGAGCGTCGGGGCCTTCGGCGCGCAGTTCATCGTCGAATCGCTCTTTGCCGGGCAACCCACGCAGATCCTGCGCGCCTGGCTGGCCCTCGACGAATCGGTGGCTCAAAACGGCCAATGGTGGAAATTTCTCACCTTCGGCCTGCTGCACGGCGATCCCGTGCAACTGGTCGCGAACCTCCTGCTGCTCTTTCTAGCGGGGCGGGAACTGGAGCCGATTATCGGGTGGCGCCATTTCACGGCGATCTACGTCATCGGCAACCTCCTGGGCGGCGTGGCCCACTGGAGCTTTATGCGCTGGCAACCGCTCATGGGAGTCTCCGCGGGGGTGGCGGCCGTGATCGTGGCCTACACGACGATTCTGCCCGAGTTGGAGGTCACGTATAATTTTCTTTTCGTTCTGCCGGTGCGCATTCGAGCCAAGCACCTCGCCTGGGCGCTGCTCGCCGTCTGCGGCATCTGCTGGTACACCCACGCCGTGACGCAAATCGGGCCGGCGGGAATGATTGCCGGCGCGATCTTCGGCTGGGCCTACGTCAAGCAACTCGGCTACGGCAATCCGCTGGCCATCCAGCGCTATATTTTCGACCGGCGGCAACGCGCGGCGCGGCTGGCCCGCATGAACCCCGACCAATTCGTGGCCGCGGAGATCGACCCGATCCTCGAGAAGATCGCGCAGCAGGGCGTGAAGAGCCTGACCCGCGGCGAGCGGAAAATCCTCGAACAGGGGCGGGAAAAGCTCGGCAGCAAGGAAAAACGGAAGTAGGCCCGCGCGGTTGCAAAGGCGGTAATCGTGGAAGGCGAGGCATGGGTTGCCAGCGATGCAGAGTAAAACACGCTTGGCGGCGCCCACGCACGTTGCCACGCTTGCACCTTCCATGGCCGGCCTGCCGTTGAACCTTTCCATCGCCGTTATTTCCTTGAATGAGGAAGAGAACCTGCGCCGCTGCCTACGAAGTGCGGCGGACCTGGCGCGGGAGATTGTTGTCGTGGATTCGGGTTCGACGGACCGCACCTGCGATGTAGCGCGGGAGTTTGGCGCCCGCGTGCAGCGCCAGGACTATCTCGGCCAGCGCGACCAGAAGAACGTCGCGGTGTCGCTCTGCACCATGCCGTGGGTGCTGATCCTTGACTGCGACGAAGAACTTTCCGGCGAACTCAAGGCGGCGATCGTCGCATTTTTTGAAAATGGCGATGCGGAGCGATTTGCGGGGGCGAAGATGGCGCGAAAGGTTTGGTTCATGGGCCGCTGGATCACCCACGGCGACTGGTATCCGGACCGTAAACTGCGCCTCTTTCGCCGCGACGCGGGTCGCAGTGGCGGCAATGCCGCCCATGACAAAGTCGAGGTCGATGGTCCGGTCACGACGGTCAGCGGGGACTTGCATCACTATTCGTTTCGCGACATGCGCCATTACGTCAGCAAGATCAACACGTTTGCCGACGCATTTCTGGAAAAGCAGAAGAGCGAAGGCGCGCGGTGGTCGCTCGGGGCCACCCTGTTTCGTCCGTGGTGGCGGTTCTTTCGCGCCTATGTCCTGCGGCGCGGCTTCCTCGATGGCTTTCCGGGTCTCTGGATCGCCGTGGCCACCGGATTCTTCGCATTTGTGCGCTACAGCCGAAAGTATGAAGACGAAGCGGTGACGAAGAACGTGCAGCCAACCGAGGAGACGGGGTGATCAAAAGCGCATCTTGCGCAGCGGGGATGACGGAGTGACAATGCAGAATAATGAGTGTCGAAGAAATTAAGAATAGCCTTGTTGCGCTCTCCGCCGATGAGCGAAGCGAGGTGACGGCATTTCTTTTTCAGCTACGGCGTGCCTCCGATACGGAGTATCAAGCGCGGATCAATGCGGTAATTTCAGACAAAGACCCGGAGCACTGGCTTACGCCCGAAGAGTTTGAGAAGCGGCTGGATGGAAAGTAGTGGCGATGGGTGAGTATGAAGTTTTCATGCACTTCTCTCTACTGGAGAGCATACCCAAGAGCGGCCTGCAGCGACAAAGAATCATGAATTTTATCCGCAGCCTGCGGGAGCGGCCAGACACTCCCGGCGATTACACGGACAAGGACGCTTCGTTGCGAGTACGACAAGTGAAAATTATTGGCGATTATGCCATCACCTATTGGGTCGATGCCCCGGTGAAGGCGGTCATGGTCGTCAACGCGAGACGCGCAGACCAATGAATGATCGGCACCGTGACTCTACCCTGAGGCACTCAGAACCTTAAGGTCCGCCCGCTTCGCCTCGTAGCTCTCGTTAAACGCGAGCACCCGTTCATCGGGAGCAAGTCCCTGCACGCGGCACCATTCGAGGTACACCTCCGGCCACCAGTTGCGATGCTCCGTGAGGCCCTCGTCTTTCCATTGGCGCCAGCCGATCAAGACCTTCGACCACGCGTGGTCGCCCCAATCGACGGCTTCCTTGGGATTCTCAAATTGCGAGACGTACCAGTCGCGGCCGACGCGGGCGTGGAGCACTTCGTCCGCCCAGTCGTAATCCTGGAACAGCGCGGAAAGCGCGTTGTGCGCGGCTTGCGCGGTTTCCCACTCGAAACGCTTGCCCGTCTTTGGCATCAACCCTTGCTCGATGAAATAGAGCACGCCATGGCGTTCTTTGGCCGTGAGTTGCGTATTCAGGCCGAGCGACCAGGTGAAATTGACCATCACCTTCGTCCAATCCACTCCCTGGGATATGAATCCGACCTCGCCCATCATCGCGTGGCGCGCTTCGTCCCAAAGCTGCCGGGTCATGTCGCGATAGTAGCCCCACGGCTTGCCTTTCGTCTCGGTGATGATGGAGGCCATCATCTCCGGCACATCGATCTCGCGCAGCCGCTTGTAAAACATCATCAACACCTTCGGCTCCGGCGGTTGCGACGGATCGTAAAGAAACGCCTCGGCGTTCACGCCCATATTGTAGGGATCCGAAAAGCGCGCATCCCGCTGGGGGATCCTGTCGTAGACAAATGGCGTCGCGGAATACTTGCGGGCGGCGGGCGCGGCGGATTTCGGGCCGCTGCCATCGAGTCCACCGGCCGCGGCCAGCGCACGGTCGAGTGTTTCGAGCCAGGCTTCCACCCGCTCCTTGCGCGCGCCAATCTCGTCTCCAAACGCGGCCACGGCTTGCGAGCCGTAATCGTCCATTTCCTCAATCTCGAGAAGCGCGAATTTGATCAGCCGCACGCTCGGCGCATCGGCCAGCGGATTGGTCACGGTGCGATGCTTCTCCAGCGCCGCGCCAAGCACCGGGAGGGCATGAGCATACACACCGAGGAGGAGTTCCCCGGTGGTCGGCGCCGCGAGGATTTCGTCGAAGAAGATTTCCAGCGCGGGATCGGGCACGATGTCGAGCCCGAGTGGCGGCTCGCGCATTTCGCCCACGCGCTGCCGGAGCGCGGTCGCGTGCTCGGCGCAATAGTGCGCGTGCCGTGAGAAAGCCATCTTCAGCTCATAGACCGGTTCCGCGGTGAGCCGGGCGAGCAGGATTTCGTGCAGGCGTTTGAAGGCGTAGTGAAACCGTTTCAAGCGTCGCACGCATTCTTCCACCGAAAGGCCAGGGTGCTGTGCGGCCTCAAAGGAGGCGAGGCCAGCCAGCGCCGGCAGGCCGTGAAACGTCTGGTACGGGCTCATGGTGGGAACCGGATTGAAACCGCAAAACATCCGCCCACCTCGTCGCCAAAGCAATAGGCATTTAAGAGGGCATTTAATACTGGGATCACCCGGCGAGCGGCACCGAGCGCCTTTCCCGCGCGCTGCGCGCCGCGCTGTCCACGATCTGCTGGCCGACGCGGGCGATTTCCGGGTGCAGCGGTCCACGCTCGAACTCCGCCCCTTCCAACACGCCGAGCAGGTACTCGATGGGATCGCGAAAAGGCGCCCCCACTTCGTCCACGGGCACGTCAAAGCCCTCCGGGCATTCCGGGGATTGCAGCCGCAGGCGCGCGGCATAATCGTAGCCCGAAATCGTCCCGCGCGTGCCACAGACCACAAATCCGCACTTCGGTTGCGGCTGATGGATCCACGGGTCGCTGAAGGTTCCCCATCGAGTCTGGATCGTCGACAGGCCGTGCGCATAACGGCAGACCGTGACGCTGTGCTCGTCGACCTCCAGGCCCTCGGGGGCATCGATCGTGCAGGTGACCTCGACCGGCTTGCGTCCTCCCTGGAACCACGTGCCGAGCGTCGCCCCGTACCCCGCGTAATCCAGCAGCGACCCGCCACCCTTGTCCTTCTTGTAGAACCAGCTCGCTTGCTTTTCCTCAGGCGTCGGCTCGCACACGACTTTGTCGGCCCGATGAAAAAGCGGGCCGCGATTGCCGCCGTAGTGATGCACGTTCAGCACATCGCCGATGGCCCCTTCCACAATCAGGCGTTTCATGGTGATGTAGCAGGGGGACCAGCGGGTAGGCCAATTGATGGCCAGCAGTTTTCCGGTGGCGCGCTGGGCCGTGATCATGGCGTCGGCTTCCTCAAGCGAGGCCGCGAACGGCTTTTCCACCAGGATGTTCACGCCAAATTCCGCCACTCGCCGGGTCCACAATCCGTGTTCCGCCGTCGCCGGACATAGAATCGCGAGATCCGGGCGCGCCTTTTCGAGACAGGCGCGGTAATCGGTAAAGACGCGCTCCTCCGGCAGCGCAAAGGCACTCACCGCATTCTGCATCCGCTCCGGGTTCTCGTCGCAAATGCCGGCGATCTCGGCATGCGGATGCTCATGCACGCGCCGCAACAAATCGCCCATGTGCATATGGTCGAAATTGATCCCGACGATCTGCCACTTCCTGCTCATGGGAGATTAACCGGACTTCGAACTTCGAACTTCGATCTCCGAGTTTTACGCCACCTTCCAGGCCCCGCGATATTCGCGCGTGAGCCATTTCGGATCGCCCGTGCCCCCGGCGAAATTGTGGTTCGCCGGGTCCCATTGCAGGCGCTGCCCGTGGTAGTATGCGAGATTGATCAAATGGCAGCCGGTGACGCTGCGGGCGCCGATTTCCACGTCGGCGATCGGCCGTTTGCGGCTCTTGATGGCGTCGAGAAAATCCTGCTTGTGGTCGGTGCTGGCATAGAGCTTCACCTTCGGGTCGGCGAGGAACTCTTTCTCCACCACCTCCAACTGCGCTGCGAGCGGCGGCTGATCCTCCTTGGCGATGAACTTCGCTTTATCCGTGCCCTTGAGCGTGAGCCGGAATTTGCCGCGGTTCACATAGACCTCGCCATCGCTGCCAAAGAAGGTGATGCCGTTGTCCTTGATGTGCGTCACTTCCACATCATTCGCGTATCGCAGCTTTACGCCGGATTCGGCATGCTCCCAGTCCGGCGGGGGCGTGATTTCGAGTGGTCCACTGTCATCCGCGCCCAAGCCCCACTGCGTGATGTCCAGGTGATGCGCGCCCCAGTCCGTGACGCCGCCACCGCCGTATTCGCGATATGCCCGCCAGGCTGGGAAATGCTTGTGGACCCCGCGCGGGCTTAGAACTTGGTTGTACGGCCGCTCCGGCGCCGGTCCGAGCCACATCTCCCAATCCAGCCCCGGCTCCGCATCCTCTCCCGGCAGGTCGCAAGGCTTGGCTGGCCCGCCAAAGCCCGCCTCGACCCGCGAGATTTTTCCGATCACGCCGTTGCGCACGAGTTCACAGGCCGTGTGAAATTCCCGCGACGACCGCTGCATCGAGCCGGTCTGAAATACGCGGTCATGCTTGCGCACCGCCTCGACCAGCGTCCAGGCCTCGTGAATCGTCTCGGTCAACGGCTTCTCGCAGTAGATGTCCTTGCCGGCTTCTGCGGCGGCGATGGCGACCAGGGCGTGCCAGTGGTCCGGGGTGGCGATGACCACCGCATCGATGTCCTTTCGCCCGAGGAGTTCCCGAAAATCGCTGTAGGCCGTGCAACCCTTGTAACCATCCGTGCCCGCGGTCTTTGCGTAGTGCTCTTCGGCAGTCTTCTGGTGATTTTCGCGCCGGTTTGTATCCACGTCGCAAACCGCGATCGTCTGCGTCTCGCCCTTGCCAAGAAAGCCGCCCATCAAGCCCTGCGACTGCTTGCCGCAGCCGATGAACCCCAACGCGAGCCGATCGTTCGGCTTGGTCTCCGCCGACCAGATGCGCGCCGGAAGCAGCAGCGGGGCGACGCCGGCGGCCAGGGTGGATTTGAGGAACGAACGGCGGGAAGAGCGGGGGAGGTTCATAAACGGAAGGTGCGCCTTGGAACAATCCCCACGCAAGCCGGTTCGTAGTCGGAATTTTCGGTCATTGTCTTGTTGCAGCCCGTAGCAAAAGCATACTTGAATCACCCTATGACTCCCTACCGCTTTGTGAACTACCTCTGGGATGACGCCAGGGCCGCGTCGCTCGATCCCGTCGGCCGGCTCGTCTATCGCTCGAATATCCTCGGGTCCGACCAGCGCATCACCAATACCGGCGGCGGCAACACCTCCTCGAAACTCATGGATAAGGATCCGCTCACCGGAGAGGACGTCGAAGTGCTGTGGGTCAAGGGCTCGGGCGGCGACCTGCGCACCGCCGGCCGCGAGTTTTTCTCCTCGCTCTACCAATCCAAACTCCTCGGCCTTCAGAAATCCTACGCCTGGCGCAGGGACAAAGGGCTCAAGTCCCAGGCCGAGGACGACATGGTCGCCGCCTACACCCACACCACGTTCAATCTCAACCCCCGCGCTTCGTCCATCGACACGCCGCTGCATTCCTTCGTGCCGGGCAGGCATGTGGACCACATGCATCCAAACGCGATCATTTCCATCGCCGCCAGCAGGCGCTGCGTGGAACTGACCAGGGAGATCTTCGGCGACACCATGGAGTACGTGCCCTGGATGCGTCCCGGCTTTGAGCTCGGCCTGGCCATGCAGGAGATCGCGCAAAAGAGCCCGGGCAAGCACGCAATCATGATGGGCCAGCACGGTTTCATCGCCTGGGCCGATGACGACAAGGAGTGCTACACGCAGACACTGGATTTCATCGAGAAAGCCGGCGCCTTTATCGAGGCCAAGTACGAAGCCAAGGGTGGGCACGCCCTCGCTTTCGGCGGCCAGAAACACGAGTCGCTGCCGCAGGAGAAGCGCAACCAGATCTTCGCCGCCATTCTGCCGTGGCTTCGCGGACAGGTCTCGCAGCAGCGCCGTTTCATCGGCACGGTTCAGGACGACGAGAATATCCTTCGCTTCATCAACTCGCACGACGCCTCGCGGCTGGCTGAACTGGGCACGAGCTGCCCCGACCATTTCCTGCGGACCAAGATCAAGCCGCTCTATGTGCCGTGGGACCCGGCCAGCGGCGATCTCGG
>Ga0302324_100001893_pt1 | contig 49706 bp, 46 predicted proteins | sample Palsa_T0_1_FD_201949 | JGI IMG/M metagenome (GOLD analysis project Ga0302324, IMG submission 201949) | Peat permafrost microbial communities from Stordalen Mire near Abisko, Sweden - Palsa_T0_1 | ecosystem: Environmental > Terrestrial > Soil > Palsa > Peat permafrost | place: Sweden: Abisko...
GCGCGGTTCTGATCGCATGGCGCACGCTCCCGTGGCCGTGGCTCGCACTGCGTCTGTGGCCAGTCTCATTCAGCACCTACTGCATCGGCGTGGCGCTGCTGGTCGCCGGACTTGCCTTCTCGGTCTGGGCGCGCGTGCACCTGGGAAGAAACTGGAGCGGCTCAGTGACCGTCAAGCAGGGCCACGAGCTGATCCGCTCAGGTCCCTATGCCTGGGTGCGCCATCCGATTTACACCGGCCTCCTCAGCGCGCTCTTGGGCACGGTGATCGTGTCGGGCACCGTGCGCGCGGTCATCGGCTTTGCGATCATCGCCGCAGCGCTGCTGCGCAAGCTGCGCATCGAGGAGGGGTTCATGCGCGAGACCTTTCCCGGCGTGTACGAGCGCTACTGCGCGGAAGTGCCCGCGCTGATTCCGTTCACAAAGCCTCGGCGATCTGCACCGCATTGAGCGCCGCACCCTTCAGCAGCTGATCACCCGAAACGAAAAGCGCGATCGAGTGTCCGCTCGGGTCGCTCACGTCCTGGCGTATGCGCCCCACGAGAATCTCGTCCTGGCCGGAAGCATCCCTGGGCATGGGGAAGTAGTTGCGCTCGGCATCGTCGACGAGCTTCAGGCCCGGGGCACCGTGCAGGAGCCGGCGCACCTCGAGCGGCGTGATCGGCCGCTCACATTCGAAGGTGATCGCCACCGAATGCGCGCGCAGTACCGGCACCCGCACGCAGGTCGCCGACACGCGGATGTCGGGGTCCGCGAAGATCTTGCGCGTCTCGTTGATGACCTTGGTCTCCTCGTCGTTGTAGCCGGTCACCGGGTCGATGCGCGTGTTGTGGCTGAAGAGATTGAACGCGTACGGATGCGGCAACACCTTCGGCTCGTACGCGCGCCCCTCGAGGTAGGCGCGCGTCGACTCTGAGAGCTCCGCCATCGCAGCAGCCCCCGCGCCCGATGCCGCCTGGTAGGTGGCCAGCTGCAGCCGCACGATGCGGTTCACGCGATGCACGGGCCACAGCGGGGTGATCGAGATGATGGCGCAGCAGTTGGGATTGGCGATGATGCCGTGATGGCCGCGCAGGGCTTGGGCATTGATCTCCGGCACTACCAGCGGCACCTGCGGGTCCATGCGAAACGCCGAGGAATTGTCGATCACCGTGGCCCCGGCGCGCACCGCAAGCGGCGCGAAGCGCTTGGAGGTGGATGCGCCCGCCGAGAACAGCGCGATGTGCACGCCACCGAAGCTGTCCTCGTTCAGTTCGCGCACCGGCAGCGACTGACCGCGGAACTTGAGCGTCTTGCCGGCGGAGCGCGCGGAGGCCAGCAGCCGCAGCTCCGACACGGGGAAGTGCCGCTGCTCGAGGCAGCGGATCAGTTCGGCGCCTACCGCGCCTGTGGCGCCGACGATCGCGACCACGTGCGCGGTGCGGGAGGATGGCTCGACCATGATGATGAACTCTTACCTGAGCCGCGCGGGGGTGTAAAGCAACCCGCCCGCAGCTCTTGAGCAACCCGCAGGTTGCATATTTCCCAAGGCCTGCTAATATGCAACTTGGAGGTTGCCAATATGCAGGACCGGATCGAGAAGCGCATTGAACTCACGGCCCCCGTTTCCCGGGTATGGCGTGCACTCACCGACTATCGCGAGTTTGGCACGTGGTTTAAGGTAAACATCGAAGGTCCGTTCGTGCCGGGAAAACCGGCACGGGGCCAGATAACCTGGCCCGGCTACGAGCACCTGCGCTGGGAGGCGGTCATTCAAAAGATGGAGCCGGAGCGGCTCTTCAGCTTCACCTGGCATCCATACGCGGTCGATCCGAACAAGGACTACTCGCAGGAACCGCCGACGCTGGTGGAGTTCCGCCTGGAGAAGACCGCCACCGGAACACGGCTCACGGTCACCGAGTCGGGCTTCGACAAGCTCCCCGCTGATCGCATCGCAGACGCACTGCGCATGAACGACAGCGGCTGGAGTGAGCAGCTCAAGAACATAGAGCGTCATGTCGCGCGCGGGCAGTGATGCGGGCAGCGCGAAGCGTCGCCAGCACGCCGCCGTGTTCGCAGCCCTGGGGGATGAGACGCGGCTGTCGCTGATCGCAGCGCTCGCGGCGGGCGAGCCGCGCTCGATCGCCCATCTCACCGGCGGCTCCAGGATGAGCCGACAGGCGATCACGAAGCACCTGCGGGTCCTGGAAGGCGCCGGCGTCGTGCGCAGCATGCGCACCGGGCGCGAGAGTCTGTTCGAATTCGATCCGGCGCCGGTAAGCGAGTTGCAGCAGTACCTGAGCCGGCTGTCCGAGCAGTGGGACCAGGCGCTGGCGCGACTTAAGTCGCTCGTCGAGGGTTAGATCAGAGTAGTTCGAGGTCTACGCACGCACAGGGGCTGGCGGGTCCGCCACTTTCTGTGACGCGAGTCACCCGTGAGCGCGAGGCGCTGGACGTATCCTCCCGCTCGGGAGGTCCGGTGCGGTATCTATCTCCAGGGTTCAACTCTGTCCGAGGCGGCGCCCTTGCCGTGGCGCTGGTCGCGCTGTGCTGCCCGCACCGCCCGCCCGTCGCCCAGGAAGTCTACAAGTCGGTCGACGCCCAAGGCCATGTGGTCTACTCGGATCGCGGCACGACCAAGAACGCACCCAAGACCTCCCTGCATGTCGAAGAAGGCGATGCGACCGAGGCCGCCCGTCTCGCCAAGGACCAGCAGCGTCTGAGCGCCGATGAGGCGCTGCGCCGCAAGCAGCAGGCCACCGACGATAAAGCCAAGACGGCTGCGGATCACAAGCGCGAAGAGGCGTGCAAGAGCGCGCGCACGGATTATTACCGCATGATGGATGCGCGGCGTCTCTATCAGCGTGACGCCGCCGACGGCAGCCGCGTGTACTACTCGGACGATGAGGCCGACGCCATGCGCGACAAGGCCAAGAAGGCGATGGACGCGGCCTGCGCGAGCTGAGCTTAGGCCCGCAGACGCACCTCGTAGCAGCGGTGAATCCGCGGATTCCTCTCGAAATCCTTCGGTAACGTCAGCCCCGACACGTCGCGCACATCGCAGCGGCTGCTGAGCTGCTCATCGAGGCGGAAGCGCTGCGCATTGGTCGAGAAGACGATGAGCCCGTCGTGGGTGAGCAGCTTCGTGCAGGCATCGATCAGGGCGGGATGGTCACGCTGCACATCCAGCACTCCTTCCATGCGCCGGGAGTTCGAGAACGTCGGCGGGTCGAGGAAGATCAGATCGAAGCGCTGCGGCGAACGTTGCGCCTCGGTGAGCCATGCACGGCAGTCCGCTTGTACGAACGCGTGCGCCTCACCGGCAAGTCCATTGAGCGCCAGGTTGCGCTGTGCCCACTCGAGATAGGTGCGTGACATGTCGACGGAGGTCGTGGCGAGGGCGCCGCCCGCTGCCGCGTAGACCGTAGCCGTGCCGGTGTAGGCGAACAGATTGAGGAAGCGCTTACCGCGGGCGCACTCGCGCAACCGCGCACGCGTGCTGCGGTGATCCAGAAACAGCCCGGTGTCCAGGTAGTCATCGAAGTTCACCCGGAATCTGAGCCCGCCCTCCCTCACCGTGTGGAAGTGCTGCTGCTCGTTCAGCTTCTCGTACTGCGTGCCGTGGCGGGTGCGCCGACGGGTACGCACGCGGATACGCTCAGCTGGCACGCCGGCGGCTTGCGGCAGCGTCGCGAGCACTTCGCCGCGGCGTCTGCGCGCGGCCTCAGGCTCGATCTCCGCGGGCGGTGCGTACTCCTGCACATAGAGCCATAGCTCATCGGGCTCGATCACACCGTACAGGTCGATGGCGAACGCATACTCCGGCATGTCCGCGTCGTAGACACGCCAGCAGGACACGTCCGCACGCTGCGCCCAGCTGCGCAGCCGCTTGAAGTTCTTCGACCAGCGGTTGCCGAACATGCGCGCGCCCGGGGTGTCCTTGAGATGATCCGTGCCCCTGCCGAGCCTGCCGGGCTCGCGCGCACTACCCTCTTCCACCTTGATACGCAGTAGACGGCACTCGATGCCGCCGTTCCAGACGGTATGCACGCGGTACGCCCGCAGCCCGAGCTCCTTGCCGAGCTCCGGTGCCCCCGTCAGCACCGCGGCATCCCATCCCTGGAAGCGCTCGCGCAGTACGACCCCGAGCTCGCGATGCACCAGCCGCGCTCCCTCACGCTCTTCGAGCCGAATGCCGTACGGAGGATTGGTGCACAGCAGCCCCGGCACTGAGCCGTCGCCGGCGGCGGCCGCCACATCCGTCGCGGGTGCTGCCAGCGCGAGTGCTCGAACCTCAAAGCGCACGCTGCGCTCGAGGCCCGCGCGCCGTGCGTTGTCAGTTGCCGCGCGCACGGCAGCCGCATCGCGATCCGAGCCGCGCACCAGCGCCCGCAACGCATCGTCACCGGCATGTGCGCGCACCGTCGCCTCCTCGCGCAGGCGTGCCCACAGGGGTGCATCGTGGCCGCGCCATTTCAGGAACCCGAAATAATCGCGCGTCATGCCCGGTGCACGGTCGGCCGCGATCAGCCCCGCCTCGATGCAGAAGGTGCCCGAGCCGCATAGCGGATCCAGCAGCTGCGCCCCCTGGGCGGCGAGCTGCGCCCATCCCGCGCGCAGCAGCACGCCGGCGGCGACGTTCTCCTTCAGCGGCGCCTCGCCCGCGCTGCCACGGTATCCGCGGCGGTGCAGGCTGTCGCCGGACAGATCGATTGAGAGCGTGATGCGAGTGTCGTGCGCATGGGCGTGCACGCGCACATCTGCACGCTCGCGGGCGATGTCCGGCCGTGTGCCGCTCGCCGCACGCAGGGCGTCGACTATGCCGTCCTTGAGCTTCAGGGCCCCGAAGTGCGTGTGCGTGATCGTGGGGTGGCGGCCGCTGAACTCACACGCGAGGGTGGCAGAGGGCCCGAGGTGCAAGCTCCAGTCGATCTCGCGCACCGCAGCGTAGAACTCCTGGGCGTCGCGCGCCGTGAATTGGGCGAGCTCGAGGAACACGCGATTCGCGATGCGCGACCACAGGCAGGCGCGGTAGGCGCACTCCAGCGTGCCGCAGAAGGCCACGCCACCGGCGCGCTCGCGCAGCTGCAAGGCGCCCAGGGCGCCGAGCTCACCGGCCAGCAGGTCGGCAAAACCACGCGGTGCGCTGGCAAGGAGACTTAGCGTGGCGGGGCTCACCTCGCCGCACCGTGCAGCGTCATCATCGGCGCCCGTCGGGCCGCAGGCGCGGCGCCTTACGACAGGTCGATCCACGTCGTCTTGAGCTCGGTGTACTTCTCCAGTGCATGCAGCGACTTGTCGCGCCCGATGCCGGATTGCTTGAAACCGCCGAACGGCACGGTGAGGTCGTCCGCGTCATAACAGTTCACGTACACCGTGCCGGCACGCAGTGCCCGCGCCACGCGATGCGCGGTCGTCAGATCGCGCGTCCACACCGCAGATGCCAGCCCGTAGATGACGTCGTTGGCGATCTCGATCGCCTCGTCCACGGTCTTGAACGTGATCGCCGCCAGCACCGGACCGAAGATCTCCTCGCGCGCGATCGCCATCGCCGGTTTGACGCCCTCGAAGACCGTCGGCTCGACGAAATAGCCGCCGCTGTCTTCGCGCACGCGCCGGCCGCCGAGACGGATGCTGGCACCGTCCTCACGCCCGGAGTCGATGTAGCCGAGCACGCGCTTCATCTGCGTTTCGTCCACGATGGCGCCGAGGCGCGTCGCGGGGTCGAGCGGATCGCCCGGCTGCAGCGTGCGGCCGATCGCCTGCACCTTCTCCAGCACAGCATCCTTGATGCCTTCCTGCAGCAGCAGGCGCGAGCCAGCCGAGCACATCTCTCCCTGATTGAAGAAAATTGCGAATGCCGCCGCGGTTGCCGCCCGGTCGAGGTCGGGGTAATCCGCCAGCACGATGTTCGGTGACTTGCCGCCGCACTCGAGCGAGACGCGCTTGAGGTTGGATTGTCCGGCGTACTGCATGACCATGCGGCCGGTGGCGGTGGAACCGGTGAATGCCACCCCGTCCACGTCCATGTGCAGCGCCAGGGCCTTGCCGGCGGTATGCCCGTATCCGGGCACCACGTTGAATACGCCCGGCGGAATGCCCGCTGCGATGGCCAGCTCTGCGACCTTCAGCGCAGTGAGCGGGGATTTCTCCGAGGGCTTGAGCACGAGTGAGTTGCCGGCTGCGAGCACCGGGGCGATCTTCCACGCGGCCATCAGCAGCGGGAAGTTCCACGGCACGATGGCGCCGACCACCCCCAGCGGCTCGCGCGTGATGAGCGCCAGCGCCTCCATCCCGGTGGGCGCGACCTGGTCGTACACCTTGTCGATCGCCTCCGCGTACCACTGCACGCAGCGTGCCGCGCCGGGAATGTCGATCTTCAGGCTGTCGGTGATCGGCTTGCCCATGTCGAGCGTCTCGAGCAGCGCCAGCTCCTCGGTGTGCTCGCGGATCGTTTCCGCGAAGCGCAGCAGGACCCTCTTGCGTTTCGCCGGCGCCAGATGCGCCCAGGTTCCCTTGCGAAACGCGGCGCGCGCGGATGTGACGGCGCGGTTGATGTCTTCCTCATCGCCGGCGGCCACGCGCGCCAGCAGCTTGCCGGTGGCGGGGTTGAGGGAATCGAACGTGGCCCCCGAGGCCGCATCGCAGTAGCGACCATCGATGAAGGCCTGCGTGCGCAACTCGAGCCTCCGGGCGCGCTCGTGCCAGGAGATGGATTCGGGTTTTGCGTTCATAACTTGCGGACTCTAGAACGTCGGTGGGGTGCAGGCGCTGATGATCTCACAGGCCTCGCGCCCGACGTTGCGGAAGCGGTGCGGGAGCTGGCTGGCAAAGTAGTAGGCCTCGCCGGGTCCGAGCACGCGCGTGGCACCACCCACGGTCAGCTCGATGCGGCCGCGCACGACCACCCCGCCCTGCTCGCCGCGATGCGCAAGCATCTCCTCGCTGGTTGCCGCGCCGGCAGCGTAGCGCTGGTGCAGCAGCGTGAGCTGCCGGCCGGCACGCTGCGCCGCGACCAGCCGCAGCGACACCTCGGCATTGCCGAGCTCGACCAGTTCGTCTGCCCCGAAGAACGCCTGCGGCGCAGCGCTCAGGTCCAGGGTGAAGAACTCCGCGAGCGACATCGGCACGCCATCGAGAACCTTCTTCAGCGAGCTGACCGATGGGCTGACGCGATTCTGCTCGATGAGGGAGATCAGTCCGTTGGTCACTCCGGCGCGCCGCGCGAGCTCGCGCTGGGAGAGGGAAAACGTGATGCGCACGCTGCGCAGCCGTGCGCCGACGTCGATGCTCATGGTGTTTAGGATTCTAGACAACCAGAGCCAAAATGTCGCCTGAATAGCCTCAGCTGTCCAGTTTATTTATCACCGGCCCTCGCTCAGCGAGGTGCATGCACGGCGCCACACAGTGTGCTCAAGCGCGCGCTTCGAAGATCGCGTAGATCTTCGCGCAGTCCTCCACGACCTCCCAGGTACCTTCGAACCCAGCCGGGACAACGAAGGCATCGCCGGCAGCAAAACTGCTGCGCTCCCCGCTCGCGCTCTCGATGATGACGCGGCCGGCCGTCATCACGCATAACTCGTTCTCGGTATAGCGCACGCGCCACTTGCCACGCGTCGCCGACCAGCGTCCGGCAAAGAACTGCTGGGTCGTGTCGCTGAAGAAGTTGCGCAGCTGCATCTCGGGGGTGCCGGCGAGCAGCCGCTCCGCCGGCGGCACTGACACGTCGGGCTCCACGTGCCCGTCCAAGCGCACGATGGTGCTGCTCATGAGGGTGCTGCACAGGTACTCATGCCAGGAAATTCTAGCGCGAAGGCGCGCCGCGGACTTGCCTTCCCGCAGCGCGCGCCCCGGCCACGGATGCCCCTTAGTCATTGCGGGCCACCTGGGAGGAATCCTGCAACTGCACCCGTACCGTCACCCGCCGCTCGAGCGCGTAGGCATCGAGGTCGCCCGCGGCGCTGGTCGCTGCCGTCTTGCCATGCCCTTCGACGACGATGCGCTCGCGCGGCACGCCCGCTGTCATCAGCACGGCCGCCACGCTGTCGGCGCGCCGCAGCGACAGCGCATCGTTCCAGGCCTCCGAGCCGCGCGGATCGGCGTACCCAGCTACCCGCACCCGAGCCTGCGGTAGGGAGGCCACCAGTGCACCGAGCTTCAGCAGCGGCGAGATGGCCTGCACAGTGACCGAATCGTCATTGGTACGGAAGCTCACGTCCACACCAAGATCGTCGGTCTGCCGCAGGCTCTGGCCGAGTTCCTCGTTGCGCGAGCGTTCCTGCGACAGCGAGCTGTCGAGCTGTGCGACGCTCGCGCTCAGGCGCGTGCGCTCAGCTTCACTCGTCTGCAGGTCCCGCTGCAGCGCCGCCTTCGATTGCGCCTGGCGGTGATAGCCCTCGCCGATGACGACGCCGATCCCGGCCCCCACCACCGCGCCCACCGGGCCCCCCGCGAGCGCCCCGATCGCAAGCCCGGTTACCGCTCCCACGTCGGCTGGCTTCGATGTCTGAGCGGGGTTCTCGGTGGCCTCGCCCGCGATGGCCGGCAGCGTGGTAACGCAGGCAGCAATGGCGAGCCCCAGCACTCCGATGCGCCTGTCTTTCCGTGCACTCATGATGATGTCTCCTCTTTGATTGCCCGCTTCGGGCACGGCTACCAGTCTCGGTGCAAGAGAAGCGTCCGCCGTGAAGCAAAAGTGCGCCGCTGCGGATGATTTGTGGCGGAACATGGCGGCAGCGGTGATCGCATATACTGCTCGCCTTATGTTCCATACCCTTCGTGCGCGCCGCTTGCCGCGGCTCGCGGTACTGTGTGCCGCGATCATGACGCTGTCCGCCGGGGTGGGCGCGGCGGCGCCCCCCTCATCGGCAGCCGATGCGAGCCTCGCGGAGGGGGTGCTGCGCGCCACGCTCAGCAACGGCCTGCGCGTGGTCATCGTGCACAACGCGCTCGCTCCGGTGGTCGCAACGTCGGTCAACTACCTCGCCGGCTCGGACGAAGCGCCCACGGGTTTCCCCGGTACCGCGCACGCCGAGGAGCACATGATGTTCCGCGGCAGCCCCGGCCTTAGCGCCGACCAGCTGGCCGACATCGGCAGCATCGTCGGCGGCGACTTCAACGCCAACACTCGCGAGGATCTCACGCAGTACCTGTTCACCGTGCCTGCGGAGGATCTGGACGTGGCGCTCCATATTGAAGCGCTGCGCATGCGCGCGGTGCTCGACACGCCGAAGGAATGGGACCAGGAGCGCGGTGCGATCGAGCAGGAGGTCGCACAAGACCTATCCGAGCCCTCATACGTACTCTACGAGAAGCTGCGCGCGCGCATGTTTGCGGGCACTCCCTACGAACACGATGCGCTTGGCACGCGGCCGTCATTTGACAAGACCTCCGCACAGATGCTGAAGAGCTTCCACGACACCTGGTACGCCCCCAACAACGCCATCCTGGTCATCGCCGGTGACGTCGATCCTGCCGCCGCACTGACCGAAGTGCGTCAGCTGTTTGGCGACATTGCTGCGAAGAAGCTGCCATCCAAGCCGCCGGTGCGCCTGCGCCCGGTACAGCCGATCTCATTCACTGTGGATACCGATCATCCGAGCGGCACGCTGATGATCGCGACGCGCACGCCCGGACCGCGCGATAGCGATTTCGCGGCGCTGGAAGTACTGGCGGACGTGCTCGGCAGTGAGCGCTTTGATCTGTACGGACTCGTTCCCCAGGGCAAGGCCATCGGGGCCGAGTTCGAACTCGACCCCCTGCCGCAGGCCGGTCTGGCATCCGCGGTAGTCGCCTTCACGAGCGGCGAGGATCCCAAAGCGCTCGAGCGCGACGTACGGGCGATCCTGACGCGCGTTGCACACCAGGGGGTTCCGCCGGAGCTGGTGGAGGCCGCGAAGCTTCAGGAGCGCAGCGCCGCGCAGCTGCAGCGCAACTCCATCCCGGAGCTCGCCTCGGTCTGGTCCGATGCGCTCGCGCTCTACGGCCTGACTTCCCCCGATGAGGACCTCGAGCGCATCGAGCGCGTGACGGTCGAGGACGTCAACCGCGTCGCGCGCAAGTACCTGGATCTGGATCACGCGGTGACCGGCGTCATGCTGCCGCGCGGCTCGGGCGCGCCGGTAGCCTCCCACGGCGGCTTTGGCGGACAGGAGTCGATCTCCCTCGGCGAAGCGCATCCCACGGCACTGCCCGCCTGGGCGAACAAGGCGTTGCAGCGCCTGGAAGTACCGGCCTCGACGCTGCACCCGATCGTCAGCACGCTTCCGAACAGACTGTTACTCATCGTGCAGCCCGAGGACGTAAGCGACACGGTGAGCGTCTACGGACACATCCGCAATCGCCCCGAACTCGAGGAGCCCAAGGGCGCGGAAGGCGTCGCCCAGGTGCTCGATCACCTGCTGACCTATGGGAGCGAGCATCTGGACCGGCTGGCGTTTCAGCAGGCTCTGGACGCGCTCGGCGCCCGTGAGCATGCCGGCACGGACTTCTCCGTGCAGTCGCTGGCCGAGCATTTTGCACGTGCCGTCGAACTGCTCGCCGACAACGAGCTGCATCCGGCCCTGCCGGAGGCGGCCTTCAACGTCATCCGCGGCCAGGTGGCGCAGGGGGTGGCCGCACGCAACGCGAGTCCGGGCTTCCTGACGCAACGCTCACTGCGCGCGGCGCTGTACCCGCCCGAGGACCCGAGCCTGCGCATCTCCACTCCCGAGAGTGTACGCGCGCTCACGCCGGCGGCCGTGCGCGGCTATTACACGAGCGTGTTCCGCCCGGATCTGGCGACCATCGTGATCATCGGCAAGGTCGAGCCACAGGCAGCGCGCGCGGCGATCGAGAAGTACTTCGGCGCGTGGAGCGCGAACGGACCGCAGCCCCCCATCGATCTGCCCGCCGCACCTGCCAACGGACCGGGAACCGTGGCGGTGCCCGATGCCAGCCGCGTCCAGGACATCGTGCTGCTGGCGCAGAACCTGGCCCTTACGCGCTCGGATGCCGACTACTACTCGCTGAAGCTCGGCAACGCGGTGCTCGGCGGAAGCTTCTATTCGACGCGCCTCAGCGTCGATCTGCGCAAGAACGCCGGCCTCGTCTACTCGGTTCAATCGGTGTTGCAGGCCGGCAGGACGCGCAGTGTCTACCTGGTGCAGTACGCGAGCGATCCGCAAAACGTCGGCAAGGCGGCCAACATGGTGGCGCGCGAAGTGACTACCATGCAGAACGAACCGGTGGGAGCGGACGAGCTCACGCGGGTCAAGGCGTACCTGTTGCGCCAGATTCCGCTCACCGAAGCCGGCGTCGATGAGATCGCGCACGGCCTGCTTGGCCGAACCGACCTCGGCCTGCCGCTCGATGAGCCCACGCGCGCGGCGCAGCGCTACATCGAGCTGGACGCGCCGGCCGTGCAGGCGGCCTTCCGCAAGTGGATCCGACCGCAGGATCTGGTACGCGTCAGCGAGGGCCCGGCTCCGCAGTAGCGTCAGCGGGTTGATTCAGCCGGCGGCCGTTGTCCGCCGCACAGAATGTCAGTAACCCGCTCGCTATCCATGTACTCGCGCAGCAACGTGACGCGGCCGTCGCGGAATACGAACAGAAAATGGTATTGGTTGGTGTACACCTGACCGGAAACGTGCCGACCGTGCGAGTGCGCCTCGACCGCGACGCGCTCACCCTCGGCGGTCATGGCATCGATATCGAAGCGCAGCCCCTGCGGAAACACCTCGAAAATCTGCCCGGCCGCTGCGCGCACCTGTGCGCGCGTGAACCTGCCGGAGATGAGCGTGCGGCCCATGGTCTCGAGGCAGCCGTCCTCGGCGTAGCAGTCGATCAGAGCCGGGACGTCGCCGCGGTTGAGGACGGCGAAGAACTCACGCACGCGCTGCTTGTTGCGCTCCTCTACGGTCATGGCCTGCTGCGGATCCTTTGGTCGGTGCAAGTGTAGCGCAGCGCACCTCAAGCGTAGCCCTGAGCGCCGTGCCGGGGAGCCAAATGCCGGTGTTGCAAGGTACTATTCGCGACGCGACCCTATGCCCAAGAAACCGAAGCAATCGCGGCTGTCGCGAGGACAGCCCCGCGCGCGGCAGCGTCTGGCCCCACAGCGCAGCACCACCGGCGCGAGCGGCGCCGAAGACCAGTGGTGGAAGCATTCGGTCACCTACGAAATCTACCTGCGCAGTTTCCAGGACTCCGACGGCGACGGCGTGGGCGATCTCAACGGCATCGCACAGCGGCTGGATTATCTGGAGTCCCTCGGCGTGGACGCCATCTGGCTGACCCCGTTTTACCCGTCCCCGCAGGTCGACTTCGGCTACGACATCTCCGACTACCGCGCTATCGATCCACGCTACGGAACGCTCGAGGACTTCGGCCGCCTGGTCGTGGAGGCGGCCAAGCGCGGCGTCCGCGTGGTGCTGGACATGGTGCTGAATCACACCTCCGACCAGCACCCCTGGTTCCTCGAGGCGGCGCGCGCGTGCGATTGCGTCTGGCACGACTTCTACCTCTGGAGCGATGGCCGCACGGATGCGAGCGGCAAGCGTGTGCCGCCCAACAACTGGGTCAGCTTGTTCGGCGGCTCAGCCTGGGAGTACGTGCCGGCGGTCGATCAGTTCTACTGCCACAGGTACTATCGCCAGCAACCCGATCTCAACTGGCGTAACCCGAACGTCGAGCGCGCCATGTTCGAATCGATGCGCTTCTGGCTGGAGCGTGGCGTGGCGGGCTTTCGCCTCGACGCCATCACCTCGCTGATGAAGGACGAGGAGCTGCGCGATGAACCGGAGCTCGGCGGAACCAACGCCCAGGGTGATCCGAACCTCGATCACATCTACACCGACAACCTGCCCGAGACCCATCAGATCATCCGCCGCCTGCGGGCCATGATTGACACCTACCCGGGACGGCGCGTACTGATCGGCGAGACTTACCTGCCGCGCACCTCCGACCTCGACGCCTGGTACGGCGGTGCGCGCCACAACGAGCTGCATCTGCCCATGGACACGCTCGTCGGTCTCGGCAGCAAGCTCGACGCCAGCACCTTCCGGCAGTACCTGACCGAGGCCGCCACCGAGATCCACGAGTCACAGCCGCTGCTGGTATTCGACAACCACGACCGGGTGCGCAGCTGGGATCGTTTTGGCGACGGCGTGCACAACCTGGAGATCGCGCGCCTCATCGCAACGCTACTGCTCACCTCACGTGCGGCAGTGCTGCTGTACCAGGGCCAGGAGATCGGACAGCGGACGGCGACGCCGCAGCGGGTCGAGGATGTTCGCGACCCGATGGGTGTCAGCGGCTGGCCGAGCGACAAGGGGCGCGACGGCGAGCGTACCCCGATGCAGTGGGACGCCTCGCCCCAGGCCGGCTTCAGCACAAACCCGCGCACGTGGCTGCCGGTGACGCCGGGCTACCAGACCGTGAATGTACAGAGCGAGCTCGCCGACCCGGAGTCGCTCCTCAACTGGCATCGCCACCTGATCGCAATGCGCATTCGCTACGCGGCACTGCGCAGCGGCCGCATGGTAATGCTCGACCGCGGCAATGCCGCGGTACTAACCTACGCGCGCGTGTCGTCGGACGGTTACGTTATGTTAGTGTCGCTTAACATGTCGGCCACTGCGCAAACGCTAACGGTGGACCTGGCGGGGGCGGGACTGGCCGGCCGGCGCCTGGTGACGTTGTTGTCGAGCCCGGTCGCGATCGCGGATGCCGACGTCGGCGCCGCCATCACACTGCCACCATACGCCGCGTGGGTCGCCGCCGTGCGGGCGCAACCCATTCACCGCCACGGCCAGCGGCGCGGCACGCAACGCCGATGAGTCGGCTGCGCGCGTGCGCCCGCGCGGGCCTCCGCAGCTGCTGGCTTGCGGCGCTGGCGGTCGCCGCCGCTGCGCAACCCGCCGCCCCCATGCAACGGGCCGCGGTCGACCACGACCCGTGGTGGCGCCATGCCGTCATCTACGAGATTTATCCGCGCAGCTTTCAGGACTCCGATGGCGATGGAGTCGGCGATCTCAACGGCATCGCGCGGCGGCTGGACTACCTCGAGAAGCTCGGGGTCGACGCCATCTGGATCGCACCCACCTACCCCTCCCCGCAGGTGGACTTCGGTTACGACATTTCCGACTACGAGGCGGTGGATCCGCAGTACGGAACGCTCGCGGACTTCGACCGCCTGCTGGCGCAAGCCAGCCGGCATCACATCCGCATCATCATGGACATGGTGCTCAACCACACCTCCGAGCAGCATCCTTGGTTCATCGACGCGTCGCGCTCGCGCAGCGCGCCGCATCATGACTTCTATGTCTGGAACGACGGTAAGCGCGAGGGCCCCGGCAAGCCGCTGCCGCCGAATAACTGGGTGAGCCTCTTCGGCGGCTCCGCCTGGGCGTGGGTGCCGGCAGTCAGGCAGTTTTACTATCACCGGTTCTACCGGCAGCAGCCGGACCTCAACTGGCGCAACGCTCAGGTCGAGCAGTCGATGTTCGCGGCGATGCGCTTCTGGCTCGATCGCGGGGTCGTCGGCTTCCGCCTCGATGCGATCACCGAGCTGTTTGAGGACAGTCAGCTGCGGGATGCGCCGGCACTCGGCGGGCGCAACGCCCAGGGCGATCTGATCCTCAGCGACATCTACACCAAGAACCTCCCGGAGGTTCACGACGTCATGCGCCGACTGCGTGCGATGACTGACGGCTATCCGGGCGAGCGCGTACTGATCGGCGAGACCTACGTGCCGACTACCGCGGAGATCGACGCCTGGTACGGCGGCGCGCGCCACGATGAACTGCAGCTGCCGATGGACACGCTGGTCGGCCTCGGCAATCATCTGGATGCGGGCACGTTCCGCCAGCGTCTCATCGAGGCGCAGACCGAGCTCCACGGCTCGCAGCCGCTGCTGGTATTCGACAATCACGACAACATGCGCAGCTGGGACCGCTTCGGTGACGGCGTGCACAACGCCGCGATCGCCCGCATCGTGGCCGCGCTGCTGCTGACTTCGCGCGCCACGGCGCTGATCTACCAGGGCGAGGAGATCGGCCAGGTGACCGCGACACCGCAGCGAGTCGAGGACGTGCGCGATCCGATCGGCATCACCGGCTGGCCGAAGGAAAAGGGTCGCGATGGCGAGCGCACTCCCATGCAGTGGGATGGCTCCGCTCAGGCGGGCTTCAGCACCAATGCGCATACCTGGCTGCCGGTCACGCCCGACTATCGCTCCGTCAACGTGCAAAGCGAAGCCGCCGATCCGCAATCGCTCTTGAACTGGTACCTGCGCCTGATCGCCCTGCGGCGAGAGAATTCCGCGTTGCGCGGCGGGCGTATGCTGATGCTCGATCAGACCAACGCGAGCGTCCTCACCTATGTGCGCGTGGCTCCCGAGGGGAGCGCCATGCTGGTGGCTCTCAACATGTCACCGCGAGCGCAGAGCGTCGCCCCCGGTCTTGCCGCCGCCGGCATACACGGCGCGCGCCTGCGGACCGTGCTGTCGAGTCCCGCACCACTCCCCGATGTCGCCGCGGACGCGCAGTTCACCCTGCCCCCGTATGCGGCCTGGGTGGCGGCACTGCATTGAGCGCCACGCGAGCGGGTCCCGTGGCCTCGGATGTTGGCGAGCTTTTCACCTTTGCGGTGCAGGACGGCCTGCGGGTCTCGGGGCGCCTGCTGGTGCCCGCGGCGGCGCGCGCCTTGTATGTGCTGGCGCACGGCGCCGGTGCCGGCATGGACCATCCCTTCATGAGCGCCACCGCATCGCAGCTCGGCGCGCTCGGCATCGCGACGCTGCGCTACCAGTTCCCGTACATGGAGCGGCGTACTCGCCGACCGGACCCGCCGCCGGTGTGTCACCTCACCGTGCGCGCGGCGGTGGCCGAGGGTGCGCGCCGCGCCCCGGCCCTACCGCTGTTCGCGGGCGGCCGCTCCTTTGGTGGGCGCATGAGCTCGCAGGCGCAGGCACTCGAGGCGCTGCCCGGGGTCCGCGGACTGGCTTTTCTGGGCTTCCCGCTGCATCCGGCCGGCAAGCCGTCGGAGACGCGGGCGGCGCACCTGGCGCAGGTGCGTATCCCGATGTTGTTCGTGCAGGGCACGCGCGATGCACTCGCCGAGCGCGGGCGCATCGAGGCGCTGGTGGCACGCCTGGGTGGCCTTGCGACACTCGAGCTGGTAGAGGATGCGGATCACGCTTTCCACGTTCCGGCGCGCAGCGCTCGCAACGACGCTGAGCTCAGGAGCATGCTGTTGCACGCGACCGCGCGCTGGATGGACACGCTGCTGTGAGCAAGCGCGCACTCGAGCGCTACGCCGCCAAGCGCACCTTCACGCGCACGCCGGAGCCCCCGGCGAAAGCGGCCGGCGCGCGCAACGGCGCGCTGCTGTTCGTGGTGCAGAAGCACGCCGCACGGCGTTTGCACTACGACTTTCGCCTCGAGGTAGACGGCGTGCTCAAGTCCTGGGCAGTGCCCAAGGGACCTTCGCTCGATGCCAGTGACAAGCGCATGGCGGTCGAGGTGGAGGATCACCCGTTCGACTATGCCTCCTTCGAAGGTGTCATTCCCGCCAATCAGTACGGAGCCGGGAAGGTCATCGTGTGGGACTGCGGTGTCTATTCTCCGGACGAGGGCGGCACGTTTGACTTCACGGATCGCAGCAAGGCGCAGGCGCGCATGCGCGCCGAGCTGGCCGCCGGCAAGGCCAGCATTTTCCTGTGCGGCAAGAAGTTGAAAGGCTCCTTTGCGCTCGTCAGAACCCGCACCGCCAACCAGTGGCTGCTCATCAAGCACCGCGACCGCTTCGCGCAGCCGAGCGACGTGCTCGCACAGTCGGCCTCCGTGCTCTCGCAGCTGACCCTGGATGAGCTGACCGCGGTCAATGTTCCGGGCCGGCTCGATGCGGCACGGCTCGCGCCCGCAGGTCCCGCCGAGCAGATGCCGCAGCAACTCGAGCCGATGCTTGCCGAAAGCGGCACCGCTGCACGCTCGGACCCGCAGTGGAGTTATGAGCCCAAGCTCGATGGTTACCGTGTCATCGCCTTCGTCGCAAACGGCGCCGTGCGGCTGCAATCGCGCCGTGCCCTGCATCTGACGCAATTCTTTCCGGAGATCACCGCAGAGCTCGCAGCGCAACCGGCAGCTCCGATGATCCTCGACGGCGAGATCGTCGCGCTCGCCGGCGACGGGCGTCCCTCGTTCAACGCGCTGCAGAACCGGGCGCAGCTGAAGAGCGCGGCGCAGATCGCCGCGGCGCAACGTGAGACTCCGGTCGTCATGGTGTGCTTCGACCTGCTGCATTTTGCCGGGCTCAATCTGCGCAGTGCGACTTATGAGGAGCGCCGCCGCTACCTCTCGCAATGCCTCATGCCGGCCCCGCACCTGCAGCTGGTGCACGCATCCGAGAACGCCGAAGAGCTGTACGCGGCGGCACTGGATCTCGGTTTCGAGGGCATCGTCGCCAAGCGTCGCGACAGCCGCTACGAACCCGGCAGGCGCTCGCGCGCGTGGCTGAAGCTGAAGACCACGTGTTCCGCCGAATTTCTCATCGGCGGCTACACACGCGGCAAGGGCGCGCGCGAGACGCTGGGCGCGCTCTTGCTCGGCTACCGCGACGGCGGAAAGCTGCGCTACGCGGGACACGTTGGCTCGGGCCTCGACGACAGGCTGATCGCTGAGCTCCTCAAGCGCAGCGCGAAGCTCAAGCGTTCCTCCTCCCCGTTCAGCACCCCACCGCCGCTGCACCGGCCGACGACCTGGCTGACACCGAAGCTCGTCGCCGAGGTCACCTTCAGCGAATGGACCGGAGAGGCGCTGCGGGCGCCGGTGTTCGTGCGCCTGCGCGATGACGTGGATCCGCGCTCGGTCGGCAAACGCAGCATCGAGGGCGCCACGAGCGCAGCGATCCCCGCGCGCATCGGCAACGGCCATGCCGCCACGCTCCCCGTTGCGACGGACCCGAGCGCTGCCTTGCTGGAGCAGCTCAGCAATCCCGCCAAGCGCATGGATCTCGAGCTCGGCGGAGCGCGCATCAGCCTCACCAATCTCGATCGCATCTACTGGCCCGCTGTCGGGAAGGGACAGCCGCCGATCACCAAGCGTGATTTCCTGTGCTACCTGGCGCGCGTGGGGCGCTTCATGCTGCCGCACCTGGCTGACCGGCCGCTCACCATGATCCGCATGCCCGAAGGAATCGACGGCGAGCGCTTCTTCCAGAAGCACTGGTCGCAGGCGCTGCCGGAGTTCGTAGAATCGGTGACCGTGTTCTCGGAGCACAAGGACGGACGTCACCGTTATCTGCTCGCCAACAACCTGCCGACGTTGCTGTGGCTGGGGCAGGTGGGCACGTTGGAATTCCACGTCTGGCACTCGCGCGCGCAGCTGCTGCCAGAGGCCGCCGGCGCGAAGACCGACTACGCAAGCTCCCTCGCCGCGCTCGAGTCCTCGATCCTCAACTACCCCGACTACCTGGTGTTCGACATCGACCCGTACATCTATTCAGGTAAGGAGGCCAAGGGCGCGGAGCCAGAGCTCAACAGGCACGGGTTTGCAGTGGGCAAACGCGTGGCGTTCTGGCTGCGCGCGCTGCTGCGGGAGATGTCGCTCGAGGCCGTGGTAAAGACTTCCGGCAAGACCGGGCTGCACGTGTTCGTGCCGATCGAGCGCACCGTCACCTTCGACGAGGCGCGCCACATCTGCGAGACGATGGGCCGCCATGTGATGCGTGAGCACCCGAAGGAGATCACCATGGACTGGGCGGTGGAGAGGCGCACCGGCAAGATCTTCATTGATTACAACATGAACGTGCGTGGCAAGACGCTCAATGTGGCGTATTCGCCACGCGGCGTGCCGGGGGCTCCCGTTTCAATGCCACTCACGTGGGAGCAGCTCGAGGCGGCCGAGCCGATGGACTTCACATTGCGCACCGTGCCGGCACTGTTGGAAAAAAGCGGTGACCGGTGGCATGATGTACTCAAGTCAAAACAGAGCCTTACAAAGGCTTTCGGTGTCTGAGGTGAGATCATGGCCGCACGCTCCATAGGTTCCCTGACGGTGTCGTTCGGGTTGGTTGCCATCCCGGTGAAGCTCTACACGGCGACGCAGTCGGCGAATGCCATCTCCTTCAACCTCCTGCACAAGACCTGCGGGTCGCGCCTGAAGCAACAATATATTTGCCAGAAGGAAGGTGTAGTGGTCGAGCGCGACGACATGGTCAAGGGCTATGAGTTCGCCAAGGACCAGTACGTGCGCTTTGCGCCCGAGGAGATCAAGGCGCTGGAGGAGGTCGGCACCCACTCCGTCGAGATCTCTGAGTTCGTGCCCATCGAGTCGATCGATCCGGTCTACTACGACAAAACCTACTACCTCGCCCCCGACAAGGGCGCGGCCAAGCCCTATGCACTGCTCACCGAAGCACTCAGACAGGCCGGCCGCTGCGGCGTCGGCCGCTGGGCCGCGCGCGGCAAGGGCTATATCGTGATCCTGCGCCCGATCGGCGACGTGCTTGCCATGCAACAGCTGCACTATTCGACCGACGTGCGCCGCGCGAGTGAGGTCGAGGTGCCCAAGCCGGAGGTCAAGCCCGCAGAGCTCAAACTGGCGCAGCAGCTGATCGATCAGCAGACTGCCGAGAAGTTCGATGCGGAGGCGTACAAGGATGAGGTACGTGGGCGCATCGAGGCGGCCGTCGAGAAGAAAGTCGAAGGCAAGGAAATCTCGGTGGCCGAGACTGCACCGGCGGGTGAGGGCAAAGTCATCGACCTGATGGAGGCGCTGCGCGCCAGCCTGCAGAAAAGCGAGAGCGCGCGCTCGCAGATCGACCGCTTAGGTCCGCGCAAGGCACCCAAGCGCGTCGAGGAGCCGGTGAAGCTGACGCGCAAGGCGGGCAAGCGCAACGGCTGAGATGCGCTCCTACAGCGTGCGCGACGTGGAGCGGGTGCTGAGACTCGCGCCTGACACCACTCGTAATCTCGTCAGGGCCGGGTTCGTGAAACCCGCGCGCGGCGCGCGGCGTGAGTACCGCTTTTCATTCCAGGACCTGATCTTGCTGCGCACTGCGCGCGCGCTCATCGACGCGAAGATCCCCCACAAGCGCATCCGACGCTCGCTCGAGAGTCTGCGTCGCGAGCTTCCCGACTCCATGCCGCTGTCGGGCCTGTCGATCAGCGCCGTGGGCGATCACGTGGTGGTGCGCGATGGCGAGACTCAGCGCCAGGTCGACAGTGGCCAGTACCTTCTGGGCCTTGAGGTCAGCCTGGAAAACGGCGTGCTGCACGTGGTGGAGCACAGGCAGGAGGCGGCGCCGGAAGCGGCAGCGACGCCGCAGGGCGACTGGTTCGCACAGGCACTCGCGCTCGAGAGCACGGACCCGGATGCGGCACTGGCACACTGGCAGCGCGCGGTGGCCGAAGATCCGCTCAGCGCCCCAGCCTGGACCAACTGGGGACGGCTGCTTCACGAGCAAGGACAGACGCGGCAGGCGGCGGATGTCTATCGGCGGGCGCTCGAGCAGGTGGGGCCCGATCCGCTGCTGCTGTTCAACCAGGGGGTGCTCCTCGAGGACCTGGGCGAGCCTGCCGCAGCGCTCGCTTCGTATCAGACTGCCGTCGCGGAGGATCCGGATCTCGCGGATTGTCATTACAACCTCGCACGCCTGTACGAGTCCCTCGGCAAACCGCAGCACGCCATCCGCCACCTCGGGCAGTACCGGCGCCTGGTATCGAGCGACGGCCGCTGAGCGAGTCGCGCCCGCGTGCACACCTGGGTCGGCACCTCCGGGTACAACTACCCCGAATGGAAGGGCAGCTTCTATCCGGAGAAGATGCCGGCGGCGAAGATGCTGGCGTTCTATGCGCAGGCCTTTGCCACGGTAGAGATCAACTACACCTTCTATCGGATTCCCAACACGAAGATTCTCTCCGGATGGGATCGCGAAACCCCTGAGGGATTCAGGCTGACGCTCAAGGCTCCCAAGCGCATCACGCATATCGCCAAGCTCAGGGACTGCGCCGAACTGCTGCAGTATTTCTTGAAGACCGCGGCAACGCTCGGACCGAAGCTCGGCGCCATCCTGTTCCAGCTGCCGCCCTATTTGCGCAAGGACCTCGCAGTTCTGGATGCCTTCCTCGAGTTGCTGCCGACGCAGCTGTGCGCGGCGTTTGAGTTCAGGCACGCCTCCTGGATGGACGCAGCGGTGTTCTCGCGCCTCAGGGCGCGCAATCTCGCGCTGTGCGTGGCGGACAGCGAGAAGTTCTCCACCCCCGTGGAAATCACCGCGAGTTACGGCTATTTCCGCCTGCGCGACGAGGGCTATACGCCGGACGATCTCAAAGGCTGGGCCGCAACCATCCGGGCGGCGAGCGCATCCTGCAGCGACGTTTTCGTCTATTTCAAGCACGAAGAAGCCGGCAAAGGACCCCAATTCGCGCGCCTGCTCATGGCCGCCCTTGCCGATTGAGCCCTGCATGCTGGCGCTCGCGATGCTGAATCGGACGGCGTTCGCCTAAAGATGCGGCACGTTCTGTGCCAATCTGATCCCTAACACGCATCGCAGCGTTCCCGCGCAGGGGCGTGCCGGCGCGATTTGTTATCCCCTAGAACCGTTCGCCTTGGCCGTGCCACTTACGCACGCAGGTCTGCGGCCTCATCCGCTCGCACAACAAAAGGGGAAAACTGATGAAGGAGTTCACCGGGGCAACACGCCCATTCGGCTGCGCGTTGCTGGCGCTGTCGCTTCTGGTCTGCGTGGGCAGTGGCTTGGCCAGCGACGAGCATCCGATCCTGCCCGCGCTCAAGACCATCACGACGATCGCATCTACCGTGCCGTCCAATGGCGACGTCAATCCCTACGGCATGGCCCAGGTCAAGCACACTATCGGCAACCTGCGCGCGGGTCACATCCTCATCAGTAACTTCAACAACTCCGCCAACGCGCAGGGCACGGGCACGACCATCGTGGACGTGGCGCCGGACGGCGCAGTCAGCCTGTTCGCTGCGCTCAACGCGGACTCCTTACCCGGCGCCTGTCCGGGCGGTCTGGGCCTAACGACCGCCCTGATCATCCTCGAGCAGGGCTGGGTGATCGTGGGAAGTCTGCCCACGGTCGGCGGCGACCCCGCAACCATGAAGGCCGGCTGCCTCATCGTCCTCGACAGCCTCGGCAGTCCGGTCGAGACCTTCTACGGCTCGCTGATCAACGGCCCGTGGGACATGACCGCCTTTGATGGCGAGCACGAGGCGAAGCTGTTCGTCACCAACGTGCTCGATGGCACCGTGGCGGCCAACGGCAAGGTCGTGCACGGTGGCACCGTCACGCGGCTCGACCTCAAAGTGTCGTCCTCGGCAATGCCGGTGCTGGAGTCCATCACGGTGATCGCCGCGGGATTCCCGCAGCGCACCGACCCGTCAGCGCTGGTGATCGGGCCGACCGGAGTCGCGCTGCGCACAACCTGCGCCAGCGACAACTACTACGAGTGCGGCGAGCATGGCGAGGGCGCGCTGTTGTACGTGGCCGATACACTCAGCAACCGCATCGCGGTCATCGACCATCCGCTCGGTCGCACGACCTCGGCGGGCATCGGCCACACCCTGACCTCCGGCGGCAACCTCAATACACCCCTGGGGCTCATCGTCACCCCGGGCGGGGATCTACTGACGGTCAATGGCGGCAACGGCTTTATCGTCGAGATCACTGCGGGCGGCGCGCAGGTCGCCACGGCGCTGCTCGACAGCTCGGGCTCGCCCGAGGGGGCGGGGGCGCTGTTCGGCCTCGTGTACGATCCTGCGCACGGGGTCTATTACGTGGACGACAGCACCAACACTGAAAATCTGCTGCACTGATCCGCTGTGGTGCGGTTGAGAGCAAGTCCGGCACGGGATGTTAGATCCCTGCCGGACTCCCGCGCGCGAAGAGACACCTCGCTATGGCGTCCAGATCTGCGTGAATACGCGCACGAAATTCCCACCCACGACCTTCTCGGTGACCGCCGCCGAGTAGCCGCGCTGCAACAGCCGGTCGGCGATGATCTCGATTCTGCGCGGGACGTTGAGTCCTACCACGTACGTAGGCCGGTCCTCCCCCGGAGCCGACAAGCCAGCAGCACGGCGCTGCTCGACCTCCTTCGCGAACTCGGCCATTCCCTTGGGGCTGGTGTCGAACGGCTCGATACCGACATCGCTGCCGATGCCGACGTGATCCTCGCCCGCTACCTTGAGTGCGTGCTCGAGGTGAGCCATGTAGTCATCGATCGTGGGCTGGTGCGGCGAGGCAGCGAGGTAAGGCAAATCGAAGATGCCAACTACTCCACCCTTGGACGCGAGTGCTCGCAGCTGCTCGTCGCTCTTGCTGCGTGGATGAGCGTACACGGCAGCGCATCCGGCGTGCGTCATGAGCGGAGGCTTCACCGACAGGCTCAGCACATCGGCAGTGGTAGCGGCATTGGCGTGACTCAGATCCACGGCGATACCGAGTCGGTTCATCTCGCGCACCGCGTCGCGCCCCAGTGGCGTGAGGCCGCCGCCGTTCGGCTCCATCACTCCCGCGGCGAACGGTGACTTGCGGTTATACGACAGCTGCATCACGCGCACGCCGAGGTCGCGGAACACGGCGAGCGAACTGAGCTGACCGCCGAGCATGTCGGTGCTCTCGAAAGACAGGATGATTCCTAGCTTGTTCTCGCGCTTGGCGCGCGCCATGTCGCCCGCCACCCGCACTTGCGTGAAATACGCGGGGTGAACCTCGATCAGCTGCTGCACAAGCCCGATCGAGGCCACCGTGTGCGCGAAGTCGTCATTGATCCCGCCGAGCGACAGCTTGATGACGTTGATGCCGCTGCCGCGCACGAGATCGAGGTCCGACTGCGGTAACGGTAGCTCGCCGAACGGCGGGGAGCAGTTGCAGTCGAGAATCAGTGCGCGGGAGTAGAGGCTCCTCGCCTGCTCGCTTACCGGGGTGGTACCGGCCGCGGCCTGCGCGAGCGGCGTGAGTGCGGTGAACGCCGCCGCGGCGCCGAGCGCGGCCGAGAAGTCGCGTCGATTCACGGCGAGCCTCTAACGGCGACGCCCATGACCTCGAAGTGCGCGCCGCGCACGAGGCTGTCGGCACCGATGAACGCGCGCGCCGGATAGTGTCCGTGAAAATAGCTGCGGTAGACGGCATTGAATGCCTCGAACAGCTTGAGGTCGGTGCAGAACACCGTGACCGACACCAGGTCATCCATCCTGAGGCCCGCGCGCTCCACGGTGTGCTTGACCGCCTCCATCACCAGGTGCGCTTCAGTCGCCGGATCGGCGGCGGCGTTGCCGGTGTGGCCGTCGATGCCGATGTGACCGGCGACGTACAGCGTATCGCCGGCGAGTACCGCATCACTGAAGGGCAGCGGCGCCGTTCCCGGGGCTGTTTCGTGCTCGAAGTAGCGTGGCGCGCCGAACGCCACGAGCGGCAGCAGCAGCGCCACACAGGCGCCTGCGATGAGCCGGCTTGCAAGGGGCAGCTGCGGAGTGGCTTGTCTCATTTTTTCTCCCTGTGGACACTTTCGACCAGCGGCAGTCCGAATCCTACCAGCAGCGATAGGGGCGGTGCGCCTGGATCGGTGCGCTCGCGGTACGATGCGCCACGGCAGCGCCGCGTAAGCGCCTTTAGGAGTAGCGAATCGTGAGGAGATTGCACCTGCCGAGGGTGACCGGCTTCATTGCGCTGATCGCTCTCATCCTGCATGCCGGTGCCGGCAACGCGGCGAGCGCTGCGGCCGCTGCCCCCACTACCAGCGCGACGCTGCAGCGTGCCACGCAGGCACTGGTTGACGCATTCGCGACCGGGCAGCACCCCGTCTGGGAGCGCTACTCGGACCCGCAGTTCGTCTATGTCACCGAAGACAACGAGGTGAAAAGCCGCGGGCAAATGCTCGAGGAGCTTAAACCTCTGCCGCCCGGCTACACCGGGTGGATCGAAGTGAAGGATTTCCGCTGCACAGATTTCGGCAGCTTCGCGGTCACCACTTACGTCATGGATGAGCACGAGACGGTGGAGGGACACGAACTGCACGCCCTCTACCGCGACAGCGACACCTGGCGCCGCCACACCGGCGGCTGGCGACTGGTGGCAGCCCAGGTATATGCCATTCCCCAGGATCCGCCGCGCGGAACGCTCGATGCTACGCGGCTGGCGGACTACGAGGGCGTTTACGGCCTAAGTCCCGTGACCAAGCTCCTGATCCGGCGCGACGGCGATCACCTCATCGCCGAACGTGCCGGGCGTACGCCGCAGCTGCTACTGCCTGAGAGTGGCGACGTGTTCTTCACCCCTGGTCGGCCGCGCATGCGGCGTATCTTCACGCGTGCGGCCGACGGCCGCGTGAACGGGTTCGCCGACCGACGCGAAGGCACCGATCTTGTGTGGGCACGCGCACCTGATTAGTCACGCGTCACTCGCCTGTGCGGCGTGCCCGGGTGGACTCGCGGCAAACAGGTCCGCGACGCATGCCGCACCCTCGAGCGACAACAGTGCCCGCTTGATGGCCAGCCCTCCGCCGAAGCCGGTGAGCGAGCCGTCCGCACCGATAACCCGGTGACACGGCACGATGATCGGCAGTGGGTTGGCGCCGTTCGCCAGACCAACCGCGCGGGCCCCGCTTCCTGGTTCGATGCGCCGCGCCAGCTCCCCGTAGGAGAGTGTCTGTCCGTAGGGAATCGCCACCAGCGCCTGCCACACCGCGAGCTGAAACCGCGTACCGCGCGGTGCGAACGTGAGGTCGAACCCACGCCGCGCGCCGGCGAAGTATTCCTGAAGCTGCGCGAGCGCGTGCGCAAACGGTCCCGGGTCGCGCCGCCACTCCCGTGCCGGCCGCAGCGGGTGCGGTCCGGCCTGGAAGTGAACGCGGGTCAGTGCCTCGGCTGTTCCGGCCAGCAACAGTGGGCCGATGGGTGAATCCATTTCATGCCAGTACATCGCTGCAACCATTTCGCTTCATGACGTTCGATGTAGCGCGCGCGGGTGTCGGCGCCCGGCGGCTGCGCACGCCCGCACGCACGGCACGCTCGGCAGCCGCGCACCACAGGTGCACGACGGCGTAACCACGCCAGGGCTGCCAATGCCGGGCGCGTGCCTCGAGCTCGCGCGCGCTCAGCCGTCTTTCACCGGGCGCCGCCATGCGCCGCAGTACCAGATCCCCCGTGGGCATGGCATCCGGCTCGGCCAGCGCGCGCAGCGCCACGTATTGTGCGGTCCACGGACCGATCCCGGGCAGCGCCGCCAGCGCGGCCGCCACTTCCTCGGGCACGGCGCTGAAATCGATGCGGCGCTCCAACACGGCGCGGGCCAGTGCATGCAACGTCGCAGCGCGCGAGCGCGTGAGCCCCAGACCCTCGAGGCTCGCGCCCGCAATAGCCGCGGCGTCGGGGAACAGGTGAGTGAGACCCGCGGCGCCCCCGCGGATGACGGTGCCGGCGCGCGCCACCAGTCGTGCGGCGAGCGTGCGTCCCGCCGCCACACTCACCTGCTGTCCAACTATTGCGCGCACCGCACACTCGAACGGGTCCCAGGCTCCCGGAATGCGCAACCCCGGCCGCTGACGCACGAGCGCGCCGACCAGCGGATCGGTTGCCAGCTCAAGGCCGATGCGCTGCGGATCCGCGGCGAGATCGAACACGCGCCGCACCGTCGAGGACAGCTGCAGCAGTGCCCCGAGCGCAGCTCCGGCCACACGCAGCTCGAGCGCGCGCTCGCCCGGCAGCGCACGCACACGGATGAGCGCGTGACCGCCCTCGCAGGCGACCGTGCGCGCATACCCGTGCTCGTCGACGCGCTCGACACCGGCGAGCGCGCGTGCGGCGAGAAAGTCGCGCATATGCGCCCAGTCATAGGGCGGCCGGTAGGCAAGGCGCAGCACGACCTCCTCGGTGCTGCCCCCGTCGCCGCGCCGGCGCGCGGTGCGCAGCTCGCGCGGTGTGCGGTGATACGTGCTGCGAAACGCGTCATTGAAGCGGCGGCAGCTGCCGAAGCCGGCGGCCATCGCGATCTGCGTGATCGGCAGGTTCGTCTCCTCGAGCAGGCAGACCGCGAAATGCAGCCGCCGCGTTTGCGCGACCGCGATCGGTGAGGCGCCGACGTGTCGCGCGAAAAGCCGCAGAAGGTGCCGCGGACCAATTCCCAGCCGGCTCGCGAGCGTATCCACCGAGTCCTCGTCGAGCGCGCCGTCGTTGATCAGTCGCAACGCGCGACGCACCACCGCCGCAGTACCGAGCCATGCGGGGGTGCCGGGCGCGGCCTCGGGGCGGCAGCGCAGGCACGGCCGAAAACCGGCGGCCTCTGCGGCCGCCGGACTGCCGAAGAACAGCACGTTGGCGCGCTTGGCGTAGCGCGAGGGGCAGATCGGACGACAGTAGATGCCCGTGGAAGTCACCGCGATATAGAACTTGCCATCGAAGCGCGGATCGCGGCTGATGCGCGCGCGGTTCAGCGCTTCAAGATCGAGGCCCGAGATGCTCTCCATGGCGGCCACGATACCCGCTGGCCGTGCCGGGAAGTAGCCATTTTCGGACGTGGCGGCGCCGGCAAGGTGGCGACGCAGGGAAGCCCCAGGTGCGCGCCGGGGAAGCGCTCAGCCGGCTTCCCGGGCCATCGCACGCGCGAACGCGGGTCGCGCCACGATGCGCTTGACGTACGCATCGATTGCCGGGGATTTCGGCAGAATCGGGCTCGTGGCGAACAGCGCGAACGTCGTGCCGTACAGCACGTCGAGGGCCGAGAAGCGCGCCCCGAGCAGATATGGCCCGTTCGTCAGGCGCTGAATCAACGTGGGCACGACCTCCTCCACGGCCACCCACCCGGCCGTGCCCCGTGGCACCTCGACCTTCATGAACTTCGACACGAAGGACGGCTCGAGTACGCTCCCGTAGTAGGCAAGCCAGGAGAGGTAGGCGCCACGATAGCCGTCGCCGATCTGCGGGCCGACGCGGTTCTTCGGAAACCGGTCAGTCAGGTACAGTGCGATCGCGGCGGACTCGAACACCACCACGCCGTCATCGCTGATCGCCGGCACCTTGCCGTGCGGATGAGGGTTCGCGGGATCGACAGCACCGGTGCCGTCGCGATTGCGCGTCGTGACGATCTGAATGGTGTACGGAGCCTCGAGCTCCTCCAGGAGAAAGATGAAGCGCGTCGACCGCGTCTTCGGGCGGTGGAAGAGAGTGATCATGGGGCGCATCCGTAAGTGCGTTACGCGGCAATTCTACGCAATAATCGTGAGGGGTGGGCGTGCACGTTGGCCATACAGGTGTTGATGGCGTGCCTTGCTGGATAGCGGCCGCGGCCACGGGAGCTCTCAAGTTGAAAATTGCCGAAACCGCACGCCTGCGCCTGCGACAGCTGACGCTGGATGACGCACCGCTTGTTCTCGCGCTGCTGAGCGATCCTGACTTCATCAAAAACGTCGGCGATCGCGGAGTACACAGTGCCACCGATGCGCGCCGCTACATCGAGAGCGGGCCGCTGGCCAGCTACGAGCGCTACGGCTTCGGACTGTATCTGGTAGAGCTGAAGAGTCCGGCGGACGAGATTGGCATGTGTGGACTGCTGCGCCGGGATACGCATGCGGACGTGGAGATCGGCTTCGCGCTGCTGCCGCGATTCCGTCGTCAGGGATATACGCTCGAGGCGGCACGGGCGGTGGTGCATCTCGCTACCGGACCGCTGGGACTGACGCGCATCGTCGCGATCGTTGCGCCCTTCAATCTCGCCTCGATCCGCATCCTCGAGACCCTCGGAATGAAATACGAGCGCCAAGTGAATTACGCACCGGACGGCAGCGAATCGAGTCTGTTCGTGCTCGCGACGGCGACCAAGGGCTCGGCGCATTGATTTGAGCCGTGCCGGCGACGCATCGCGCAGCGCACCGATGGCGTCATCGATCCGCTTGACCCCTGTCCTCCTCGTTCGTGCCGAGGCCGGCCGGAGTTCGCACCCACACCTGATGAGGGCGACGCGTCATACGCCGCCGCGGCGCGGAGCTTAACGCGGGCTGAACGCAGCTCGGCTGACCGCCCGTGTCAGCCGCCCTCCCCCCCGTGCGTTTTAAGGAGCAGGTGAAATGAAACGGAAACGATAAGGAGCGCAACATGCGTGGCATTGTCAAACTGCTGATTGCACTGGGTCTCGGTGCGGCGCTCGCCGGCTGCGTCGTTGCCCCGATCGGACCTCCCCGTCCCTACGTCGGCGCAGCCATCGTGGCTCCCGCCCCGGTAGTGGTGGTCGGAGGCGGCTACTGGCACCGCTGGTAATCACCGCTCGAGTCCGAAACACGACGCCTCCGCACCACTGGTGCGGAGGCGTTTTGCTATGCCTGCCGCGCGGGGTGATTCGCGGCACAGCGTCCGCTAGTATCGCTTCCCTTGCACCGCAAGGCCCGGCGGATGAGAACGTTTCAGCTCCTCCTCGCATTGCTCATCGCGCTGGCACCGTTCAAGGAGCTGCGGGCGGACGTGCGGGTCATCGTCGGACCGACGCCTATCCCGCGGGGCCAGGCACACGCGCCCGGTGACATCACCGTCGTCAACGAGAAGCTGGCGTTCGCTCTGGCGGTCGAGAGCGCCGCGCCCTACGGTGTGCCCCGCGGAGCGCTCGTGGACCTGGCCCCGGTGAGTGGCGGACAGATCGGCCGCAGCCGCGTAGTTTTCGCGGACTTCATTCCCAACAACTGGTCGGCGTGGCCCAACACCTATCATCGCGTCGACATCCTCGAGCGTGGGCCAAATCAGGTCCGGGTGCGTGCGGTGCGCGATTTCGGCGCGGCCACGATTACCACCATCTATACCCTCGCCGCCGGCTCCGACGCGATCGCGATCACCACCACCATGCGCAACGGCGGCACGCATCCGCTGCCGGACCTGCTCTCCGGCCTGACGCTGTGGCCGAACAGCGGTTTTCTCTTTGCCGTGCCCGGACTTGCGGGGGTGAAAGAGGGCAAGGCCGACGGTGCGCTCGCGGACCGCGTGGTCGCCTACGATGCCGACTGGACGGTAACGCTGCACGCGCCCTACTTCGACCACGTCGGCTCCGGCTCGCGTGACCTGTTCCGGCTGCATACGCTCAAACCAGGGGAAAGCCGCAGCTTCGCGGGCTGGCTGCAGGTCGGCGCCCGCGGCGATCTCGCTCCGGTGGTCGCCGCGGAGATCGCGCGCCGGCACTGGCAGGCCGGCAGTGTCCACGGCACCGTGACCGCGCGCGAGGGCAGCGCGCTCGCACAGCCGGTGGTCGTAGTCGAGAAAGGCGGCAAGCCGTACGCGTGGGTGCTGGGTCGGGGCGGCACCTACCGCCTCAGCCTCCCGCCGGGCGATTACACGCTCTACGCCACCGGAGTGAATTATGCCCGCAGCGTCGCCTCGCAGGTGGCCGTGGCGAGCGGCACGGACCGCTCGCTCGACTTCCACGATCTTGGCGCACCGGGGCACATCGAGTTCCAGGTCGCCGACGCGCGTAATGGCGCCCCGCTCGATGCACGTCTGACGATCAGCACCGGCGAGAAGCCGTTGGTGCAGTTCCTGGGGCGCACGACATTCTTCACCGATCTCGCGCCCAAGGGACACGCTGCTTTGGACCTCGCACCCGGGGAGTATCTGTTCACGGTTTCCTCCGGTGGCGGCTTTCTCTCGGAGGCTGCGCAGGCCAAAGTCAGCATCGCCCCCGGTAAGACCAGCCAATCGAAGGTCATGATTACACCGCTGTTCGACCCGCGCGCACGTAACTGGTACGCCGCCGATCTGCATCACCACGCGGATCAGGCCGAAGCGGTGACACCTGCACCGGAGCTGGCACGCTCACAGCTTGCCGCCGGGCTCGATGTGCTGTTCGTGAGCGATCACGATTCGACAGCCAACCATGCGGTGCTGCGCGCGATAGCCGCCTCCCGCGGCGTGCCGTTCATTGCCGGCATCGAGCTGTCGCCCTCCTGGGGACACTTCAACGCCTACCCGCTCGATCCGGGGGCGCAGCTCGCGGTCGACACCAGCACCGCGAACATCGGGCAGATTCTCAGCGAGGCACGCCGCGAAGGCGCGAGCGTGGTGCAGGTCAATCATCCATTCATTCCTTTCGGGTATTTCGCCAGCCTGCAGGCCAATGTCGCCCCGGGCGGCTTCAATCCGGCATTCGACCTCATCGAGATCAACTCCTCGGTTCCTGAGGATGACCAGAAGGTGCTCGAGCGGGTGTGGGCGTACTGGAATGCCGGCTCGCACTACTACCTGAGCGCCGGCAGCGATACACACGACGTGTGGAACGAGGAATCGGGGCGGGTGCGCGCTTACGTGCATGTCGACGGACCCCTGAGCGTGCAGTCGTACGTGGCAGCGCTCAAGGCCGGCCACGCGTACATGACCTACGGCCCGCTCATCTTTCCTGCGGTGATGTTCGGAACCCGCATCGCCCCCGCTCCAGAGGTGAGCTTCACGCTCGGTTTCGATCTCGCCTCCGTTGCGGGACTGAAACAGGTGCAGCTCGTGCGCCAGGGCACGGTGCAGACCGTGAAGACGCTCCCGGGCGCCCCACGCGAGACGCATGTGGACTTCGCGCTGCTCGCACACGGTCCGGCCTGGTACGCCCTGGTCGTGGAGGATCAGCGTGGGCGCAAGGCCTACACCGACCCGATCTGGGTGGTACCCCCCGCGGCGGCCGTGCCCCACAAGGCGCCCTGAGCATGAGTGCCGCGTCGGCAAGATCGCTGCGTTTCGGGCAAGTCAAAACCATCCTGCTGCTGTTCGGCGGCTACGCCGCCTGCTACTACTGCCGCGCGGATCTTTCGGTGGCAACGCCACTGCTGGTCGAGGAGCTGGGCCAGCGCGGCATCAGTCACGGCGAGGCGATCAAGCACATCGGCACGCTGACTTCCGCCGGAGTGTTCGCGTACGCGGTCGGCAAGCTGTTCCTGACCGGGCTCGGCGACTACTGGGGGGGGCGACGCAACTTTCTGATCGGCCTGGGCGGGGCGTGCGCGTTCACGCTGATGTTCGCCGCCGGCGGGGCATTACCGGTGTTCACGATCTCCTGGATCGGCAACCGCCTGACGCAGTCGATCGGCTGGGCCGGACTAATCAAGGTCTCCTCCAGATGGTTCGACTATTCCTCCTATGGATCCATCATCGGCATCCTGAGCATCAGCTACCTGGTCGGCGATGCCCTGGCGCGCCAGCAGATGGGCGCCCTCATCGAGCACGGCTACGGCTGGCGTGCGCTGTTCCTGTTCGCCGCAATCGTCGCCGGCGTGATGCTGGCCGCGAACCTGCTGCTGCTGCGCGAGTCACGCGTCGAGCAGGGTCACGCGCCGGCGATCCCCAACCCGCTCAACCTGTTCACCGCCACCGAGGCGCCGCCCGCAAGCCCCTTGGCTCTGCTCCTGCCGCTGCTGCGCAGTCGCGCGTTCCTGCTCGTTTGCCTGCTGTCGTTCGCCTGCACCATCGTGCGCGAGACGTTCAACACCTGGACGCCGCAGTACCTGCACGACCACCTCGGATACAGCGCGAGCCGCGCTGCCTCCCTGAGCGCGATCTTTCCAAGTGTCGGCGTCGTGTCGGTACTGGTGGCCGGTTGGCTCAGCGACCGGCTGGGCTTGAACGGCCGCTCGCTGCTGATGTTCATCGGTCTGGCTGCGACCTCTGCTGCACTCGTCGTACTCACGACGGTACGACCCGAGTCTCCCGGCTCGGCATTCCCGCTCCTCGCCATCAGCGTCGTGGCCTTCGGTCTGCTCGGACCCTACTCCTATCTGGGAGGCGCGTTTGCGCTCGACTTCGGCGGCAAACAGGCGAGCGCCGCCTCCTCGGGCATCATCGACGGCATCGGCTACCTGGGCGGCGTGCTGGCCGGGGACAGCGTGGCGCGCCTGGCGGTCGCCGTGGGCTGGGAGGGCGTGTTCGTCACACTCGCGGGAGTGAGCGCGGTGGCGGCGGCGTGCGCCGGGGTGCTGCACGCGCTCAATGCCCGCGCCGCGGCAGGATCCGTGCATGCCTGAGCGCAGCGAAGCCCGGCGCATCAGCGCATCTGCCGATGCGCTCACCATCGAATGGGCGGACGGCGGAATGAGCGAGTTCACGAGCCTGTGGCTGCGCGACAATCGCGCCGAGGACCGCGATGCACACAGCGGACAGCGGCTCATCGACATCGCCGACGTGCCCGAGCTCCCGTGCATCCGCTCGGCGACGAGCGCGGACGGGAGCGTGCGTATCGAATGGCACGGCGAGGCGCGCGCGGCTTGTTTCCAGCTCCAGTGGCTGGCAGCCCACGCCTTCGGCCGCAACGCGCGAGCTCCGGAGCGCGAGCTACGCCGCTGGCCGGAAGGCGCAACGCTAAACGCCAGTACCGACTTCGCCTGGGCGGCTGCGGGCGAGTTGCGCGCGAGCGCGTCGCGGCGTCTCGGCTGGCTCACACGGCTGCTGCAGGACGGGCTCGCATTCATCAGCGAGGTGCCTGCCAGTGAGGGGGCGATCCTCGAAACCATGCCCCTCATCGGGCGCGTGCTGGAGACCAACTACGGCCCGACCTTCGATGTGCGCTCGGTGCCTCAGCCGGAGAACCTCGCCTACTCGGATCTCGGCCTCGGCCTGCACACCGACAATCCCTACCGCGAGCCAGTGCCGGGATTCCAGGCGCTGCACGCGCTCATCCCCTCAAGCGAAGGCGGCGAGAGCCTGTTCGCCGATGGCTTTGCGCTGGCCGAGCACCTGCGCCTTTGCGCCCCTGACGCCTTTGCGCAGCTGACGAGTACCGCCGTGCCTTTTCACTACGTTTCCGGCGACGCGGAGCTGTATGCGGAGCGGCCGCTGATCCAGCTCGCACCGAGCAAAGAGGTGACAGCCGTGCATTACAACAGCCGCTCGATCGCACCGCTCAATCTTGCCCCCCGCGATGCGTCATTGTTCTACAGCGCCTATCGGCGCTTCGCGCTCCTGATGCGCGACACGCGCTTTCAGCTGCGCACGCGGCTCAGCGCGGGCACGATCGTCGTTTTCGACAACCAGCGGACGCTGCACGGGCGCACCGCTTTCTCCTCCGCCCGGCATGCGCGGCACCTGCGTGGCTGCTACCTCAGCCGCGACAGCGTCTACAGTGAGACCGCCCTGCTGCGGCGCAAGCTGTCCGGGGGCTCCTCATGAGCCTCACCGGCGAGATCCTGGCGATTTACGAGGCGCGCGGCGCGGTCGCCTATTTCGGCGAGCGCGTGTCCATGACCGAGCACGGCCTGCAGGCGGCGCATTTCGCCCGGATCCAAGGCGCACCCGAGGCACTCGTGGTGGCAGCGCTGCTGCACGACATCGGGCACCTGCTGCAGGAAACGCCGGAGGCGCTCGAGGAGTGGATCTCGGACGCGCACCACGAAGAGGTCGGCGCCCGCTGGCTCGCGGCGCGGTTCCCCGCCGAGGTCTGGGAACCCGTGCGACTGCACGTGCCGGCAAAGCGCTACCTGTGCGCTACGGATGCGCGCTATCTCGCCGGGCTGAGTCGCGCCTCGGTGTATACGCTGAAACTGCAGGGCGGACCGATGTCGCCGCGGGAAGTGGCGCAGTTCGAGAGCGAGCGCTTCTGCCAGCAGGCGGTGCGCGTGCGCCACTGGGATGACCAGGGGAAGGTCGCCGGACTCCGGACCCCGGGGCTTGCAGAGTATGCCGAGCTGATAGAGCGCGTGGCGGGGCGAGGCTAGCGCCCGGCACGATGTCAGGGCGGCCCGTGCCATGCATAATGCCGGCATGGATATTCCTGCCAAGATCGCGTACCAACCCTCGACCGGCGTGCGCCGGATTCACGATACGCCTCTGGTCACGGCCACCGACACGAGCCTCGAGGGCTATGGATGTCTGGTCGATGATCCCAGGACATTCCCGATCAGGATCGTCCCGTGGCCCGCGCAGGGATGGCGCCCGATCGACCCCAATACGGGCGATCAGGGAGGCGTGGCCGAGGGTTTGTTCGAGTTCTCTTGGAAGGGCGAGACACTGTACGCCCGCAACAACGCAGTCGGCGACAGTTACCTGTTCGGGTGGAGTAACTGGCCGGAGGAGGCAGCGGCGGAAAGCCACGGTAAGGAGCGCGCGCGCGCACTCATCTGGCGCGCCAACTATCACCCGGACGGCGGCCAGCTGTTCTACCCGATTAACGGTCACAGCTTCGTCGTGCCGCTGGCTCTGCCGGGAGATGACGTGTCGCCGGAGAAATTCGTCAGCTTCTGGTGCGACGGGCAGCGCGGGCTGTACCTGCATCCCAACGTCTGGCACGGCGCGATCGTGCCGCTCGACGACGAGGCGCAGTTTCTCGATCGCCAGGGCCGCGTCCACGCGCGCGTCTCGGTGAACTTCGTGAGGGAGTTCGGCTGCTACCTCGGCGCCCCGTTGCGCCGCCTGTAGTCTACAACCGCGCCGCGACCATGAAGCTCGACCTGGAATTCGTGCGCCGCCAGTTTCCGGCTTTCGCGGAACCCTCCCTAGAGCAGCAGGCGTTCTTCGAGAACGCCGGCGGCTCGTACCCCTGCGCTGCGGTGGTGAGCCGTCTCGGGGAGTACTACCGGCGTCTGAAGGTTCAGCCCTACTACGCGTTTCGGGCTTCCACCGAGGCCGGGGAGTGGATGGACGCAGCGCGCGTGCGCCTGGCCGAATACCTGGGCGTCGCGCCGCAGGAGGTGCACTTCGGGCCCTCCACCTCGCAGAACACCTACGTGCTCGCGCAGGCGTTTCTTGCCCTGCTCGAGCCCGGCGACGAGATCATCGTCACGAACCAGGACCACGAGGGCAACAGCGGCTGCTGGCGACGGCTCAACGCCCACGGACTCGTGGTGCGCGAGTGGCGCGTCGATCCGCGAACCGGCGCCCTGCAGGAGGCGCAACTTGAGCGCCTGCTGAACGAGCGCACGCGGCTGCTCACCTTTCCGCACGCCTCCAACGTCGTGGCTCACATCAATCCGGTGGCAAGGATCACCGCCCGCGCACGAGCGGCCGGCGTCATCACGGTGGTCGATGGCGTGGCATGGGCACCGCACGGACTGCCGGACGTCGCCTCCCTCGGGGCGGACGTCTACCTGTTCTCGCTCTACAAGACTTACGGACCGCACCAGGGACTGATGGTGGTACGCGAGGCGCTGCTGCAACGGCTCGGAAACGAAGGGCATTACTTCAACGAAACCGAGGTCACGAAGCGCCTGGTGCCGGCGGGACCGGATCATGCCCAGGTCGCCGCCGCGCGCGGTATCGCGGAGTATTTCGACGTCCTCGACGCGCATCACGCCGGCGCGGAGCGCACGCCGAAGGATGGGGCTGCGCGCCCCGAGCGTGTGCGACAGTTGCTGCGCGGCGCGGAGATCCCGCTCCTCGAGGTGCTGCTCGAGTACCTGGCGGCACGCCGCGACATCCGCCTGCTCGGGCCGGCGGTGGCGCAACAGCGTGCCGCTACGGTGTCGTTCGTGACCGGGACCATCGAGCCGGACGCAGTGGTGCGCGCGCTCGCCGCGCGCGGCTTCATGGCCGGCAACGGTAACTTCTATGCGGTGCGACTGTTCGAGGGCATGAACGTTGACCCGGCGCGCGGTGCGGTGCGCCTGTCGCTGCTGCATTACAACTCACCGCATGAGGTGACCGGCGTCGTGCAGGCGCTCGAGGAGATTCTCGGGCAGGCACACGGGGCGCCTCTCTGAGGCGGTCCGGCACGGGAGCAACGATGACGACACGTCGGCAGCTGCTGCGGATAGGCGCCTGGTTGGCAGCGGGCGGGGCAATCGCGCCATCGCTCGCCCGCGGGAGTGCGACGAAGACGCTGCTGATTCTCGGTGGCACGGGCTTCATCGGTCCACAGCTGACCCAGCAGGCGCTGCAGGCTGGGTGGAAGGTCACGCACTTCAACCGCGGCAAGACCGCCGTGGGCGGCGTACCGGGAGTCGAGACGCTCATTGGCGACCGCAAGGGCCAGCTCGATGCGCTGCGCGGGCGCAAGTGGGATGCGGTGGTCGATGACACCGGCTTCATCCCGAAGTACGTGAAGATGTCTGCGCAGCTACTGGCGCCGAACGTTGGCTATTGCCTGTATATCTCCAGCATCTCCGTCTATGCGAGCTTTGCGCGGCCAAACGATGAGCGCTCACCGACCGGAACCCTTTCCGATCCCGACACCGAGGAGATCACCGACACCAGCTACGGTCCGATGAAAGCTCTGTGCGAGCGCTACTCGCAGGAGGCCTTCAAGGGACGTATCAGCATCGTCAGACCCGGCTATATCGTAGGTCCGCTCGATCGCTCGGATCGTTTCACGTACTGGCCGGTGCGTGCCGCCAGGGGCGGAGAGATGCTCGCGCCCGGCACACCACACGATCCCATCCAGATCATCGACGTGCGTGATCTCGCCGCCTGGATGATGAAGCTCGTCGCCTCGCGCACCACGGGCGATTTCAACGCGGCCTCTGCCCCGCGCGCCTTCACCATGGGTGATCTGATTGAGGCCAGTCAGCGCGCCTCTCCGCACGCGGGTACCACGGTTACCTGGGTGTCGGAGGATTTCCTGGCCGCGCACTGGAAGCCCGAGGAGCTCGATCTGCCGCCATGGGCTCCGACCAAGGGCGATGAGGCGGGGTTCTCGCTCACGTCCACGGTGCGCGCCGACAGGACCGGACTGCGCACACGTGCGCTCACCGACACGGTGCGCGACACGCTCGCGTGGTTTCAGACGCTGCCGCAGGATCGTCAGGCAAAGCTGCGCGCGGGGCTCGACCCGCAGAAGGAGGCAGAGACGCTGCGCGCCTGGCACGCGGCCGGCAGCTGAGGGATGAGCGCACTTTCTGTCCCCGCATCCTTCGTCGTGCTGTTCCTCGCATCGCTGTGGGCCGGAGTACAAAACGCGCTTGCCGGGGGCGGGGCGTTCATCACCCTCCCCTCCATGATGCTCACCGGCATGGACGCGCGAGCGGCCAACATGACCTCCACGATTGCGATGTTTCCCGCGCAGGTCGCGACCGGCTGGACCGGACGGCGCCACGTCGCCGGCGCAGCGGGACTGTCCTTCCGCGCCCTCGTCGCCATAAGCCTCCTCGGGGGTGCGCTCGGTGCCAGCCTGCTGCTGGTGACTTCGGCGGCATTCTTCGCGCGTCTGGTGCCGTGGCTGGTGCTGTTTGCCACGGCGCTGTTCGCGTGGGGAAGCTTCGGTTCGCGCACGCGCGGCACCCCGCGCTTGAATCGGTTCGGCACGGCCGGCACGCAGTTCGTCATCGCGGTCTACGGGGGTTATTTCGGTGGCGGCATCGGCTTTCTGATGCTCGCCGCGCTGACCGCGGCGAGCGTTGCGATGCGCACGGCCGCGGCGACCAAGAACGTGCTCGCCGGGGTGATGAACGCCTCGGCGGTGGCGATCTTCGCCTTCTCCCCGGAGATCAGGTGGCGTGCGGCCGCGGTGGGGTGTACCGGAGCGATTCTCGGGGGCATCGCCGGCGCGCACATGCTGCAGAAGGTCAACGAGCGCGTGCTGCGCGTTTTCGTGATATTGATCGGTGCGGCCCTCACAGTCGGCCTGTTCATGCGCTCGCCGTGATGCTCCAACGCAGGATCGCTAGGTCTTCGGCTCGGCCAGCACCTGCACCCAGTACAGACCGTGCCGGGAGATCTGACCGGTTGAGTAAGCGATGCCCATCTCGGCGAACCTCGGATCCATGATGTTCTCGCAGTGACCGGGACTGTCGAGCCAGCCCCGTACGACCTCCTCCACCGATTCAGGGCCGTAGGCGATGTTCTCGCCCACCAGCTTTTCCTGGTAACCGACCGCGCGCCCGGGGTCGGCCGGGGAGCGCCCGGTGAGATCCTGATGTTCAAAATAGTTGTGCCGCGCCATGTCGGCCGCGTGCCCGAATGCAACGCCTGCCAGTGCTCCGGAGAGCATGACCGGCGGTGCCGGCGCGAACGAGCGACTGCCGCAGCGCGTACCGCGGGCGCGCACGTCGTTGACGAGCTGCAGCGCACGCGCCGCGAGCAGCGGCGCCTGCGGGGCCGCCGTGCTAGCGGGCGGTTGTTTCGCAGGCGCTGCCGGCGGCGCTGCTCCCACACGCGGCGCCTGAGAACGAAGTGGTGCCACGTCGGCGTAGGCGAGCACCAGCCATGTGTCCGGGCCGCGCCGATACATGCCGATCCCTCGCAGCGTCCGATCAGTCACGGTACGACATTGCGATTGTCTGAGCGTCTGCAGCATCGACGAGTCCGGGCCGGCGACGTGCAGACCGGTCGTGAACTCGGCCCGGAACCCATGGCTCTCGGCCGCCGCCTGCAGCGAGTCGCCGTCGGCCCACTGCGCCGCAGCCTGATCCAGCAGCATGTCGTGGCGCAGCGGCCGTGCGGCCGGCACCAGGCCGCCGCAGCCCCCTTCGCGCAGAACCTGCACCGCGGAAAGTGCGTCCGGGCGGGCAACCCCAGCGGCCATGAGCAGCCCCGCGAGCGCCACCAGAACACTCCACAACCGGTTATGGGACAAGCGACTCATCTCCGCACAGCTTCTGCCGAGGGTAATCCGAGCAACGTGCACGGCCCGTGACGGATGACCGGATTTAACGGTACCCGATCACATAATCCGCAGCATGCAGCGTTGCTTCCATCGGCGCGAGCAGCAGGCCGACTGATTTTGACAACGGGCAGACTGATTGCTGTACTGGCGCAGGCTTGGTGCGGAGAGGCGGCGATGCTCAGCGGTGCACACGTTGTAATCTACTCGAAGGACGCCGAAGCCGACCGGTGCTTTATCCGGGACGTCCTGAAGCTCAAGTACGTGGATGCGCATGGCGGTTGGCTGATCTTCAGGCTGCCACCCTCGGAAATGGCGGTACACCCGTCCGAGGAGAACGAGCGGCACGAGCTCTATCTGATGACCGACGACCTCGACACCGAGATCCAGGCGCTGCAGCAGGCCGGTATCGGCTGCGGAGCGGTCTCGCAACAGAGCTGGGGGCGTTCTACCAGCATCCGACTGCCCGGAGGGGGAACGGTCGGCTTGTATCAGCCGCGCCATCTGCGGCCGTGACCGCAATCGCGGAGCAGGCCCGATGAGACCGACATTACTCGCCAGTGCTGTCGCGATCCCGACCGCGATAGATCACATGGTCAGGGCGAAGGAGCACTCGGCGGGGGGCTCCGCAGCCACTTTTCGGCCAGGCGCACCCACATCGATCCGCCGAGCGGTATCAACTCGTCATTGAAGTCATAACTGGGGTTGTGCAGCATGCACGGACCGCCGCCGTGCCCGCCGCTGCGATGACTGCCATCGCCGTTGCCGATCACAAAATAACAGCCTGGCCTTTTGAGCAGAAAGTAGCTGAAGTCCTCGGCCCCCATCGTCGGCTCGAAATCCTTCACGTTGTGCGCGCCGACGAGAGTGCCCAGCAGTTCGCGCGCAAACTGCGTTTCCCTCTGGTGATTGACGGTGGGTGGGTAGTTGCGGGTGAAGGTGAACTCGCAGGTGGCCTCGAACGCCTGGCAGGTGGATTCGGCGACACGCCGCATGCGCTGCTCGATCATATCCAGCAACTCGACGGTGAAGGTGCGCACCGTACCACGCAACTCGCAGGACTCCGGCACGACGTTGGTCGCCTCACCGGCATGGATCATGGTGACCGAGATTACGCCCGGATCGATGGGGCGCTTGTTTCGGGAGATGATCGTCTGGAATGCCTGCACCATCTGGCATGCCACCGGCACGGGGTCCACGCCGTTGTGTGGCATCGCCGCGTGCGCACCGCGACCACGAATCACGATCCGGAATTCGTTGCTGGAGGCGAACACCGGGCCCGATCGCAGCGCAAACTGGCCGGCCGCGAGCCCCGGCCAGTTGTGGACGCCGAAGACCGCCTCCATCGGGAAGCGCTCGAAGAGTCCCTCCTTGATCATCTCACGCGCCCCACCGCCGCCCTCTTCGGCCGGCTGAAAGATCAGGTAGACCGTACCGTCGAAATCGCGATGAGCCGACAGGTGCTTCGCGGCGGCGAGCAGCATCGCGGTATGGCCGTCGTGGCCACAGGCGTGCATGACACCGCCATGCACGCTCGCGTGCGCGAAGGTGTTGCGCTCTGTCACGGGTAACGCGTCGATGTCGGCGCGCAAGCCGACCGCGCGCGGTGAGCTGCCGTTTCTGATGATGCCCACCACGCCGGTCTTGCCCAATCCGCGATGCACGGGGATGTCCCAGGCGGTGAGAGTGTTCGCAATCAGGTCCGAGGTGCGTTGCTCGCGAAACCCAAGCTCCGGATGCGCGTGGATGTCCCTGCGCAGCGCCTGAATAGGTGCCAGCTCAGCCACAATCGTATCGATCAAGTTCATACCCAAGCGCTCCGCCTCACAACTCGTTCATCCGCCCGCGGGCAGGTCCGCAGTCCCATCCGGCAGCTGCCTGTCTGTGGCGGCCACCGGCACCGAAAGACTCACGGCGACCACGATCAGGAAATTCAGACACAGCGCGAGGAATCCGGCGCTCAATCCGAAGACCGGATCACGATGGCTCAGCATGAGAAAGGCTGCGGTCGCGACTCCGGCAATCATGCCGGCGAAGACCGCGCGCATGGTAACGCGTTGCCAGTAAAGCCCGAGCACCACCCCGGGGAAGAACTGCGTGACGCCCGCGTAGCCGGTCAGGAGCAGGGACACCAAGGTGGTGGAGCTGAAGATGGCGAGGACCAGGCTGATGAGACCGAGCAGGATGACCATGGCGCGAGCCAGAACCGCAACCTGATCGTCGGTCATGGCGGGCGCAAACAACGGCCGGTACAGGTTCTTCGCGAACAGCGTCGCGGCGCTCAGGATGAAAATGGACGCGGGCACCATGGCGGTGAGCGCACCGGCTCCGCCGACCACACCAAGGAACCACGGCGGAAACGTCTGACGCACCACGGTGAGCAGCGCCAGGTCGCCGTTCGCCAGACCGGGAACGATCAGTACCGCCGAGAAGCCTGCGATCAGCATCAGCGCGAGCGTCAGGGAATACAGAGGCATGACCACGGCATTGCGCCGCAGGGTGTCGGCACTTCGGGCGGTGAAGGTGGACGCAAACGCGTGCGGCCACATGTAAAAGCCCAGCGAGGTCAGCAGCACAGTGGAAATGAACCACGCGTGCCCGAGATTGGCCGTGGCACCTGGCATCGTCAGATGTCCGGGCTTGACGTGCACGAGTGCGGCAAACATCGGCCCCACGCCGCCGAAGTGCACGAGCGGGATACCGATGCCGATGGCGAACGCCGCCCCCAGCATCAGCACGTCCTTAACGATACTCACCCAGGCGACGGCGCGCACTCCGCTCGCAAACACGAATGCCACCAGCAGCACGACGGCCACTGCCATCGCCGCTACGCGGCCGATGCGGTCGAAGGTCGCGAGCGAGACGATGATCCCGACGCCGGTAATCTGCAGCTGCAGGTACGGGATGATCGAGACGATCCCCACGACGCACACGAAGCCGGCGAGGTATGGGTTGCCGTAACGCGCATGGAAGAAATCCGATTGCGTCTGCAGCGCATGTCGGCGACCGAGCTCCCATAGCTGCGGCAGCACGAAGAACGACACCACGTAAGCGAGGGTCAGGTACGCGAGCACGTAGAGAGTCGGGCCGCCGCGCGAGTAGGCCCAGCCGCTGGCCCCGAGAAACGCGAACGTCGTATAGACCTCACCGGCCATCAGCAGGAAGACGAGCACCGCGCCGAATCCTCGACTGCCAACGGTCCACTGCTCGAGATCCATCTTGCGATGCACACCCGCCAGAAAGCCGATCGTCGTCCCGAAGGCGACGATCGCCAGGATGGTGGCAAGGGAGACGAGCGCGGGGCTCATCGGTGCGGCGCGGCGCGCCGTGAGCGCGCGGCCTCTACCCGGTTAGCAACCCACAGACACAGGCTGGTGAGCACGATCCAAACGATGAGCCACAGAAGGTTGAACGGCAGGCCGAACAGTATCGGATCGATGCGGTCCCAGAGCGGCACGGAGAAGCACATCGCCACGAACGGAACGAGCGCCAGGAGCAACGCAGCGACCGACGGCCGTTTCACTGTCATTGTTGTACGTGTCGCGGGCATTTTGAGCTCCGGAGTCGTGGCTTGCCGACGGCGGCTATTATCTACCGCCGGGAACGCGATCTGATCGGTCGACGCGAGATTTTTGCGCAACAGAGGGAGATCAGCCAGGTCGATTCCGAGGACGCGAGCCAGCTACGCTTCGAAGTGCTCAGCTACGCCTGAGGCGCTCCTGGTGACGGTCGATGGGCGCGGTGATGCTCTGCCGCCGGTCGCTGCTGGGCGGGCAGCCGAAGGCCGCCCGATATACGCGCGAGAAGTGCTCGAGTGAGCGGAACCCGGAAGTAATGGCCACCTCGGTCACCGACAGCTCGGTCTGCTCAAGGAGGTGGTGTGCCCGTGAGAGTCGCAGCCGCATGTAGTAGCGGCTGGTCGTGGTGCCAGTTGACGCACGGAAATGCCGCCGCAAATGGCGCGCTGACACGTTGAGGCGGCGGGCGATCTCAGGGGTGGGCAGCGGGTCGTCGAGATTTTTGCCCATCAGCGCGACGGCCGAGCGCACCAATTCATCCTGGCTGCTCTGTGCGGGATCCACCTCCGTCAATTGCCTGCGGGTCGGCGGCCGGGGCCGCCCCACCAGCATCTGCTGGGCTACTTCCTCGCTGACGGCCTGACCGGCCTCGCGCGCGACGAGGTACAACATCATCTCGATCACAGTTGTGCCGCCTGCGCAGGTGAGCCGGCCGCGCTCGGCGTGGTACAGCTGCTCTCGCGCCATGACCTTGGGATAGCGCTCGCTGAAGCCATCGAGGTTATCCCAGTGCACGGCAGCGACCCGCCCGTTGAGGAGTCCCGCCGCCGCCAGTACCTCGCTGCCGGTCTCGATGCCGCCGATTTCTACACCGCTCGCGGCGGCGCGCAGCAGCGCCTTGCGCACACGTGCAACGCCGGCGTGCTGCTTGGGATCAAAGCTGGCCAGAACGAACAGGCTATCCAGGGCCAGCCGCGTGCCGATTGCAGCGTCGACCGCGACCGCGGAGCCGTTGCTGGCCCGCACCGGCGCACCGTCGGCCGAAAAGGTTGACCAGAAAAACAGCGGGCGCTGCGCGCGCCAGTTGGCGAGGAACAACGGCTGCACGGCAGCGATCAGCCCGAAGTAAGAAAAGTCGGGCAGTAACAGGAAGCCGATTCGGTATGGTCCGAGGCTGCTCATGTGAGCGTCAGTTGCGCTGTGCGCCGCCGCGATGCTCGCGCAAACACGGTGTGCGGTTTGACGAAAACGGCCAGAAGCGGCCCTGTCAGTTATCGCCTTTTGGCCGTTTTAGTCAAGTTCCCCCGGTGCGGCGCTCTACCATCCTCCCGCCATGGACCTCAGCCAACCGCGCAGGCCGACGGGTTCCGCGCAAGCAGCCGGCAGGCTGCGGCGGCTGCTGCGCCCGCGTTCGATAGCGTTCATCGGACATGCGGCCTGCGCGCAAGCGATCCGGCAGTGCCGCCAGGTCGGGTTCGAGGGCGAGATATGGCCGATTCATCCAAGCCTCCTCGAGCTCGAGGGATTGAACGTCTACAGCTCCGTCGCGGCATTACCCGCGCCTCCCGACGCCGCCTTCGTGGCGGTCAACTGCCACACGACGATCGAAGTTATGCGCGCACTGGCTGAGCGCCAGGCCGGCGGAGCGGTTTGCTACGCATCGGGCTTCGCAGAGGCAGGCGTTGGGGGACGTGAGTTGCAGGTGCAGCTTATCCAGGCGGCAGGAGACATGCCGTTCTTCGGGCCAAACTGTCATGGATTTCTCAATTACCTTGATGGAGTCGCACTGTGGCCCGAGCAACACGGCGGAGTCCGTCATACGCGCGGCGTGGCGCTGGTAACCCAGTCGGGCAACATCGCGCTGAACCTGACCATGCAGACGCGCGCCCTGCCGCTTGGGTATGTCGTCACGCTCGGCAATCAGGCCGATATCACGCTCGCTCACGCGCTGGAGGCTCTGTTGGACGATGGCCGGGTAACCGCCATCGGACTGCACATCGAGGGGCTCGGCGACCCGGCGCACTTCTTTCGCGCCGCCATGATCGCGCGCGAGCGCCGCGTACCGCTGATCGCGCTGCATTCCGGCCGGTCCGAGCTTGGTGCCAGCCTCGCCCTCAGCCACACCGCCTCGCTCGCGGGCGCCGATGACATCGCCAGCGCGTTCCTCGCGCGCTGTGGCGTGGCGCGGGTGCACTCGCTAGCGGCGCTGCTCGAGAGCCTGAAGCTGCTGCACGTACACGGCCCGCTGAACGGGCGTGACATCGCCTCGCTGAGCTCCTCGGGGGGCGAGGCGGCCCTCATCGCTGATAGCGCCCCTGCCTGGAACCTGCATTTCCGGCCATTCACACACGCTCAGGCGCAGCACATCACCCATACGCTGCCGGCGCTCGCGACGGCCACGAACCCGCTCGACTACCACAACTTCAACTGGGGCGACGAAGTCGCGCTGGGCGGCATCTACGCTGCGGTCATGCAGGCGTCCTTCGACCTGACGCTGCTGATTCTCGATTTTCCGCGCCCGGATCGCTGTTCACCGCTGGGATTCGAAAGCGCGGTACGGGCACTGTGCGCTGCAAGCAGTAACACCGGTGCGCGCGCCGCGGTGGTGTCGACGTTGCAGGAAACCTTCCCGGAAGAGCGCGCCCGAGAGCTGATGGGCGCAGGCGTGGCGCCCCTTTGCGGCCTAGATGATGCACTGGCGGCCATCGACGCCGCGGCCCGGGTGCACGAGCTCTGGCAGACGCCCGTCGCATTCAGCGCGCCGTCGCTCCCGGCGCAGGGCTCTGGCCACTCGCTGTCGGAGTGGGAGTCGAAGCGCCTGCTTACGAGGCACGGCCTGACGGTCCCTCGGGGCGAGAAGGTCAATACGGTGCAGGGCGCCGTGGCCGCGGCGGCCGCGATCGGTTATCCGGTCGTGCTGAAGTCGGTAGGACGTTCCATCGCGCACAAGACCGAGATCGGCGCTGTGCAGCTGAACCTGCGCGACGCGCACAGCGTGCGCGCTGCGGCCACACAGCAACTCGCAGCGCTGGGCGCGGAGCTACTGGTGGAGGAGATGATCACGGATGCGGTCGCCGAGCTCATCATCGGTATCGGCCGTGATCGCGCCTTCGGCCTCTACCTCCTGATCGGCTCCGGTGGTGTCCTCGCCGAGCTGATCGCTGAGCGCTGCATTCTGCTGTTGCCCGCCTCCGCCTCGGAGATCCGCGCTGCGATCGCCTCACTGAAAGTGGGAAAGATGCTGTACGGCTATCGCGGCCGGGATCCGGGCGATGAGGAGGCGGCCGTGGCTGCCGCGCTCGCCATTCAGCAATTCGCCATCGAGCAAGGCGAGCGGCTGCTCGAGCTGGACGTCAATCCACTGCTGGTCAGAGCGCGCGGGCACGGCGCGGTCGCGGTCGACGCGCTGATCCGCATCGCCGGGGTGGGGGAATCATGATCGATGAGACGGTACGCACCTGGCGCAACGGCACCATTTTTGAGGTAGTTCTCGATCGCCCCAGGGCGAACGCGATCGATGCGGCCACCAGTCGTCGCCTGGGTGCGGCGTTCGCCCAGTTTCGGGACGATCCGGAACTGCGAGTCGCCATCATCACCGGTGGAGGGGAGAAATTCTTCTGCGCTGGGTGGGATCTGATTGCCGCCGCGGAGGGGGAACCACACGATGCTGACTACGGTGTCGGCGGGTTCGGCGGTCTGCAGGAGCTGCCGGAGCTCAACAAACCCGTCATCGCGGCGGTCAACGGCATGGCCGTAGGCGGGGGCTTCGAGCTTGCGTTGGCGGCGGACCTCATACTCGCAGCACAGCACGCGCGTTTTGCCCTTCCCGAGATCACGGCGGGGACGCTTGCGGAGGCCGCCACGATCCGGCTGCCGCGCCGCATCCCTTACCACCTCGCGATGGAATTGCTGCTGCTCGGCCGCTGGATGAATGCCGCGGAAGCTCACACGCACGGCATTGTTAGCGAGATCACCCCGGGCGCCGAACTGATGAGGCGCGCCCGGGAACTCGCCGCCACGCTGGCGAGCGGCCCGCCACTGGTGTTCGCTGCCATCAAGGAAGTGGTCCGCGAGAGTGAGGTGCTGTCCTTCGGGCAGGCCATGCAGGGCATCCGGCAACAGCGCTTCCCGAGCGTGGCTCGGCTGTACACCAGCGAGGATCAGCGCGAAGGCGCACGTGCCTTCCGCGAAAAGCGCGCACCTCGGTGGCGCGGGCGTTGATGGACATCGAGAAGCGCTCCATCGACTACGTACCCGCGGCAGAGCGCCACGGCAAGGCGTGGCATCTGTGGCCCGTCTGGTTCACCAGCGGCACGCAGCTTGCGACGGTTGCGACCGGCGTGATTGGCATCGCTCTCGGAGCTGACTTTCTCTGGGCCGCGGTCGCTATATTGAGTGGATGCGCGGCTGGTACGTTCTTCATGGCTTTCCATGCGGCGCAGGGACCGCAGCTGGGATTACCGCAGATGATCCAGTCGCGTCCGCAGTTCGGTTATGTGGGAGCGCTGCTGGTGTGGATCATCGCCCTGATCAGTTATGTCGGGTACAACGCCTTCAACGAGGTGCTCGCGGGGGACACCTTGCACCGACTGTGCAACGGCGAGGCGTACAGTGGCGCGACGGCTTTCACGATCGTTGCGCTCGCGATATCCGTGGTTGGATACGACCTCATACACGCCGCGCAACGCTGGCTCTCCTACCTGCTGATCGCGGTACTCACGGTCTTCACGCTGAGCGCGTGCGTGCGGCTGCACCTGCCGCCCGGGGCGTGGCAGCCTGAGCCCTTCCCGCAGGTCGCCTTCCTCACCCAGTTCTTCGCCGCTGCCGCATATCAGCTGAGCGGCGCATTCTATGTCTCCGACTACTCGCGCTACCTGCCGCGCACGGTGGGCATCAGTGGGCCTTTCTGGTGGACCTACAGCGGCGCGTTCACCGGCAGCGCCTGGACCATGCTGATCGGTGCAGCGGCCGCCGCAGCCAATCGGGGTGCCTCCGTGGCGGGGGCACTCGAGGCGGCGGGCGATACGGTGCATCCGGGATTCGGTGCCCTGCTGCTGGGCGTATCCCTGGTCGGACTGCTGACGATGACGAGCCTGAACTATTACGGCGCCTCACTTACGCTCCTGAGCGTAGTTGACTCACTGCGTCCGCTACGCGCAACGCGCGCCAAGAGAATCGTGAGCGTGCTGGTGATCGGCGTGCTGGCGCACTCGATTGCGTTCGCGGTCGCCGGTGACTTCGTGAAGGGGTTCAGCGCGCTGCTCGCCATCCTCCTGTGCCTGTTCACCCCGTGGACCGCCATCAACCTCGTCGACTTTTATTTTGTCCGCAAAACGCACTACTCGATCCGCGAGATCTTCAACCCTCACGGCCTGTATGGACGCTGGAACTGGCGGGGCCTGTCCGCCTACGGTATCGGGTTCCTGGCGATGCTGCCCTTCGTCAACACGGAGCTCTACGAGGGTCCGATCGCTCGCGCCTTGCACGGGGCCGACGTGTCGATGCCCGTTGGTCTGTGCGTCTCTGCCTCTTTGTATCTGTTGAGCTACCGTACGGTCGACGTCAGGCGTGAGTTGCAACTGGCGGCTCTGGCCGACCATACCCTTGATGCCGGGTGCCGGCCTTGACTGCCGGCTCACAGGCGCATCTGCCGAATATGCGTAGCGGGAATGCCGACTGAGAGCGAGAGCTTTGATTTTCGCCCCGAGGCGAGCGACCTCTGGAGTGCGATTGCCGGAGTCTGCGGCGCGAATATGTGCCTTCGCCGGCTACGCAGCTCAGCTTAGGTTCGAGACGGTTAAGCGGCCGATCGCTCGAGCCCGGCTCTTTTCAGCTCGATACGGCCTTCCTCCGGCAGTGCATCGTCAATGGCCATGCAGACTTCGGCGACGTCGTCGCGAATCGCCTCCCCGTCTGGCTCGAACATGTGGCGCTCGAGCACGGAACGCGCCCTGTCGAGCAGCGCTAGCAATTTCTCGTACGGCAATGCCTTCCCCTTCGCCTTTGGCCCGTGCTGCTGGGAGAATATCACCATATCTTGTGTCCGAGGCGCCACGCAGCCTACAACCAGTAGTACACCAGAGGAGTTAAACCCGATCTTTCAATGCCTTAGCGTGCTTAGTGTCAAGCGCGCGGAGGATGGCGGCAGAGTATTGCTGCAGTTTTCCGCGCGGTGGCACTTCGGCCGTCGGCGAAATCAGGGCGCTGCAATGAACTTTGCCTTGCGCCGACTCTCGATTTACTTGACGCACGCCGTCGCCATCGGGCGGTGCAATGAGTAGCGTGCAGCACGTTGAGCCTTTATTTGTGATGGAGGATCAGATGAGAAAGCTTCTCGCCCTCACTGTGCTTCCTCTCCTGGTTGCACAAGCCTTCGCGGATGCGCCGCAGATAGCGCCCGATGCTCAGAAGCAGCCGCGGACGCTCGGCCAGAAAGCGGTACTGCACATCTACTACTACGCGCCGAAGACCTTGGAAATCACCTACGTCGATTCCTACCTGTTCAAGGACGAGGACGCCTGCAGGAACGCAGTCAATGCCGCGCTGCAGATCGCCATGCCCTACGCAGGTGAGGGTGACATGGTCAGCGCCAAGTGCGTCGGCTTGAATCCCCCCGAGGGGAGCACCAAGCCGGACAGGCAGCACGACTCACCGGAAAGCACCGAGCTCTAGGAGCGTGCGAGAGGCCCGAGCTGCCCCAGGGTGGGGCGGCTCCTGCCCTAGTGGGCGG